>Ga0209430_1001890_pt1 | contig 14470 bp, 10 predicted proteins | sample BarGraIncub1133A_FD_184504 | JGI IMG/M metagenome (GOLD analysis project Ga0209430, IMG submission 184504) | Arctic peat soil microbial communities from Barrow, Alaska - Barrow Graham LP Incubations 11-33A (SPAdes) (version 2) | ecosystem: Environmental > Terrestrial > Soil > Wetlands > Peat... | reverse complement strand
CTCCTTGGTTATGGCTCTGCGCCGTTGGATTAATTCCGGCAGCGTAACCCACGTTAGCAAGGGGCGAGTCTTTTTTTTTCAGCTGGCAGACATTATGTCTAAACTGAAGCCCCGGGTACGTCCTGCTTTTGCTGCATCATTTGTTATGGCAGGTAAGGCAAAGGGCGCTGTGACTGTCGCTCATAACCAGATGCCCTTTTTCAGGGTTCAGAGGATCGTGACAGGTGAGGCAACCGACCTTGCCGTTCACAAAGATCATCTTATTGCTGATGCCGGAAAGAGACTTGTACTCCTTGCTGGCCGCCGCGTAGCTGTTATAGTCCATGCCGATCGGGTGGTCGCTGCCGGGGAGGGTCATATGCGACCTGACAAACGGGTTATTTTTCAATACCGCCGCTACCGGTAGAGCGCCCACCCCATCGTGACAGCCAAGGCAATCGACTGAGAGCGTGTCGATCCCTATCGTGCGGACTTCCTGCTGAATCTCGAATCCCCAGATATCCTCCGTCGGCTCGGCCTGGCCACTCTCCCTCTCACGGTACGATGCTGGTGTTATGTTGCCGTACATTTCCTCAACCGGATTGCCCGCCGAAACAGTCCCACCGATCGCTGCAACCACTTTTTTCGCGTACTGCTTCCGGACCGCTGCCGAGGTCTGCAACTGCTCTGAAAACAAGCACGGCCCCGTGCTCTGCAGCGGCGCGGGCGAGATCGTAAAAAAAGCGCTCGCCATCTGAGCCGCACCCACGACAACTAATCCGACCACCCAAGAAATCGCCGTCGGTTTTGATATTTTTTTAAACGTCAGTGTGGTTAACATGGCCGGCCTCCGTTTGTTGCTACAACGTAGCCATTACAAACGGAGTACCACATATCTCTGAGCGCGCCAAAACTTCACAACTATTCAGTATTATGGTCTTTTTTTATACTAAACCCGGAGTCACTGATTTTCATCTTCACTGTGCCCGTGTTCAAGTTTTGAGCAGTACCACAGATCCGACTACAGAGAACACGTCGCACCCAACCGCGAAGCGTGCGCGGTACCATGTTTTGCCACTCGAGAGAGGTTGGTTGCCCAGCAGGAGGGCAAATGTCTTTCATATTTCAGGTATTGGTTTTTTCAGGTCTGGAATTGTTCAGGCGGACAAGGAAGGTTTTTCTTTGTGAATGACTTTATTTATCACCATAAAATTTCGGTTTTCCGCATAAGGTTCAATACAATAGTTAACCGGCACCTGAATCCGTGGCGAGGTTTTGTTGAGAGTTCAAGCCGAGGGAAGAATTGGCAGTTCTTAAATGCGACGGCCTGTTACTGGTAGAATCGACGCCTAGTTTTGCCTGGATTCTACGCTTCTGTTCTCTGTCAACAAAACGTGCTGCCACCCTTTGGGTGTGTCCGGGAGTGGGAGCGGAGCGCGCCTTAGCGGGACCGGGCGAAGGGATTTCGGCACAAGCCCTCTTCCGGTCGCCAGCCATTCCCGGAATCCTAACTTGGGTTCCGTTTGGGGTGCGTTTAGAGTTGAAGTCATCGAACGGTTGGTATAGTATGAAAAAAATTCTGAAGGCACTCGGAGAAAATGGTTTTGTCTAGGCTTTGTATCGGCTTCCTTCTAACTGCAAGTGTCATGTTCTCTTTTCCGTTCTCGGTCTTTGCCGCCTTGCAGGAAAAGAATCCCAACGCAAAGCCCTCTACACTATCCCTCACCCCAACCGTCGGCGGTTATCTGTTTTCGGACGGCGGATCACTTCAAATTTCACCGTTGTACGGGATGAAACTCAGCTACGACATCAACGGAACAAACATTTATGACAGTCTCGGCATCGAGGGCACGATCAGCTATTTCAGCTCAAAATTGGCCTCGGGTGCGGGCAACGTCACTGGTTATTTGTACCGTCTGGATGCTCTCTATCCCTTCACCCCGGGGAAAAAATGGGTTCCTTTTTTAGCAATAGGTTTGGGCGCCGTCAATATCAAGAGCAAAAGTAGCGAAATTAGCCCTCTGATCAACTACGGTACCGGGTTGAAATACTTCTTGGAAGACTGGCTCGCCCTGAGGGTCGACGCTCGACACATACTGGTCTATCGCGACGTCAACACCAAGAACAACTTCGAGTTGAGCGCTGGAATCACCTACCTTTTCGGCAAGGAGCACAAGAAAAAATCGGTTCCGGTTCCGCTCCCCATTGGCCCCGCCATTCCGCAGCTCGCTGAGCCGGAGGCTGGCGCCGACAAAAAGCCGGCAAATACAGCCAAGCCCGATATAGAAACTCCGTTGGTTTCACCCGGCGCCCACCCGACGGAGCCTTCGACCGTCGAGAAGCCTGGCTCCGCCAGTGCTACCATCATCGAGCCCTCTCCGCCGGCAGCCGAGGCTACCGCCACAACCGGTGCCACGTCGGAACCGACCGGGATACAAACAAAAGAGCAGGCTCGCGGCGCCGTCGGCACAGCTGCAGCATCCATATCGACACCACCGGCAGCAACTGCACCGGATCAACGATCTCCGGTTGCGGCGCCTTCCAGCGAGAAAGATCCTCTCAAACCGGGCGACGCAAGAACTCCCCGGAAACCCGAGTTAGCAGAAAAGGGTACCCGCGGTTTGAACGACGCTGAAAATCCGCCGCAGGTGCCCAGGATGAAAGAGGAGCAACCCGCTGCTCCCCAGCAAAGGACCGGAGGCGCAGCTGCGGGTCAACTAAGCCTAGCCCCGCTGACGATCGAATTCGCTATTAACAGCGCCTTCGTGCAAACCAGATACCGTTCCCAACTCAAGGCACTCACCTCCAGGATCAGGGCATACCCTGGTGCGACCATAACAATTGAAGGGCATACGGATAGTACAGGTAACCTACGTTTCAACAACAAACTTTCCCTCCATCGGGCTCAAAGTATCAAGGACCTTCTGGTCAAGTTTGGGATCGCTGAAAAAAGGATAACCACTCAGGGTTACGGTCCTCTAAAACCACTTTCCGACAACCTGACCAAAGAAGGGAGGCGCAAAAACCGTCGCTCGATTGTGATCAGCATTGTGGCTGCCGGTAAATAAGACATCTCGTATTACTTTCGGAATATGGCACCTTCAGTGGCTGACAACACTGAAAGAATCAGCAAAAATCCGTGAGTTGTTGGGTAACTACCAGCAACCTGGTACAAACGCTGGTCACTGACCAGATCAACGCCACCACCTTAGGAGTCAATGCATGAAGAAAAGATCTATTTTACCCTCTATTGGATTTGTTGCTCTTCTGGTGCTCACCCTGGCAGGTTGTGCCGGCTCCTCCACAGTAACCAAGACTTCCGATTCAGGTGCTGGTTTTGTGGAACTCTCGGGGAAGGTTGTTGAAACTACGGACGCCGGTGGCTACACCTACATCAGCCTGGAAAATAACGGGCAGAAGACATGGGTAGCGGTTCCGACCATGAAGGTCAAAGTAGGAGATGAATTGAAACTAATGCCCGGCGCAGAAATGAACGGATTCACCAGTAAAGCTCTGAACCGTACCTTCGAAAAGATAATCTTTTCGGGTGGTCCGGTACAAGCTGTAACGGAGCAAGCTCTGGCTGGTCAAAAGATTGAGGAGGCTAAGGCTTTTGCAAAGCCGGTCCTGGCGGGTAAGGTTGTCGAGACGATGGACTCAAAAAATTACACCTATATCTGCCTGGAAAAGGACAACAGGAAGGGGTGGTCTGCCGTTCCGAACACGAAAGTTACAGTCGGTGACGAGATTGAACTTATCCCCGGGGTCGACATGGGCAAATTCAGCAGCCCTGGCCTGAAGCGGACCTTTGACAACATCCACTTCTCCGTGGGGGTTAAGGGTGCTAAAGAAGAACCAGTGGCCCTGCCTGCAACTCACCCGGCAGTGAAGTTGAAGGAGTCGCCGGCAAAGACAGGGGCCCCCATCGCGGGTAAAGTGGTGGAAACCATGAACGCCGGCGGATACAGCTACGTATGCCTGGAGAAAGACGGCAATAAGACCTGGGTGGCTGCTCCGGCCATGAAAGTCGCCGTGGGAGACCAGCTCTCCTTTCAGCCAGGCTCGGCAATACCCAACTTCACCAGCAAGAGCCTCAACCGCACCTTCGAGAAGATCACCTTCACTAACGGCCTCGTCGCAAAGTAACTGGCAGTAGCATGACGCCATGGGAAGGAGATAGAAACATATCCATTTTCCCATGGCGTCGTTTCCATCAGGTTCACTTCCTGCTGGCACCCCCGCAAGGTCAAAAGACGACACCATTCAAGCTTTCATATCCGCGTCAATCCGCTTTTTCAGACGTGTGTCCGCTTTTTATGGAGTTGATTTTGCCAGGGCCTTTATAGGGAGGCAGGTTCCGTTCTTAATTATAATGGTATGAGTTTCCCCATAGGTCCAAGCAGTTGCTGCGGAAGGTGAGAGGGAATGAAGCGTGGGTCCCATAACTGTATAGACGAGCTTTTGGCAGGGGCGTACTATTTTTTGCATTTGCAGGAGCCATGCTATACGCGGAAAGGCGCCAAAAAGGAAGTTGACAGCACATGCTATTACGAGCGGTTATCTTGATGAACCTGGCCCTGATATTCTACACATGGGCGGTTTTCAACGCGCGCAGTCAGGGGTTGCACCGAAAGCACCTGGCCCTCTTCGCCATCGGCCTCCTGTGCGACTACCTGGGCACCTACCTGATGGATCTCTACGGCATCGCCACCGGCTACGTCCCGGTATGGCACACCGTCACCGGCGTGGCATCACTGGCCGGAATGGCGTTCCATTTCCTGCTGGCTCTCGCCGCAGCGCTCGCCAGTCGCGTCGAGTGGGTAAATCGCGTCTTTCACCGTGTCAGCCTCGGCATTTACGGTTGCTGGCTAATCGCCTTCCTAAGCGGGGCGAGCGCGGCAATCTGGAGATGAAGCGCTGCCACAAGCGCCCCAAAACGGGAAAAGCCCCTCACCCAAAAGGAGAGGGGCTCCCGAGGAGCCTTAAGAAAACGGCAAATTCCCTATTCCGGAAAAATCCGATTAATGCAAAAGAACATTAGCTGCAACGCTGCCAAGAACGCTTAGAATTATTTCCCCCAAAGCTGCAATGTTCATCTCCTATGAACCGGTAAATTTCTGCACGATCTCCCCGATTCTTGTTGGCACCTTCCCGCAAATTAACATGCCGAACTTCTTGAAGATAAAGGGGCTCCCCATGATTAGCTTCGTGGCGCGCACCATGTACCCCCGCCTGAACTCGTCCTTCATGGTCATCACATCGATAATCTTGCCCATGTAGAATTTCCGAAAGCAGTCCACGAGCGCTATGTCGATTTGGAGCATGCTCATCTGCCTGGGCTCCAGTATCGGATCGATCATGTTGTATTTCGCGTAGTCCCACTCCCGGATCCGCTCCTTCACCTCCTGGAACAGGTCCGAGTAGGGCCACGGCGTGATGGCCAGGAAGTTCGCATTGTCCGGGTTCAAGGATTGCGCGAGCTTCAGCGTCTGGGCAACGCTCAGCGAGCTCTCATCGGGGAAGCCGAGCACAAAGGAGGCTTCCGAGATGATGCCGTGCTCGCGCAGCAGATCCAGCGCCTGTTGCGCCTGGTCCAGGGCCATCCCCTTCTTCAGGAAGTCGAGCCTCTCCTGGTCCCTCGCCTCGACCCCGATGGAGATGTGGATGATCCCGGCCTTGCGGTACTTCCAGATGATTTCACGGTCCCGGATGATGTCCGCCGGTCGGGTTTCCATCAGCAGCAGGATCGGGAGCTCCCGGGCGATGAGCAAGTCCAGGAAGGACTCCCAGCGCATGCGGTCCCGGGTCGGATACTCGTCCGTGACCTGGAGTACGTTCACCTGGTAGGTGGTGTACAGCTGCTCCAGTTCGTCCACCACCTTCCTGGGATCGCGGGAGCGCCAGGACTTCTCCCAGAACTTCTGCTGCGAGCAGAAGACGCAGTCGTGATCGCAGCCGCGCGAGGTACTGATGGAACCAAGGCGCGAGTTCGGGATCACGTGGTAGGTGTAGTCCTTCCAGTCCAAAAGGTCCCACGCTGCCGGCAGGTCGTCGATGCTGGCCAGCAAAGGGCGCTTCGCTGTCGTGACGATCTCTGCGCCGCGCCGGAAGGCGACGCCCGAGACAGAGGCCGGATCCCCGCCCTGCTCCAGGACCGTGAGGAGTTCCCTAAAGGAGATTTCCCCCTCGCCGATGATGACGTAATCGACGGCGGTGGAGGACTCCAGCACCTCCTGGTACATGAAGCTCGCATGCACCCCGCCCAGGATGGTCACGGTTCCGGGGTTAACCCTTTTCGCTAGTTCCAGCGTCTTGATGGAATCGTTGATGGTCGAGGTGATGGCGGTCGAGGCGACGTAGTCCGCCTGGGACTCCCGGAGGCGCACTTCAATCTCGGGGTAGCCGTGATTCTTGCTCATGGCGTCGTAGATCTCGGCGCTAAGACCGGCCTGGCGGGCGGCGCCTGCGAGGTACACGAAGTTAAGGGGGATCCAACGACCGAGGACATCCACGAGGCCGCAATGATACGGAGGGGTTACCAACAGGACTTTCTTCAGGCTTGGCGCAACATTCATGGAGTTTACCCGGGGAGGCTTGTCGAGCATAAACAAAGGTTTCCGGCCTCAGGATGTTTGCTTGCACCGGTTCGGTTCAATGCGAGATCCGCATCATTCCCGATATCGCGCCGCTGAAGAAGGCGATCAGCCAGCAACTATAGATGGTGAGGCTAACCCGGTGGAAGACGCGGTTCACCGACTCGGTCCGGTTCGCGAGCGAGGCGATTAGCGCGAGCAGGAAATGGAAACCCATGCCGGCCAGGGAGGCGATGCCGGTTACGTTGTGCCATTCGGGCGCCTTGCCGTAGGCCTGGGCGTAGAAGTTCATCTGATGGGTGCCCAGATAGTCGCAGGCCAGGCCGATCCCGAAAATTATAAGGTGCTTCCTGTGCAACCCCTGCCGACGGCCGCTGAAGACCGCCCAGGTGTAGAAGACCAGCGCCAGGTTCATCCAGATGACTGCTTGTAACAGCATCAGCCTTTTTCCTCCTGCGTAGTTGCCCTGCCTGGAAACCTTTCAATGCCAGGGAGGGCGCGGAGAGCACCAAAACTTTCTTGCCGCGAAAAAGCACAAAAAGCAGAGAAGTTAAACCGTAAAAAAACTGCTGCAGCAGGAAAACGGCATTCGCCGGCGTCCCCGATGGGTCGGCAACCAGGTTTTGGTTGCTTTGGTTGTCCCTCCCTGTCTCGTGGGCCGCAGCCTTGGCTGGCGACCGGCGGCCGGGGCAAGCTCAGCTTTTAACGGACCTGGAAGACGTGCAGGCTGGTGTTGACCACGAAGGTGACGCCAAAAAAGGAGATGAGGACGGTACTCAGGGCGGCGATCACCAGCCACGCCTGCCGCGTGCCACGCCAGCCGAGGGTGACACGCAGGTGAATGGCGATCCCGTAGACGAGGTAGGAGATGAGCGACCAGGTCTCCACCGGGTCCCAGTTCCAGTAGCTTCCCCAGAGTCCCTCCGCCCAGATGGAGCCGGCGACGAGCATGATGGAATCGGCGATGAACCCGAACACGACGTACTGGAAAATGAGATCGTCCAGGCGCTCCAAGGAGGGGAACTTGTCATAGACCGGATGTTCCGCGGCACCGTCCGAACTCTTGCGCTTCAGCAGGTAGAGCACCCCTGCGGCCATAGACAGGGTGTAGGAGCAGAAGGCCAGCCAGGCGAAGTAGACATGAATGTAGAGCCAGTTGGTCTTGAGGCTCGCGGCCATCGGGGTCAGCGTCGGGTGGCGCATGACACCGTAGCCCATCATGATGATGACCAGGGGCACGGAGGCTGCGGCAAGCGCCTGAAGCCCCTTGTTGCGCCACCCCACGGAGAGGGAGCCGGCGATGATGAACCACCCCCCCATCAGGGCGTACTCGTAGTCGCCGGACCAGGGGAGGTGCCCCGTGGCGTGGAAGCGGTCCGCTATCGCCGCGCTATGGGCCAGGAAGCCGATGGCGAGGAGGAGAGTCATCCTGGGGATGAAACGAGGGTTCTTGAAGACGATGGCATAGATGAACCCACCGCAGGCAAGTGAGTAAATCACCAGCGAAGTCCAGAATAGTATCGTTTCCCAATTCGACATATGAAGTACCCTGTCCCATTCTTCTTGATAAATCTAAAAAGGGTATATTTTTTCCTTGCGAGGATACCACCTCGGTTTGGAGGTCGTCAACACAATTTACCCGAGACCTGAGAGTGGTTTATGGGCTCTTGGCCCCGCATCACTTATTCATCAGATGATTTTATTTCACCAATCAACCGCTTTGTGTCATAATGCGCCAGGAAATTTTGTAGCAGCTGGCCGGTGCATGCGATGAAACCAACCATCCATTGACAATGCCCCCCGAGAAGCAGCGGTTGTGACAACATCAGGCCGCATCAGCAGACGCCCCCATGGTCAAATTGAGGGATTAACGTACTCTGTGCGGAGGAAATTCCCGGATGAAACAGCGGTTTTTTTCCCAGGCACTCTTTTCTCCAAACTACACCAACTTAGCGCGAGCGCCGGGACCGCAAAGATGCACCGCTCCGAAGCCAACGGCACCGCCCAAAGAGCGCAGTCGCATCTACCGGTAAAGGATTCATTCATGACGGATTCACAAAAAAGTCTTATCTACCGATGCCTGTTTCTTTGCTTACTTATCCTGGCGGTGTATGGCAACAGCCTCGGGAACGGTTTCGTCTGGGACGATGCCGATATAATCGCCGACAACCCCATGCTGAAGCAACTCGGCAACATTCCGAGATTTTTCCTCTCCGAGGACAGGATCGAAAGTGCCACCGGCTATTACCGCCCCATGACCTACGTCTCCTTCGCCGTGGACCGCGCAGTATGGGGATTGAACCCCGTCGGCTTCAACATCACCAACCTCCTGCTCCAGATGGCCGCGGCCCTGCTGTTTTATCGGGTGGTGGCGGCCCTCTTCAAGAATGAGCGCTTGGCTTTCGCTGCCGCGCTCCTTTTTTCACTGCATCCAATTGCCGGGGAGACCGTGAACTTCCATGCGGGCGGAAGGAACACACTTCTGTGCGCCTGCTTCGGCTTGTTGTCGCTGCTCTTTTACATTAACAAGAGGCATATCCCCGCTGTCTTCTGTTTTACCTTGGCTATTTTTTCCAAGGAATTTGCTCTTCTTTTACCTGCCGTATTCTTTCTATATGACAAATACATCGTCAGGGAAAAGAAAAGCTGGCTCCAATACCTCTACTACGCTCCTTCCATTATTGCCTATCTTACGCTCAGGTCCTTCGCGGTCCAAAACGCCAACTTCCTTAAGACGATAAATTTCGCGGACAGTTTGCTTATGGCGCCGTACATAGTCACAAAATACCTTTTCGCCATGGTTTATCCTTTTGGAGTCAAGGTCCTGTACGACATCGACTCCAGTCCCGCCCTGTACCTCAGGTTATCGAGCCTTCTGTTATTAATTGCCATCGCGAGCGCCGCCGTTTACTTCAGGAAGGAGCGTGAAACCGGATTTTCCGCCTGCTGGTTTTTCCTTTTCATGCTTCCCGTTGCCAACATAATTCCCCTGGGCGACACCGTGATGGCGGACAGGTACGCCTACTTTTCATTGATGGGATTCAGCCTGGCACTCGCCTATGCCATCTCCAAGGCGACTAGTCGTGTCGCGGTCGCGCTGCTGATCGGCATCTGCGTCTGCTTTGCATTGGTGGATTTTCAGCGCAACCGGATCTGGAAGGACAACTTCTCTTTTTTCACGCAGATGACCAAGGACGCCCCCGAGTTGAGCATCGGGTTCCAAAACCTCGGCGTCTATCATCTTATCAAGGGCGATACTGGCAAGGCGCAAAAATACCTTGCAGAGGCGTACCCAAAGAAAGGCGCCAGCATCAAGGTGGTGCAGCAACTTCTGGCGATCTACCTGGAAACAAACAGGCTTGACGAGGCGTTGACCTTGCTCAACAAGGAAATGGCTCGCGAGCCCAACAACCTGCATGCTTTTGTAATGGTGAGCAGCGTCTATCAGATCATGGGCGACAAGGTCCAGGCGAAAAGGTATTACGACAAGGCTCTGGCACTTTTCCCCGGCCTCGAAAAAGTGATGGATCAAAGGGCCACGACTCTCTGCCTCAGGGGTGAGAAACTGCTGGCCCAGCGCAGATATTTCGAGGCGAGAACCTTCCTGATCGAGGCCCTGCTCATGAAACCCAACTATGTCCCGACCCTGCTCGATTTGGGCAGCCTGTACGCCGAGAAGGGAAACCTTACGGTCGCAGAGCGGTATTTCAGCAAAGCCGTGGCATTGGAACCTCTCAACCCATCGGCGCACTACAATTTGTCCCTGGCATACGATTTAATGGGAAGACCCGCCGACGCCCGCTCGGAGATGGGCACCTTCAGGGAACTTGAGGCTCGTTCCAAAAAGAGCGCAGTTCCTGCCCTGCAGTAGTAGTCCGGACCGGGTCCTCGTCTCAGGTATCAAGCCAGGCAACCTATTGCTGCGCCAGGGTGCTTGACCGAAGCATAAACGAAGCGATTAGACTGTTCCTTTTTCCGGGACATTCGAGGGATTAGTTATTCATGACCGACACGCGGAAGACGCTCGTCTACAGGCTGTTTTTTCTCTCCTTCATTATCCTGGCGGTATACGGCAACACCCTCAACCATCGACTCGTGTGGGACGACATCAACATAATCGTAGACAATCCGCTCCTGGAGAAGCTCAGCAACATACCGAGGTTTTTCATTTCCGAAGACAGATTTGGAGACCCCACCGGTTACTATCGTCCCATAACCTACGTTTCCTTTGCCATCGACCGGGCCATCTGGGGCTTGAACCCGGTCGGATTCAATATCACCAACCTCCTGCTCCATATTGCGGTGACATGCTGTTTTTACCTGGTTGTTGCCGCACTTTTCAAAAAAGAGCAATTGGCCTTTGTCGCCGCCTTGCTGTTTTCATTGCATCCGATTGCCGGTGAAACGGTGAATTTTCACGCCGGAGGGAGAAACACGCTTCTCTGCGCCAGTTTCGCCTTGCTTGCTTTTTACTTTTATATCCGTAAAAAACAGATTCCAGCGGTTTTATGCTTTACTGCCGCAGTTTTTTCCAAAGAGTTCGCTCTTTTATTACCCGTGATCTTCCTCATATATGACAGATATATTAACGAAGAAAAGACCGAGTGGATTTATTACCTGCCCTATATGGCATCGATCACTTTATACCTTGCGGCCAGATCATTTGTTGTTGAAAAATCCAATTTCCTGCAAGACATCTCCATATCGAATGACTTACTGATTGCCCCTTACATCGTTGTAAAATATTTGATCAACATGGTATTTCCGCTAGGCCTGAAAACGTTGAACAACATTTACATCAGCGTATACATAGGATATTTTTGTCTTTTTCTCGTTCTTGCAATCATATGCATAACCATTATCTATAGGGGGAAAAAGGAACTGGCCTTTTCCATCTGCTGGTTTCTGCTTTTCCTGTTTCCAGTCATCAATATAATACCTCTCCCGTCAGCTACTCTATTGGCAGACAGATATGCCTACTTCTCAGTCATGGGATTCAGTTTGTTCCTGGCATATTTTATCTGCAAGGTACAACCACGGGTAATTGTTCCAATATTGATGGTACTCTGTTCTTTTTTCGCAGTGACAGATTTCCTGCAAAACGGCGTATGGAAGGACGAGCATTCGTTATATTCAAAGATGATAAAAGATGCTCCCGATAAGGCTCTCGGTTATCACGACCTCGGCAGGTTATATTATAAGAATGGAGATTTAGCCAACGCCCAGAAGTATCTGGCCATGGCAAGTTCCAAGGAAGACGTGAATAGCAGGATGCTTGGCGCTGATGCTTTGGTTTTTTGGGAAGCGTGCAATTATAAAATGGCTTCGGCATTATTGCTCAAGAAACTGCAAATGACGCCTGAAGATCCACAGTCGTATATCATACTGAATAGAATTTACGAGAAGATGGGCGACAAAAGCCTAGCTAAGACCTATCATGATAAAGCGGAGGCGCTGCTCCCGGGAATTGAACAATTCATGGCCCAAAGAGTGCTGTCCGTTAGCCGTGAAGGCGAGAGACTGATGGCTGAACGTAAATTGGACCAGGCCGAAAACGCTTTCAGGGAAGCCTTGGGCATGAATCCGGATTTCATCCCGGCGCTTATCGATATGGGAAACCTGTCCGCCGAAAAGCAGGACATGGTTGGCGCTTTGAGGTATTTCTCCAGAGCGGTCGCCTTGGATCCGCTCAATCCATCCACACACTACAATTTGTCCATAACGTACCAATTAATGGGAAGGCCAGCTGAAGCCCGCTCCGAAATGGGCACCTTCAGGGAACTCGAGGCTCGTTCCAAGCAGAGCGAAAGCTCCGCCCGGCAGTAGTAACCGGGCGGACCGGGTCCTCCCCGGACAAAAGCGCATCGGAGCCGTCAATGAAGCTAATAATACAAATCCCCTGCTACAATGAGGCGGAAGCCTTGCCCATCACTCTGCGAGAGCTGCCTCGCGAGGTGGCAGGATTCAGCAAGGTTGAATGGCTTGTCATAAATGACGGCAGCACGGACAACACCGCGGAAATCGCGCGGGAACATGGCGTGGACCACGTCATCAGCTTCACCAAGAATCAGGGTTTGGCAAAGACGTTCGTCAGGGGGCTGGATGCCTGCGTCAGGCTGGGGGCGGATGTCATTGTCAATACCGATGCCGACAATCAATACCAGGCAGCAGACATAGCGAAGCTCGTCGCCCCTATTCTTGCAGGGAAAGCGGATATCGTCGTCGGTATCCGGCCCATCGACAGCATCGAGCACTTTTCCTTCATAAAAAAAGTATTGCAGAAGCTCGGCAGCTCGGTGGTCCGGACCGTGAGCAAGACGGACGTAACCGACGCGCCCAGCGGATTCCGGGCCATGTGCCGGGACGCGGCCCTGAGAATCAACGTGTTCAACGATTACACCTACACGCTGGAGACCATCATCCAGGCGGGACAGAAAAACCTCGCCATAATCTCCGTCCCGGTCCGGGTCAACAGGGAACTGCGCCCTTCCCGTCTCGTGAAAAGCATCCCTTCCTACGTGCAGAAATCGATCTTGACCATCGTCAGGATATTCGTGGTCTACAAGGCGTTCCGGTTTTTCATGTCGGTGGGGTTGACCTTTTTCGGCATGGGAATGCTGGGCGGGCTCAGATATCTCTATTACTACCTGGGCGGCAGCGGCTCCGGACACGTTCAGTCATTGATCCTCTCCTCGATCCTCCTGGGCATCGGGTTCCAGACCATGCTGACCGCATTCCTGGCGGACCTTTTGGCGGTGAACCGGCGCCTCATGGAAGATATCCAGTACAGGGTGAAGGTATTGGAGACTTCAGACGATCCATCGTTATTTCGGAAGATTCCAGGTGAACCATTGCGGAGTGACTCTGGAGAGGAAAAAAGGAAAGTCGGATACGATGAAAATGAGTAGCGCCGTTAGCCAGACCCCCAGCCGCACCCTTCTCCCCGTGAAGAGACGGAGCAGGTAATGGCTCGACAGCACGTAGATCGTTCCGATGATCGGGAGGATGTAGCGTCCCGCCACGGTAAGCCCGGGATCCCTGTTCTCGAGATAGACGCCGTAGTTCAAGTACATGAGTAAGCATCCGTAGAAGGCGACGATCGCCGCCAGGTAGCTTGGGAGCCAGGCCGTCTCCCAAGGCCGGGGGCGCCAGCGCACCCCGAAAGCGACCATGGTGAGCAGCATCAGCACAGCCAGCGGCAGGAAGGTGATGCCGTAGTTCATCATGCCCAGATGTGCCTTGATGCCGAAGGTGGAACCCATCATCTGCAGCATCCAGATGGCGGCGTAGGAGAAGGGGCCGAACATTTGCTCCTTGTGGTTTTCGAGATAGGCGTAGCTCTCGACAAGGCCGATGGTGTCGCTGCGGTCCCCGGGGTGGTTGACGTAGGTGACGGCCATCTCCCTCGCCTTTTGCACCGAAATCCGCCCCTCCTTGAACTGGTTCAGGATGTAGGCCCGGGCGGCCAGCCGGTAGTTCAGCGCCTGCTCAAGCGGGAGGACGTCGAACATCTCCGGGTTCAGCGTCTTGTAGCGAAGATAGTTGCCGCCGTAGAGCTGGAGGTTCAGCATCAGGCCGACGAGGATCGCAAGGGATAGCGCTATTGCGCGACCCCGCGACACCTGGGACCACCCCTTGAGCGCCCAGGGGAAGAGGCGCAGCCGCTTGATTTCATGGACTAGGAGGAGCGCATTCAGGATCAGGACCAGCGGCAGGAAGGTGTTCTTGGTCAGGCATCCCGCCAACTGGCAGAGGATTGAGGCGGCCAGCATGGTGCCGGAGCGGTTTTTCAGGAAGGCGAACAGGTAGTAGATCGCCATCGCCGCAAGGAGATTGGTCAGGTTGTCGTAGGAGACCGAAGCGGAGACGAAGGAGAACATCAGGGTGTTGGTCAGGGC
>Ga0209430_1001888_pt1 | contig 14480 bp, 10 predicted proteins | sample BarGraIncub1133A_FD_184504 | JGI IMG/M metagenome (GOLD analysis project Ga0209430, IMG submission 184504) | Arctic peat soil microbial communities from Barrow, Alaska - Barrow Graham LP Incubations 11-33A (SPAdes) (version 2) | ecosystem: Environmental > Terrestrial > Soil > Wetlands > Peat... | reverse complement strand
GGCGAAATACCCTGCTACAAAATTGCGGAGAACGAACATTACTTCGCCTTCTTGGACATCAGTCCACTTACTCCAGGCCATACCTTAGTTATACCTAAGCGTGAAGTGGACTACATGTACGACTTAAATGATGTGGAAATCGCCGAGATCAATGTATTCGCCAAGAAAGTCGCCATGGCCATCCAAAAATCAATTCCCTGTAAGCGCATCGGTATAGCTGTAATTGGGCTGGAAGTGCCTCATGCACACATTCATCTGATACCGATTCAAAAAGAAAAAGATATGCTTTTTTCAAATCCGAAACTAAAACTTTCGACGGAAGAAATGGAAAAGATAGCGGCTGAAATCCGGGCACAACTTTAACCTATCCACTAAACAAAAAAACCGCAGCTGCGGTTTTTTTGTATCATCTGATTTGAGGTAAGCTTAACAAATTCAAGATCCTATTGATATTTAATAACACAAAATCAAATAGGATCTCCCTTTTCCCGTGTTTCCGCATTAATGCATAGATATTCTGTTTTCCTTCAAATTTTATGCATTGCATCATACAATCCCGAATGATTTTTCTATAGTATTTTTTTTCGTCCTTGCTATAGCTATTCTTTAATGATAAATTGTAAGCAAAATGCCTGGATATATCCATTTTACGGACTGTACATGCTCTATTTTCTGTCATTACCCTATAAATTGATAAAGAGATCGGCAAAAATGCAATCTTGAATTTTCCCGACAATCTGCACCACATTTCCAAATCTTCTCCATAAGACAATCCCTCATTAAAAAAACCGACTTCCTCAAAACAACTATTTCTTATGACAATGCTGGAGGAACTTAATACAGAGCCTTTCAAACTGACTGCAAAGTAGTTGTCAATATATCCTTTCGAATTAATCGGGAATTTATACGACCCATCTTCATAATTCCATCCTACAGCGATAATGGCTGCGTTTGGATATTCCATAATCATCGAACATATCATCTCCAAGAAATTTGGCAACCACAAATCATCACCATCCAATAAAGCAATCCAAGGAAACTTTGCCAATTTGATGCCTTCATTCCTTGCACTTGAAACACCTCCGTTTTCTTTATCGACTATCCGTATTCGATCATCCCTAAGATGCTCGATTACTTTCAGGCTTTTATCTGTAGAGCCATCATTCACGACAATAAGCTCAAAGTTCTTGTATGTCTGCTCTAAAACAGATTTCAGTGTGCTGAGAATGCTATTTTCTTTGTTATATAATGGAATGACAACTGTGAATTTAATTTCATCCATTTCAATGGAATTTTAATTTACTTGCGATTTTAGTAGTAATTTGCAATCTCACACCTTTGTCAAAAACAATATAGTATGCTAATAGTGCTACTATAGAAACACTTGCAAAACAGGTTAATAAAAAACGTGGCCATCCCTCTGTCATCTCAAAATAAATATATGCAGGGATAGGGATGGAGAGTAAAACGAGAAAGAAGCAAGGTCCAATCACTTTCTTAACGATCAGTTGTATTGAAAATTCTTTCACATTTCTGTTAAGAATCAGCAAATTACTGAAATAGGCAAGAATAAAAAAGACTATGTTTACAATGAACGGATAAACAGGCGAATACCCTAATCGCAATAAAACATACGAAATCGGCAACGTTATCAAAAATAATGTGCCTGTAGCCAAACTTAGATATTTGATTTTCCCGGTTGCATGTATGGCCATATTGATAGGACTTACGAATGCCCCGATTAAACTATAGATCAGCGATAACTGGCAAAATACAACCGTATAATCTGGCACTTCTTTGAGCCATAAACTTAAAGCAAATTTATTTTCAATGATCAGAGGGAAATAGAGAATGTATGACAATAAAAAGGAATACTTTGAAGCATTAATTATCAATTGAACCATGTTGTCATTGTTTTGTCGAGCATATTCTTTTACCATTTGTGGCTGAACAGCAGTCAAAAAATTTGCTGAAAACCCTGCTACGGCATTCCTTACCTGATTCCCCAAAGCGGCGGCTGCATTGATGGTTGGACCAAAAAATAAATTCAACAGTATATTCATACCTTGAACGCAGGCAACAACACTCAAGTTTCCATACAGATCCCAACCCGAAAACTGAAGAAGTGGCTTTAAAGTCTTTTTATCGTATTCGAATTTGTAATGACATTCTGGATATTTTCGGGTGCAGTATAACCGATATACTATGGCAATCAAAGTTGTGACTACAAAATAAAGAATGGCATAGGCAACCAATTTATCGTGTTCCCCAATAAACAGAAGATACACGATCAATAATTTCAAAAGTGCATCCAGAATACTCACATAGGCAAAAACGTCCATCCGCTCATGCGAAATGATAGAAGCATTATAGGGGACCTGGGTTACGGTAATCATGCAACTGAGAATGGAGAATTGATACACTATCCTTGCCGCAAGCATTCTAGATTCTGGTAGCACCAACTTGGTTTCCAAAAACCACAAACCAATTGTTTCAGCAAGAACGAAAATGATTAGAGCTACTCCAATATGAATAGTTAGAGCCGAACTAAATGTTTTCTTTAAATTTTCAAGATTTTGTTTGCCAAGCTCGAACGTGAGGAATCGGGATGTTGCACCACTTAATGTGGTATTTAAAAAGGCAAACATCAAGACGACACCGCCAATTACATTATAAATGCCATAATCTTCGATACCAAGAGCTTGTAATACGATTCGGGAAGTAAATAAACCTACCGCCATATTAATTAGCATACGGAAATACAAGACAATCGTATTTTTAGCTATTCTCTTACTATTATCAACATTGGGCATTCAATATGGTATAGAGTTTGGCCTGAAAAGAGCCCGCTATAAACTGTAAATAAAAACTGGATAAGCATCTATAAACCAGTTAATTAAATATCTTTGGCAAAACGGAAACCGCAGGAACCAGAATTTATTAATGGATTCTTATACTCCCTTCTGGAAACGCGCAATCCATTTACATCTATATCAGCCCAGCCACCGCCGCGTAGAACTTTATCCTTTATCCCAGATTCAATAGCATCAGCATCACTTAGACCTTTGGGATTCGTCTGATCCAAAGGCAAATATAAATTGTACCAATCGGCCACCCATTCCCATACATTTCCACTCATATCAAACAAGTTCTGACCATTCTTGCTCTTTGTTCCAACTGGCTGTGTATCTTTTGAGCCAACAGGAAAATCTTTTACATTGGCGTTGTACCAGGCATAATCAGACAAAGTGGAAAGATTACTGCCACTGAATAGAAACTGGTCGCCAGCATTACCACCCCGGGCAGCCCATTCCCATTCTGCTTCGGTAGGAAGGCGGCCACCTGCCCAACGGCAGAATTCATTGGCTCCGTACCAAGTGACATTTGCCACCGGATGGTCTTCAAATCCTTGTTTAATCACCCAAGCGGCAGTCGTAGTATTATAGCTGAGTCCGGAAAGGTTACTGAATATAAACGTTTCAGTTTCACCACTTGCCGCCAGTCCAGATCCTAAAGCAATTTTTCGGCTAATCAGGAATTTCAGGAACTGAGCATTGGTAACCTCAGTGGCACCCATTTGGAAAGAACCTAGTGTTACTTGATGGACTGGGAATTCGTTTTCTCTAGCAAAAGTATCTTGTTCCTCAGTTCCACCCATGGAGAAAGAGCCTCCCTCAATCACCTCCATTGGAATAATCACACTTCCTGGGTAAAAGCTTGATGTGGAGCCATAATAAGTGGAATCGTCTGTCTTGGTGTAAAGACGGTAACGGTAGCTGGAATCTGCTGATAAGTCTGTAAAGGTAACCCGAACGTCTGTTAGAGAACCAGCACTTATAAAGTGTTGGCAATTAGTATACTTAAGTGTAGTAATGCTCGAATTCGAGGTTTTAATAAAACCCGATTCTATAATGTTGTCACCAACCATTGAAATAGTACCGTTCACAGAGGCTGATGTATTGGTCACATCATACACACTAAAGGTCTTGATCGAAACAGTTACGTCTTCTTTGCAGGAAGTAATAACCAGGCCTAAACAGGCTGCAAGGGTGAAAAATAATGATTTCTTCGGGCACTTCATGACTATAAGCTTTTTAACGGACGGCACGAATTCATGCCAAGGCATGCAAATGTAGGAAAAATCACCTTGCAAAACCCCATATTTACTCCAATTATACATATTTTTCACATAAAGAGTACTCTTAGAACGGGTCCACATCAAAAAGGACCTGAACACTCTTGTATGCCGATTCCTTCTTTAGCGCTTCCTGCGCCCAAAGCAACACCTCCCTGACCTTAGTGGCTGAAGCCGAAACCTCAGCTTTGAGCAGTAATTGTTGGTAATGGAAATTGTTGATTCTGGCAATGGAGGGTTGGTCTGGCCCCAAAAGCCGATTACCCAAGACCGGACGAACCGTATCGGCAAAAAAATGGGCTGCCCGTCGAACAACAGCAACATCCCTGTGCTTAAAACGTATCTGAATAAGACGGGTGAATGGTGGGTAGGAGAACTGTTCACGCAAAGCCATCTCCCGTCGGTAAAAACCTTGGAAATTGTTGGAAATGACATCTTGAATGACAGGCTGATCCGGGTCAGAAGTCTGTAGCACAACCAGCCCTCGGGCGCCCTGACGACCTGCACGCCCACTCACCTGAACCATCAGTTGGAAGGAACGCTCGTGCGCCCTAAAGTCGGGGAAATTCAGCATTTGATCGGCATTAAGAATGCCCACCACACGTACATGCTCAAAATCCAAGCCCTTGGATACCATTTGGGTTCCGATCAGGATATTCGTTTTTAGGTTTTCAAAATCACGAATGATTTGTTCGTACGATTTTCGGCTTCGGGTCGTATCGGTGTCCATCCGACTCACTTGTGCCTCCGGGAATAGGCTTCGCACTTCCTCTTCGATCTTTTCGGTGCCATAACCGAGCAACATCAGTTCCTCCGATCCGCAGGAAGGACATTTTCGGGGAATATCACGTTCAAAACCACAGTAGTGACAGGTCAGCTTTTGATGGTATTTATGATAAGTCAGTGAGACATCGCAACGTTCGCATTTAGGGACCCAGGCGCAGCCCTTACATTCCAGCAACGGAGCATAACCTCTTCTGTTCTGGAACAAGATGGCTTGACTCTCATTCGAAATTGCCTCACCGATTTTTGTTTTCAACAATGGAGAAAACAGGGACTTCATTATTTTCTTCCGCTTCAATTCTTTGGTATTAACCGCGATGATTTCCGGCATTTGCATGTCGAAATGCCGGACTAAGAGTTCCACCAGCCCGAACTTTCCATTTAAGCAATTCGCATAGGTCTCCAAACTGGGAGTGGCAGTACCGAGCAGAGTGTTCGCTCCATGCAGCGAAGCCAATACTAAAGCGGCATTACGGGCGTGGTAACGGGGAGAAGGATCTTGTTGCTTATAACTGGTTTCGTGCTCTTCGTCCACAATAATTAGTCCCAAGTCACGAAAAGGCAGAAAGATGGAGGAGCGTACACCAAGAATAACCTGATAGCCGTCTTCCTGAAGCATTTTTTTCCAAAGTTCCACGCGTTGGGCATCCGGGAATTTGGAATGATAAACGCCCAATTTGCTGCCGAAAACACGCTTCAACCGATTGGAAAGTTGTGTCGTCAGGGCTATTTCCGGTACTAAATAAAGCACTTGTTTCCCAGAATCAAGACATTCCTGAATGAGGTGAATAAATACTTCCGTCTTACCAGAAGAAGTTTGTCCATGCAGCAAGCAAACCGGCTTTTGACGAAAGGAAACACGTACAGATTCAAGAGCCTCTTTTTGTTTCTCACTTAACGTTGAAATCGGAGAAACTACATCCGTTGATTCCGCTAAGCGATCAATAGCGAGATCAAAGACTTCCAACATATCCTTGGCAACCAACGCTTGTAAAACCGAAGGTGTGGCACCGACACGCTCCAGCAGTTCTTTTTTGCCAACCAATTCGGGCTCTTTTTTTTGGAAAAAGTCTGAAAGCTGAAGATAGACCATCAGGACCTCCACTTGCTTTTTTGCGCGGGCAGAGTCATCCATAAAAATGCGAAGTTTTTCGGGGTCAAGTTGATACTTAGTTGTAAGCCGAACGTAGGACTTGGTGCGGATCTTATACGTTTCACGAAGCCCTTCGGAAACCATTAATGCACCTTTTTCAACCAATTCCTGCACCAAAGGCAATGGATTGGCAATGCCAGTAATCCGGCTCAGATCCAAAATATTCATTTCCTTGCCAGGAATCAAGGTTTGCAATAAAAGTGTTTCTCGTTCCTTTAAAGGTGCGTCCGATTTGAAGTCTTCGGTCAGAGATACCAACGTTTCGCTTTCGAGTTTCAAACCTGAGGGCAAAGCTGCCTTCATCACATCTCCAGGAGCACAGATATAATAACTGGCCAGCCATTCCCAAAACCGAAGTTGAGTCTCTCTAAGAATAGGACGCTCGTCCAGAAGGCTTAGAATAGGCTTCGTCTGGTACAAAGAAGGCCGCTCTCCATGAATTCGTAAAATGATGGCCGTATAAAGTTTTCTTGCTCCAAGGGGTACAATGACTCGACAACCAACCAATACGAGCGGTTGCATTTCTTCAGGCACCGAGTAAGTGAATGTTTGATTCAGAGGCAACGGAAGAAGGACGTCGGCGAAAACCTCCGGCATACTCATAGAAGCTGGAGATTGGCCCAGATGGGATAATGATCGGAATAATGCACGTGGTCCACCTTAATGTTTGCACATCGAATATCCGGAGTATGCATTATGTAATCGATGCGGAACAAAAACAGATTTTCGTTAAAAGTATGTCCCCAGCCGTTACCTTTTTCCAACCAGCAGTCGAGTATGTCTGTACGAATCTTTCGATAAGTATAGGAACCGGGAACGTCATTGAAGTCACCACATACAATGACTTTATAAGGAGACTCATGTATAGCTTTTGAAACCGCATCGGCCTGATTACCACGGATCCGGGTTGATTTTCCGACTTTGCTACCCAGCACCTCTGCCACTTTCGATATTTTTGCAGACTCCCTCTTTTGAATCAAATCTGTATACTGATCTTTCTCCACGCGGTTTAGTTTGTTGGATTCCAAATGGTTGTTGATTACCCGAACGGTATCATTCCCTATTTTGATGTCGTAAACCCAGGAAGAGTTGGACAAACTCTCATATTCAATCCGGTAATACCTAATAATGGGATACTTGGACATACAGACCACAGAGAAACGGTCTTCATGTTCCCCGGATGCAAAATAGCGATAGGCATCCATGGCTTTTTTATTCTTTTCATCAAAACGGTCTTTTTGAATGAATTCATTGCCCACTTCCTGCATGCAAACGATATCCGGATTCAAATTCCGAATATAGGTAACGATAGGATTCAGATTGTCGTCAGCTTCTTTGCCGGCATGTGTCAGGAATTCTACGTTGTAGGAAAGCACTTTTACCGTTTTTCCTGTAGTTTCTTCGCTCTTAAAATGAATTGGGAACCAAGATTTGGTGGAATCTAAAGTCAATATAAAGCCGAACAATGGAACCAGAATCCAAAGTTTAAGGCGGACTCCCCAATAAAAAAAGAAAGAGAAATTGATTATTGCCAATAGCGGGAAAGCATAGCCCAAAAAGGTGGGCAAAACGGAATGTTCCGGTTTGATCATGTAGGAATGGCCACAAAGGATCAACAGCAAAACCACTCCGAAATTAATGGTCAGGATGAAGGAATGCAGTATTTTCCAAAAGCCTTTCATGGTCTCTCTATGTATTTTTTCGCCCGTTTTTACTTGATTCGAAGAGTTGTTGCTTTTCCAGAGAAGTCAAACTATCGTATCCGGATTTCTTGATTTTATCCAAAATGGTATCCAAACGATCCATTTCCGCTTTCTTCCGGGCATTGTATTCCTGATCTGGATCGGGTGCCCGGTTTGCTTTTTCAAAATTAGATCGCTGATAGGTCACCTTCATTTTGGGACGAGGACGGAAAAGCGTGACGAACCAATCAATGAACGGATTGATCCAACTGGTGATGTCCATGTTTCGCCTTAGGGTCCATCCGAACAAAAGCCCTGCGACGGCACCACCCAAATGGGCCAGACTTCCGCCGGCATTGTTCCCATTCAGGCTAAGCAAATCCATGATGATCATAACAATGGCCAGCCATTTTAACTTGATGGTACCCAAAATAAATAGAGAAACCGGTTCATCAGGACGGTAAAAAGCTACCGCAATACCCAATGCCAGAATTGAGGCGGAAGCTCCAATCAATGCAGAATGAAGGCCTTCGAATGCAGGTAATAAATTATAGAACAAAGCAAAAAACAAAGCACCAAAGAGTCCGCCAATAACGTAAAGTCCACCAAGCTGTCTGGGGCTGAACCAACGCAGAAACATTCCACCAAAGAAGAACAACCACAGCATATTGAACAATATGTGCATCAGTTCTATGTGTACGAACATATAGGTGAAAGCAGTCCAAGGCGTTACCAAGAACCGAGGAAAAAATGACGGCATTTCCAAGTAAGCCATAACACCGCTGCCATCCACTTTAAACAAGCTCAGCAGTACCAATGTCAGTTTTAACACCAGAAAAATGCCGGTATTGATGAAGATCAGCCGGGTGACGATGGTCCCCTGCTTGAATTTCGAGGTGATGCTATCCCAAAAAGAAGCCATTGCCTATTCCTTTCTTTTTCCAATAACGAATTAAAAAATAGCCGAAGAGCATGCCACCAAGGTGGGCGAAGTGGGCCACATTATCTCCCGAAAAGTGAGATATTCCTGAGAACAATTCCAACAGACCGTATCCGATGACCATATATTTGGCTTTGATAGGAATAGGGATGAACATGAGAAACAAAGGTGCATTTGGGAAGAGCATGCCGAAGCCAAGCAGGATGCCGAACACACTTCCGGAAGCGCCTATGGTAACCAAACTATTCAACACCACTTGTTTGGCTTGTTCTGCCTGTTCAGGACTAAACACTGCACCCTGGGCAGCAGAGAAATATTTTAGGAAAGGAACCATGTTTGGATTGGTCGCGAAATGGGAAGCCGCTTCCAGCATCGGCCTTAGTTCAATATACCATGTCAGCTGCTGCATCAAAGCAGCACCGATACCGGTCACCATATAAAATAGCAAGAAACGTTTGGGCCCCCAAACCTGCTCCAGAATGCGCCCAAACATAAAGACCCCGAACATATTGAATAAGACGTGTGCCGGGTTCAAGGGGTCATGCATGAACATATAGGTAATGAACTGACTCAAATAAAAATTATCAGAACCGATGTAATGCAAACCGAGAAAATGCTCCAGTTGAATATCAAAGCTACGCAACACATAGGTAGCCACCCACATCAGCGCATTAATGATGATCAGATTTTTAGTGACCATCGGGACGGAGGACATGAACCCGGAAGAAGATCGAAAACCACTCATAGAAAGAATTTATTTTGTAATGAAAGGCCGATGGCTTCTGCCTTCTGGCTGAGACAAAGGTATAAAAATCGGTGCATACCGTCTATTTTTTGATGCTTTTTAATAAAAAATGACCTTTATCCTGTTTTTTTCTTCATTTTTTCTTGCAATAATGAAATTTAAGCATACTTTTGCTTCGGTGTTTTCAATTTTAACACTCTATCAACCTTTGCATCAACCCCTTTTGTTAAACTTTATATTCTAATCGTACTATGAACAAAGCAGAACTTATCAGTGCAATTGCCGACAAATCCGGCTTGAGCAAAGTGGACTCCAAAAAAGCCCTGGACGCATTCTTGGGTAGTGTTGCCGAAACGTTGAAAGCTGGCGATAAAATCGCGCTGGTTGGATTCGGAACATTCTCCGTTGTTAGCAAAGCCGCTCGTACCGGTATCAACCCCGCTACCAAACAACCCATTACCATTGCTGCCAAAAAAGTTGTTAAATTCAAAGCTGGTGCTGAATTGGCCGGTCAAATTTAAGATCTTTCACGACGCTATAAAAAAGCTGCCCCCTACGGGTAGCTTTTTTTTGTGTCTTTTTTGCCGTAACTTTGCGGTTCGCAAATAATTCGTCCTATGACCATCAGCCAACTTCTTGAGAAAAAAGCCCATTCGGCCATTGAAACCCTTTACGGACAGACCGTGGAGGCTACCCAAATCCAATTACAACCCACCAAAAAGGAATTCCAAGGAGATCTGACTTTAGTGACTTTCCCCTTGCTCCGCATTTCCAAAAAGAAACCGGAAGAAACGGGTGAAGAACTTGGCAAATGGTTGGTGGAAAACACACCTGAACTAAGCAACTACAACGTAATCAAAGGCTTCCTCAATCTGACAGTTTCTCCGGCCTATTGGCTGAACGAATTGGTGTTGGCAGATGCCACACCCGATTTCGGCCTCACGAAAGCAGGGCCTGAATCACCGCTGGTGATGGTGGAATACTCGTCTCCCAACACCAACAAACCGTTACACTTGGGCCATGTCCGCAACAACCTGTTGGGATACAGCCTTTGTCGCATTCTGGAAGCCAATGGCAACAAGGTCGTAAAGACCAACATCGTGAACGACCGCGGCGTTCATATTTGCAAATCCATGCTGGCATGGAAAAAATATGGAAACGGCGAGACTCCCGCTTCCTCCGGTAAAAAAGGCGACCATCTGGTTGGTGACTATTATGTCGCTTTCAACCAGTATTATTTAAAAGAACTGGCTGAACTGCAGGCTAAAGGTATGACCAAAGAACAATCGGAAGCCGCTTCCACCCTGATGGCTGAAACACGTGAGATGTTACTGGCCTGGGAAGCCGGCGACCCCGAAGTACGTCAACTCTGGGAAACAATGAACGGTTGGGTGTATGCCGGTTTTGATGAAACGTACAAGAAACTGGGAGTCAGCTTCGACAAAATATATTACGAATCCGAGACCTACCTGCTTGGAAAGGACGTAGTCCTGGAAGGTCTTGAAAAAGGCATCTTTTACCGTCAGGAAGACGGTTCCGTCTGGGCCGACCTTACGGCAGACGGGCTGGATCAAAAGGTTCTGCTTCGCGGCGACGGGACATCGGTCTACATGACACAGGACATCGGCACTGCCAGCCTGCGCTACAGCGAATACCCCATCGACAAGATGGTTTATGTGGTAGGGAACGAACAAAATTATCATTTTCAGGTGCTTTCCATCCTACTCGACAAAGTGGGTTTCTCCTGGGGCAAGGATCTGGTCCATTTTTCGTACGGAATGGTGGAACTGCCCGAAGGCAAGATGAAATCTCGCGAAGGCACTGTGGTGGATGCAGACGACCTAGTGGACGAAATGGTAGGGACTGCCCGTGAAACTTCCCAGGAACTCGGCAAACTCGACGGCCTCACAGAAGCTGAAGCTGAAGATATCGCCGAAATGGTCGGTATGGGCGCTTTGAAATACTTTATCCTAAAAGTAGACCCGCGTAAGAACATGACCTTCAACCCGAAAGAGTCCATCGACTTCAACGGGAACACGGGTCCGTTTATCCAATATACCCACGCCCGCATTAAATCGGTGCTTCGCAAGGCTGAAGAGCAGGGCATTACCATGGAAGCGATGAGCATTGTTACTGAACTTTCCGACAAGGAATTGTACCTGATCCAACTCATCGACAGTTTCCCCGAAACGGTGAAAGACGCTGCCGAAGGCTTCAGCCCTGCCATCATCGCCAATTACATCTACGAACTGGCCAAGGAATTCAACCAATTCTACCACGAATACTCCATCCTGAAGGAGCCCGACGAGGCCCTTCGCAACTTCCGCCTGCTGCTGGCTTCCACCACAGGCAAAGTGATCCGCACAGGGATGGACCTGCTCGGTGTAAGGGTTCCTGACCGCATGTAATCTAACCACACCTAATAACACTCCCCTATGAAAATCACCTTTCACGGCGCAGCCCGTACCGTCACTGGATCCAAGCACCTCATCACGTTGAACAACGGTAAGAAAATCCTAATGGATTGCGGCATGTTTCAAGGCATGGGCAAGGAAACCTACCCGCTGAACAGGGAATTCGGTTTCGACGCGCGGGAAGTGGATTATATGGTTCTGTCGCATGCGCACATTGACCATTCAGGGCTCATCCCGATGCTTGTGAAATATGGTTTTACAGGCAAAATTTTTGGAACGGAGGCAACGCTTGACCTGACGGCCATTCTGCTAAAGGATTCAGCACACATACAGGAAGCGGACAGTAAATTCGTCAACAAGAAGCGCTTCGCCGAAGGCCGCGAATTGGTGGAACCCCTTTATACAACAGATGATGTGGAAGATGCCATTCTTCAGTTTGAACCTGTACCTTATGAAACCCCTTTTAAAATCGATGAAGACATTGAGTTGGAATTGTTCGATGGAGGCCACATTATCGGAAGTGCGACGGTTTTTTTAAAAATCATGGAAGACGGCAAGCTCACCCGAATAGGTTTCAGCGGTGACGTAGGCCGTTACAACGACCCCATTCTGAAATCGCCGCAGGCATTCCCTCGGGTGGACTACATGCTCATCGAATCCACCTATGGTAACCGTTTGCACGACAAGATTGAAGAAACGCCGGAGCATTTGCGGGAACTCATCGTGGAAACCTGCATCAACAAGCGCGGCAAACTGATCATCCCTGCTTTCAGTGTTGGACGAACCCAGGAATTGCTGTATGCGCTGAACGAGTTGGAACTGAACAACCGGCTTCCGAACGTCAGGTACTACGTGGACAGCCCGCTCTCCTTAGCCGCCACCAATGTGGTGAAAAAGCACCCAGAATGCTTCAACAGTGCCATCCAAAAAATCATGAAGTTCGACAATGACCCTTTCGCATTTCGTGGCCTTCACTTTATCGAAGACAAACGGGAATCTCAGGCACTCAACGACATACAAGACCCTTGCGTCATCATGTCCGCTTCTGGTATGGCTGAAGCCGGCCGTGTGAAGCATCACATTGCCAACAGCATCGGCAATCCAAAAAATACCATTCTGATGGTGGGTTACTGCGCCAAAAACACCTTGGGTGCTAGGCTGAAGGAACATCCTTCCGAAGTAAACATTTTCGGCAGCATGTTCCGGGTGCGGGCAGACATCCGTCAGATTGAATCCATGTCCGCACACGCCGATTACAATGATCTTATCCAATATTTGTCCATTCTGGAACCCTCCAACGTGAAACGTGTTTTCGTGGTTCACGGGGAACCGGATGTTCAGGACGAATTCCGCGAAAGGATTATCAGTAAAGGCTTTCGGGACGTGGTCATTCCTGAACCACACGAAACGTTCAACCTATAACAAATCATCGTTTAGAAGCAGGCTGAATTAAACTTTTTTATTGAAAGGCATTCTAATTATCTTTGCATGCTTTTCAATAGGTTATTCATTTGGTCTCCATTTCTATGAACATTCGATCGATTTTCTTGATTTTCAGCATTTTACTATTCTATTCAACGATAATTTCCGCAGCTCCTGATCCAACAGGTTCAGTAGGCGGTAAACTTCTTGACCAAGAATCTAAATCTCCTTTGGACAATGTCACCGTTTTCATTTATCAGGGAACCAAAACCTCTCCTGTCAAAGTCGTCAATACCGACGAAAAGGGTGTTTTCATATTCAGCGACGTCCTTCCCGGTGAATATCGGGTGGAAGCCAGTTTTCTGGGTTATCTGCCCTTCGAGGACGTAGTTCGTGTTCTAGCCAATCAGCAAACAACTCTTGGCGATATAGGCTTAAAAACCAATAGCAAATTGCTGAAAGTAGTGGAAGTGACCGGTTTGCGTTCCACCATGAAACTGGAAGTGGACAAACGGGTCTTCTCTGTGGACCAGTCTGTTGCAGCTGCCGGAGCGAGTACAAGCGACATTCTGAAAAACCTACCTTCGGTGGAAGTCGATGCTGAAGGAACGGTATCCCTTCGCAACAGCACCAACGTTATCATCTGGATCAACGGCAAGCCATCTGGCCTGACCTCCGACAACCAAGCGCAAGTACTCGAACAAATGCCTGCTGAAAGCATCGATCGAATTGAGGTGATTACCAACCCATCTGCCAAATACAGCGCCGAAGGATCGGCCGGCATCATCAACATCCTCCTTAAAAAGGATCGCAAAGCGGGCTATTACGGGAGTTTGCGCGCAGGTGTCAGTTCGCCGCTCGGATATAATTTTGGAGGAAACTACAATTATTCTTCTCCGAAATGGGATTTGTATGCAAATCTTGGAACACGTGCTGATGTACGAGAAGGCAGCGGCAGCACCAACCGTACCACCTACACTTCGCCCACCAGTACCGACCCAAAAGAATACATGAATTCGCTGACCGAACAGAATAGGACCCATGGTGGATTGTTTTTCCGTGCCGGTGCCGATTACCACTTTAACGATAAACATACGCTCAGCCTCAGCGGTTTTGCCATGAACGGGAACCAGGATTCCAAAAGTGCCATCTCATACGATTACCTCGATAACAATCAACTACTGACCTCAAAGCGTCAGCGCAACA
>Ga0209430_1001887_pt1 | contig 14496 bp, 14 predicted proteins | sample BarGraIncub1133A_FD_184504 | JGI IMG/M metagenome (GOLD analysis project Ga0209430, IMG submission 184504) | Arctic peat soil microbial communities from Barrow, Alaska - Barrow Graham LP Incubations 11-33A (SPAdes) (version 2) | ecosystem: Environmental > Terrestrial > Soil > Wetlands > Peat... | reverse complement strand
TCGCTGACCTCCGGGGAGGGTGCGATTTCTCCGCGGCTCGATGATATTGGATCCGCAGTATCGATTGATGAATGGTCGACTTCTTATTATGCATGGCCCGGATATACGGCGCGTATTCTGAACGCCGACTTCCAGATTTTTTCACAGGGGGGCTGGGGCGTTTACTGTGGTTGGGACAATAATATGATAACCAATCTCCCTTCCGTGTATGACCGGATCTGCGGCATTATCCAGCAACCGTTCGCAAAAGGCCGCGGGGCAGACAAGCTTTATGATTTCTCATTTAAACCGGATGTGATTGTTATCAATTTGGGCACGAACGATAACAGCGGATTTAATCAGCCGGCCTGGCGCCATCCGGTCACCGGCGAGTCTTTCAAGTTGCGCCGAAGTAACATGGATGCTAATTTTGTTGTTACTGAGTACCCTGAAGATGATTCCGACTACATCGAAGAGGATAAGGATAAGGTCAAGCATGCGATTGTTGATTTTGTAAAACAGGTCGGTCAAAAAAATCCGGGCACACCTATTTTCTGGATCTACGGAATGATGGGGCATGCACTCTGGCCGACCATTCAAAAAGCAAAGGATATCCTTCACCGGGACGGATTCACCCAATTCGATACAGTTCTGCTTCCCGAGGCGCTGCGCACGGAATTCGGCGCCAATTCACACCCACTGGCCGTCTCACATAGAATTTGCGCACATGTAGTCGCAGAGCGGATACGCACCAAATTGATTCAGTAGCTGCAAAGCGCCTTATTGGAACAAACGCAGGGAGGAATTGTATGAGACAGGAAAATAAGCTTTGGATTGCCGGATCACAGACACCATGCATTTTACAACCCCAGATGGCCAGCAGGCACGGCCTCATTACAGGCGCCACAGGCACCGGCAAATCCGTCACGCTTAAGGTGATGGCTGAATCTTTTTCTGATCTGGGAGTACCGGTTTTTCTTGCCGATATCAAAGGTGATATGTCCGGAATTTGCCTTACAGGGCAGGACAGTCCGAAGATGCAGGAACGTATTGCGAAATTTCCGATCAGCGGATGGCAGTATAAGCCTTATCCGACCGAATTTTATGATGTGTTCGGTCAGAAGGGACATCCGATCCGTGTGACAATTTCGGAGATGGGACCCCTGCTTATGGGCCGCATGCTTGGTCTTTCCGATGTGCAGAGGGCCGTGCTGTCGATGGTTTTCCGGATTGCAGACGACCGCAAGCTTCTTCTTCTTGACATGAAAGATCTTCGTCTGATGCTGCAGTATGTCGGCGACAATGCCAGTGAATTCACGCTCTCCTATGGTAATGTCAGCAAAGTCACGATCGGCGCGATTCAGAGAAACCTTGCCCTTCTGCAGGATCAGGGTGCTGATTCCTTTTTCGGAGAGCCTGCGTTTTCGATCAGCGACTGGATCCGTACGGACGGCACCGGCCGCGGCTTCATCAACGTCCTTTCGGCGACGACACTTTTTACGCAGCCGCTCCTTTATTCGACTTTCTTGCTGTGGCTGCTGTCCGAGCTTTTCGAGACGCTGCCTGAGGCGGGAGATCTCGACAACCCCAAAATGGTCTTCTTTTTCGATGAAGCTCACCTTTTTTTCAATGACGCCCCTCCCTTCCTGATTGAACGCGTGGAGCAAGTCATCAAGCTGATCCGGTCAAAGGGTGTCGGCGTGTATTTTATTACTCAAAACCCTGCGGATATTCCGGAAGGCGTTCTCGCACAGCTTGGCAACCGTGTGCAGCATGCCCTGCGCGCATATACACCGGCTGAGCAGAAGAATATTCATGCAGCTGCGCAGGCGTTCCGTGTGAATCCGGCTTTTGATACTGAGACTGCCCTCACTGAGTTGGGAGTCGGAGAAGCGCTTGTCTCTTTTCTTGATGAAAAGGGTGTGCCCGGCATTGTAGAAAGAGCGTATATCCTGCCGCCGCAGAGCTATATCGGACCGGCAGGCGATGCAAATATCGCTGCCTGTGTAAAAGCATCCGCACTCTACGGCAAATATGAGCAGATGCTGGACCGTGAGTCCGCCTATGAAATGCTGATGAAGAAATACGGGGAACAGCAAAAGCAGGAGGAAGAGGCCGCCCGGGCAGATGCCGCAGAGATGTCCCAGACACGAGACACATACGCAGGATCGGCTCGGCCTGCAGTAAAAAAGCCGGCCGCCGCACCTCGCAAACGACAGTCGACAGCAGAAAAAGCTGTCTCCTCCGCCCTCAATTCTGCGGGCAGGGAGATTGGAAGAAGTCTGGTCAGAGGTCTTCTGGGGGGCTTTCTGAAATAAGTCCTTCGCATGAGCGTCTTTTATGGTTATCTTCCCCGGAATTTTCCAAAAGGCTGACGGCGACCCATTCATGCAGGATCGCGTCCACTTCATCATATGTTACAGCCTGCATGGCCTGTACTTTATATGCAGAAGCATGCCTTTGCCCTCGAAAATAGCAGGCAAGCTGTGCACGCATTTCCCGGACTGCCAATGACTCCCCGAGTCTGCTGCAAAGCCCGGTTAAGTGCCGGCGGATCATGTCTGCACGCTGCAGGGCGGTCGGTATAGGGGGGGCTGGTTCTCCCAGAAGTGCTGCTTTCGCTTCCGCAAAGATCCATGGATTCCCCTGGGCGGCTCGCCCGATCATGACACCGTCAACGCCTGTCTGTGCGAGCATACGCACTGCACTTTCACCGTCTTTGACATCACCGTTTCCAAAAACCGGAATGCCTGATCCGGCCAGAGTCTGCGCAACAAGGGCGATGCAGGCCCAGTCAGCGGTTCCCTGATACATCTGCTCACGTGTCCGCCCGTGTATTGTCACGGCGGCAGCACCAAAATCACGACACATCTGTGCAAATTCGACGGCATTGGAACTCGTTTCGTCCCAGCCCTTGCGGAACTTCACAGTCACCGGCACACTGTAGGGCGATGCTGCGCGAACACTTGCTTCCAAAATCGAAGCAGCAAGCGGCAAATCCGACATTAAAGCCGAACCGGCACCTGTTTTTATTACCTTTGCAACCGGGCAGCCCATGTTAATATCGATGAAACTGGTTTTGCCAAGAAGCGGGTGTTCGAGAACAAGCGGAATCGCCTCAGCAAAATCCTTTACCTCATACCCGAAAAGCTGAATCGCAACAGGTCCCTCATTTTCCGGATTAATTTCCAGATATCGGAAAGAACGTGAGAGTGACGGGTTATAGCGAATACCACGGGCACTGACTAACTCGGTACATCCGAGAGATGCTCCCTGCTCATGGCAAAGTGCACGAAAAGTCATATCGCTGGTACCCGACATCGGGGCAAGAGCGACATTCCCGCTCAAAGTGCGGCTGCCTATTGTGATGTTTTTCCATGCATTTGTACTCATAGAAAACAGTATACCGTTTTTTTCTGCAAATCGCACCTTGACTTGCCAAACACTTACAGGGTATAAATATATAGTACAAAGGGGTAGTAATGCTGATGATGCTGACAAGGATTCAAGAAACTGATATTCGGGTCCTTGACTGGACCCATACACACCTCCGGACGCGCTTCGGCAATATTGTGATGCCCGTACTTTCCATTTCAGGAAATTTCGGGTTCATCTGGTTTCTGATCACCGGAATTATGTTTTTTTCCAAAACCAATCAGAAGGCGGTGTATGCCACCTTCTGGTCGTTATTCTTCAGCGCATTTCTCGGAAATATCATTTTGAAAAACGTGATTCGCCGCCCTCGTCCGTTTACTGTAAAAGAGGGCTACAACACGCTTATTGACCACCCCCTGGACTTTTCATTCCCGTCCGGACACACTTGTTCCTCTTTTGCCGCAGCGGCATCGATATGTTATTTCTGGCCGTTATACGGTTTTTTTGCGATTCTTCTTGCCTGCGGCATATCCGCATCAAGGATTTACCTGTGCGTGCATTTCCTGTCGGATGTCCTTTTCAGCGTCGTATTTGGCATTGCCGTCGCCATCGCCGTGCATCTGCTGATCAGTACGCGCCTTTTATAATAAATATCGGGAAAGGCGAATCAGATTTCCTGTTTGCAAAATCACATACGATAACCGTACAGATCTTCGGATCAAATGTTTTCACAAGCTCGAGAATTGCATCGCGTTCGGAATATCCGTTGGGTCCTCCGAAATAAAGCGACAGGCACATAATTCCGCTTTTCTTCAAAAGATCCACGCCCTTGGCAATCGCCTCAACACTTGTGTCCGCCAAAGTGAAAACCTGTTTGTTTCCGCCGGGAAGATAACCGAAATTGAAGACAATTAAATCCACCGAGTCAGGCTTGGCATACAGATCCATATTGCTGTGGCTGTCCATTATAACGGTCCCGATACCCTCGAGACCTCTTTCCTTAAGCCGGTCCCGTGTGCACTGTATGGCTTCCTCCTGAATGTCAAAAGAAAGCACGCGGCCCGTCGGTCCTACCAGTTCACAAAGAAGCGCCGTGTCCTGTCCCCGTCCTGCCGTCGCATCAATGCATAAATTGCCGGGTTTTACGCGTTCACGCGCACATTTATGGGCAAGGGTCAGTGTGTTTATACTATCCATATTTATAATAATCCTTCTGCGGCAGTCAGTTCGCTTCCGCCAATTTAATATAACCGTAGCTGCCATTATACAACACAGCAACCATTCCGTTACTTGCAATTTCCAGGCTGCCCTGCCCGGCATCGTGGAATTGCCTTAATCCCTTGTCTTTTCCGGTCTGTAAAGATATAATGATTCACGCATCATCAGTAATATTCGACTGCATCAACAAAGTTCCCGACGCGTCTCGCTTCGATCGTTCAACGGATAGGACAGCAGTTTCCGGTACTGCTGATACGGGTTCGATTCCTGTTCGAAGCGCCAACATGAAAACCGCCTGTAATGGGCGGTTTTTTGTTGTCAGTGGTTGCCCGGTTTTTATTAGCGTAAAAAATCGCTCCAAAAACGCCCGATTTTACACTAAAATGTATCCTTTTTCCAATAGATTCAACACAAAATCCAAACAGCTGTGCACTCCGAGATGGCAGGTTACAATGGCTCAAAATGGTATAGCAAAGGGAGGGAGACAATTTGATCAATATCTTCAATTACTGCAACACAAAGATTAGAATCAATTCCAATCAGATTCTAATTTTTTATCACATAGACTTTTATTAGCATCGTATACTGGGAGTACCTCAGCATTAATGAGTGTAATTGATCATACGGATTGTTTCGCCAACTTCTCTTTCAATCGCTGCTTTCATCTGTTCGGTATGCGGACAGGCAAATCCAATGGGGTTTCCTTTAGTGATGCACGAAGCCATGACAATCGTATCAGCGCCGCGGCGGACCATTTCGGCAGCGCGTGTAACCGCTTTCTTGCCGGGACAACCGCCGCACGTATTGACGCCAATAAGCTCAATGTCTTCCGCAACACCTTCGAAGGCAAGTTTTTTTAAATTCATAACCTTGAAGCATGTGGTTGCCGGACACATATCCTCGGTTTGCAGGCATCTGATTAATCCAATTTTCATAATAATCCTCCTCTAAAAAATGGATGCGGTGTAGTTCTCCCCTACTCAACACAAAAAACAGAGAGAAATTCAATTGTTAATGTTCGTCGCCATCGCTTTTTCCATCTGTTCAATCATCGCTTCCCGCATCAGTATGCAAGCTCGCAGGGACTTAGGATTATCCAGGTGATAATAGATCTTCGTTCCGGCGCGGCGGGAAACAACAATGCCTTTTTCACGCATAATCGCCAGATGTTGGGAGATATTCGGTACATTTACATCCATCTGCACAGCAATTTCTTCAACACAAAGTTCTGATTCCCCTAAGAGGAACAGGATCTCGATTCGCTTTGGATTAGCCATGAATTTGCAAAAGTCAGCATGCATGCGATACAGTTCTTTTGAATCTTCCACCCTGCTTAAGCCTCGCTTCCTGAGATAATTCTGTGCAGTTGACTGACCACCTGATCGATCTCATCCCGCTTAGTCTGGCGTCCCAAGCTAAATCGAATCGCTCCCAACCCGTCCGCTTCGTCAATGCCCATTGCTTTAAGTACAGGAGACAAGGATGTTTGTCCGGCATGACAGGCAGAACCCGTTGATGCGGCCACACCATCCAATTTGTCCAGGATCTCGAATCCAAGCTGCCCTATAAAGCTGACATTTAATGTATTGGGCAGGCGTTCGACAGGATGTCCGTTCAGAGCAACCCGGTTTCCGAAAATCTGCTTCAACTGCTCCCAGAAGTATTGTGTCAGTTCACGAATTGTCTGCTCTTGCATCTTAACCATAGCGATTTTGGCTGCTTCGCCGAGTGCTACGTCAAAAATCACGTTTTCGGTGCCGGCTCGCATACCGCGTTCATGGCCGGCGCCATGAATAAAAGGATCAATCTGTACTCCCTGTCGAATATAGAGTGCTCCAATACCTTTCGGTGCATAAAGCTTATGGCCCGCGACAGTCATAAAATCAACACCCATATCTTTGACGTCGGTTGTGATTTTGCCAACCGACTGTGCCGCATCGGTATGGAAAAGAGCACCATGCCGGTGAGTGATTGCCGCAAGTTCTTTGATAGGTTGAATTGTTCCTGTTTCATTGTTGGCATGCATAACACTGACCAGTAGTGTTTGTTCTGATATTGCTGCTTCCAGATCGGCCGGACGAACCTGTCCGTAGGAATCTACCGGTAAGCAGATAATCTCATAGCCTTCTTGTTCCAGATAGGCACACACTTTTAGAACAGAAGGGTGCTCAATTACAGAGGTTATGATTTGATTGCCCTTCTCTTTATATTTCCAGGCAACGCCCTTGATGACCATGTTGTTGGACTCACTGCCGCCACTTGTGAATATGATCTCGTCCGGTAATGCATTCAGCAGCGAAGCCAGTTGTGTCCTGGCCTGTTCGAGTGCTTTTCTTGCTGCCTGACCTAACATATGGCTGCTTGACGGATTACCGTAATGCTCAAAAATATATGGCATCATTGCCTGTGCCACTGCCGGGTCAATCGGGGTTGTGGCATTATTATCCAAATAGATCATATCATTACTTCCTTTCCATACTTGCGAAGTTTCGCAAGTATATAGGCATCATAACATATATGGTTTTTTTTCGACAAACTACACATTTACAACGAAATCTTGAAAGTAACTTTTGAAGTAAATGCTATCTAATCAAAAAAAGCCACCCGGACGATCTATCCGGGTGGCCGTTATTGGCTTACGTGTTATTTTCTTAGTTCTGACTTTTTCCTTGCATATTCTTCTTCGTTTACTTCGCCCCGGACATATCTTTCATTCAGAATTTTTAAAGCATTTCCGGTATCCTGATGTAAATCGTTGTTCGTGATTGGTTGGACTGGCTGAATATGTCTCGTCAAAGCGACAACCCAATAAATGAAAAGTCCAAAAATTAGTAATCCGACGATCATCATAAAAATACCTCCGCCCCAAAACATGTGGTTACTTATGCCGTCAAACCCATAAAACATATTTCCCATCATAAAATTCACTGTTCTTTCAAAAACCCGTTCTCTAATAATTTTATCTTGGCATGTTTATGTGAAGATATTATGTGGATTTTTTCTACATCTGACTTCTTTTTACTGTTTTATATACTAGCTGCAGTTCTGTAGTATTCTCCCGATGGCAATTTCTGCCAGTGATTTATACAGCCAGGTAGTCATCATGTTATTGTCTTTATTAAAGTTACTCAGTTTACCGACTTGGTAACTACCCATCATGCCGCTTGCCAATATACGGAAAATCGCCGCTTCTATCAATTATACAACGTACTTATAAATAGAAAATCCGCACTTCAGTAAGATTGTACAACCTTGCTTTATTATCTCAAGTACTTGTGAACTTTAAGTGCGGTCCTTCGAAAGGTGTTGACATTTTAAAGCATAGTATATATACTTTGTTTAATCTTACTATTCCTATTCTTTTAGTTGGATATCAGAGTTGAAAGGAGGTCATTATGTCTCGCATACCACTAATCAATTACGAGGAAGCTAATGAAAAGACCAAAGTATCAATTGACAAACAGTTCGCTCAAAACGGCAGGATCACGAACATGAAACTCACTCTTCTTCATTCTCCCCCCGCATTTCATGTATTAATGGAGTGGTACCCGTTGAGGGATGAAGTGAAGTTATTTACCACAGACAGGGAAATCAACCTTTTCTGTCATGCTATTTCCACACAAAATAAATGTCTGATATGCTCAACGTTCTTTCGTAAATTGCTGATTGATTCAGGAGACAATCCGGATCACCCTGCAATTTCGGAGAGGGAAAAAATTTTAATCTCATTTGGGACGTTTTGTGTGTCCAATCCAAACATGATTAGTGACGAGTTTTTTGAACAGCTCAAAACGCAGTTTACCGATAAACAGATCGTTGACCTTACGGCTTTTGCCGGTCTGATGATTGCAACAAACCTGATCAACAATGTTTTGCACGTAGAATTGGATGATTATCTGGAAAGTTATACAAAGAGGTGAAAAATGGGACAGTTTACAGGAAAGACCGTATTTATTACAGGGGCTGCAAAAGGACAGGGCCGCGCGGTCGCCCTGGCATTTGCCAAAGAAGGAGCCAACGTGGTTGGATTCGATCTGGCAGCCAAAATATCATATCCGGCTTACAACAACAGTTCTTCCGATGATCTGAAGAGTCTTAAGTCAGAAGTTGAGAAATCCGGTTCGAAAGCTCTTATTTTTACTGGGGATGTCCGAAGTGCACTTGATTTGGAGAGGGCGGCCGCCGGTGCAGAACAGGAGTTCGGCGGAGTTGATATTCTTTTCAACAACGCCGGTATCTGTGCATATGGACTTTCCCACGAGTTGTCCGAAAACGAGTGGGACACCATGATGGACATCAATGTAAAAGGTGCCTGGCTCGCTGCAAAGTATATTATTCCCCAGATGATTGCCAGAAAGAAAGGTGTGATCATCAACAATTCTTCGATTGCAGGCTTGCGGGGTATGAACAGGCTCTCGCATTATGCCGCATCAAAATGGGCGCTGGTCGGCTTAACCAAATCGTGGGCGCTGGAACTTGCCCCTCATAATATCCGGGTAATCAGCATCCACCCCACAGGTGTAAATACTCCGATGAATGATGGTCTCGCCTTTTTAGAAGGCACAACAACGCAGGAAATAGCGGAACGTTCCGCCGGCAATCTACTTCCCGTGCCGTGGATAGAACCGGAAGATGTTGCGGACGCGGTCCTCTTTCTGGCGAGTGAAAAGTCCCGGTTTGTTACCGGCAGTCAGTATGTACTGGATGCCGGATTACTAACACGATAAAAAATAGGAGGAAATAGTATGAAAAAGATCTTTTTGTTCCCGTCCGTTTTACTTGTCCTGGTTTTGGGTTTGGCCGGATGCAGTGTGGCTGCAGCCAAAACTACAAGCTCAATCGCATTAACTACTGTGCCGGTCACCTCAAGTTCAGTCGAAGCGACAACTGCCCCTTCCATCCCACCCCAAGTAATCAAAGTCGGCACAATGGGCACTTATGAGCCATTTACCTATGTTGATGATGCGGGCAATCTGACCGGATATGATATTGAAGTGCTGCGGCTGATTGAAAAGACAGATCCGACAATCAAATTTGATTTTGTTACCGGCCCGTGGGACTCACTTTTTCCCGGACTTGACGCCGATAAATTCCAGGTCCTGGCTAATCAGATTACAAGTAACCCCGATCGAGTGGCAAAGTACCTTCTAACAAACAACAGCTATGCATTGTGCGTGAGCCAGCTGATTGTAAAAACCGGCAGAACCGACATCCAGTCACTGAATGATTTGAAAGGCAAAAAAATCGGCACCACAGTCGGCGATTCATTCACGAGGGTTCTGGAGGACTGGAATGCCGCTAACGGGAATATTCTGGACATTGTTTACTATGAGGAAGACATCACCACAATTTTGCAGGATATCGTTAACGGGCGTATCGATGCGACATTAAATGATCCGATCATGGCGGCAGCCAAAGCCAAGGCACAAAACCTTGCGGTGGAGCCGGTTGGTGAACGTGTCAACGCCGAACCGACCTATTTCATATTGAAGAAAGACGCTGCCGGCGATGCACTGAAGGTCAAATTGGACGCTGCCCTGACAAAAATTAAAGAGGATGGCTCATTGAGCAAGCTTTCCATCGACTTCTTCGGCGTCGATTATTCAAAATAATTCTCGCGGAGGTAATTTACATGCAGGGAAACAGTTTGCTTGACTGGGAGTATATGCTCCGGTCCATACCCAAAGTGGCGGCGGGCATACCTGTTTCCCTGTCGATTGCCCTGATTGCTTTTGTGTTCGGGGCAATGATCGGATTTTGCATAGCACTGGTAAAAATTTACCGGATTCCTGTCCTTTGGCGTATAACATCTGTTTATGTATCTTTCATGAGGGGGACACCGCTATTAGTACAAATTTTTCTTTCCTATTATGGCATACCCCTTGTTTTGCGCTACTTCAGCACAAAATATAACTGGCAGATCGACATATCACAGATACCGGCCATCGTTTTCATGTATGTATCCTTTTCACTGAATGTCGGCGCCTATTTATCGGAAACAATCCGTGCGGCGATACTGTCGGTCGGAAAAGGCCAGGTAGAGGCCGCACAGTCTATGGGCATGACTTCTGCGCAGGCTATGCGGCGTATAATTCTGCCTCAGGCAGCGGTTGTGGCTATCCCGAACCTGGGCAATTCGTTTATCGCCTTACTGAAGGACACATCCCTTGCCTTTGCCGCATCTGTTCCGGAGATCATAGGGCAGGCCAAAATAACCGCTGCCCGTACATCCAATTTCCTTGAGGCCTATATCGTTGCCGCGGCACTCTATTGGTTAATCTGCATCCTGTTCGAACGTCTTATTTCATTGGGTGAAAAGCGATTGCGCAGGCATGAGAGGGCACTGTATCATGATTGAAATAACGGATCTTCACAAATCATTCGGCAAAAACGAAGTGCTGCACGGCATCAGTTTGAAAATACCCCAAGGCAGCGTGACAGCTGTCCTGGGCCCCAGCGGTTCCGGAAAATCCACGTTGCTCCGCTGTATAAACATGCTCGAGGCACCCCAGTCAGGTACGCTGCGCCTGGATCAGCTCCAGGTTGATTTTGCCTCCGTGCACAAAAAAGATATTCTTCGACTCCGTCAGGATACGGCTATGGTCTTTCAGGCATTTAATCTTTTCGCTCATAAAACAGCATTGGAAAACGTAGCGGAGGGTCTGATTGTCGTTAAAAAAATGCCAAAAAAAACCGCACACGCCCAAGCTGTGCAGTATCTGGAAAAGGTCGGACTCATCGACCGTGCCGGTTACTCCCCCACACAGTTGTCCGGCGGGCAGCAGCAGCGCGTTGCCATTGCACGGGCTCTTGCGATGAATCCGAAAGTCATTCTTTTTGACGAGCCGACCAGTGCCCTGGATCCTGAACTTGTACAGGAAGTACTCACTGTAATGAAGAAAGTCTCCCTTGAAGGAATTACAATGATCGTGGTAACACATGAACTTGGGTTTGCCCGTGAAGTTGCCACGGATATCGTGTTTATGGATGACGGCAGAATTGTCGAGCAATCAGCACCGCAGGTATTTTTTAACAATCCTGAACAGGAACGCACCCGGCAGTTCCTTCGTCAGATTGCACCGGATTACAATTACCAGATTTAAGCGTTGTCGCTGTTAAGTAGAAAAGGGACTGCTGCAGAAGTTTTGCAGCAGTCCCTTCCTATTTGGTTATGATTTCAGAAATTGATGTCTCCTTCTTCCACATCGGCTTTTTTGAAAAATCCGCCGCGTTTGGAGAAAATAATCGCTCCGGATATAATCAGCATACAAATAATGCCTACAGTAAGCATTCCTATATGCGTGTTGTTATATTTGACAAATATCGGTGCAAAGAGCAGGGCAACCATGTTAATGACTTTGATCATGGGATTCAGGGCAGGGCCTGCGGTATCCTTGAGCGGATCACCCACGGTATCACCCACAACGGAAGCTTTATGTGCGTCGGAACCCTTACCGCCGTACAAACCGTCTTCAATCGTCTTTTTTGCATTATCCCATGCTCCGCCTGAGGTGGACATGAAGACAGCAAGCAGCTGTCCGGAAAGGATAACGCCGGCCAGTGCGCCTCCGAGCGCCTCAACACCGAGGAATATGCCGACAATAATGGGTGTCAGCACTGCGACCAGGGCAAGGGCGATCAATTCCTGCTGTGCGGATTTTGTGCAGATATCAACCGCTTTCTGGTAATCAGGCTCCACTGTGCCCTCCATAATACCGGGATTCTTAAATTGCCTTCTGACTTCGCGTACGATAAGGGACGCAGCACGCGCGACGGAATTAAAGATAAGGGATGCGAAAAGCCACGGAACCGCGGCACCTATGAGCGCACCTACGAACACGATGGGGGTGGAAATTCTTATTCCGGTATCCATGATACGCAAACCATCGGCTACACCCATTTGTGTCTGAACCCGTGTAATGTCAGTTAGGAATGAACCGAACAAAGAAACAGCCGCAATAACGGCACTGCCGATTGCAACGCCTTTTGTGATCGCTTTGGTAGTATTGCCGACTGCATCCAGATGGGCCATTGTTCGGCGCGCTTCCGCATCAAGGCCTGCCATTTCACCGATACCGTTGGCATTGTCTGCAATAGGTCCGAATGAATCCATAGCAACGTTATTGCCTGTCAGTGTCAGCATTCCTATACCGGTCATTGCCACGCCGTAAAGGACGTGTATTACAGACTGACCGTTATAAATGAATACAGCTGCGAGTATTGTCAGCGCGATGATCAGGGCCTGCCATACAGCAGATTCAAATCCGATACCTAAGCCCCGGATGATTAACGTCGCAGAGCCGGTCTGCGATGCAGCTGCAATGTCTTTGACCGGTTTGTATTTAGTATCTGTAAAGTAACCGGTCAGCGCATTGATAACCAAAGATAACAGAATTCCTACGCCGACGGAGCAGAAAGCACGCCATTCATGCATATAGAGCCCTGCCAGAACGGCGAAAGACACGAGACAAATACCGGCGGATGTATAAAAGCCCTTGTTAATGGAAGCCATTGCATCGGTAGTCCCTTTTACAAGGTACGTACCTATAATCGAGGAGATAACACCTATGCCGCGAACCAGAAGCGGGAATATCAGCCATTTCAGTTCGTGGGTCACGCCCATAAGGCTTAGTCCCAATATTAATCCTGATACGATGGTAACTTCATAAGACTCAAAGATATCGGCGGCCATACCGGCACAATCACCTACATTATCCCCGACAAGATCGGCAATAACAGCGGCATTTCGCGGGTCATCCTCCGGAATTCCCTCTTCAACTTTCCCAACAAGATCTGCACCAATGTCGGCAGCTTTGGTGTATATACCTCCGCCGACTCTCATGACCAGAGCCAGAAGGGTACCGCCAAAACCAAATCCTAAAAGGGCATCCGGTGCTGCAATACCAAAAATGATAAAAATCAGCGTTCCTCCGAGAAGCCCCAGACCATCTGTAAGCATTCCGGTAACCGTTCCTGAACGATATGCGATCTTAAGCGCATCAGCAAAACTTGTACGGGCTGCGGCGGCTACCCGGACGTTCGCGTGTACGGCCATTCTCATACCGAATTGTCCGACCATAAGAGAGAAGCCTGCACCCATTACAAATGCGATTGCGCGGCCAATACCAAGTACGATCCTGACCTGATCCGCATTCAATGAACTGAAGCGCTGTGAAGCTTCTTCGCTCGGTGGAACGATGTATACAGATAAGAACAGTATTACGGTTAGTACTCCAATCAGCGGAATGATGATCTTAAGCTGCCTTTTCAGGTAAGCATTAGCCCCTTTGCTGATTGCCCCCCATATTTGCTGCATTTTCGGACTACCTTTGTCCATTTTCAGTACTTGTCGTCTAAGGATAAAAGCATAAGCCAGGCCAATGAATGAAATAAACAGGACAACCCAGATTGCAATGATTTCGAACGGACTTGCATTTGCTAAACTTTGCATCGCTTGATTCCTTTCCTATTTTTGGTGTAAAGTTTATTTTGTTTATCGAAACCATTTTTGTGCAAGATCACGCAATTTCGCCAAACATGATCCATATTATTAGAATCAATTGTCTTAGTCAAGCGGCAAAGTGAAAATCACTTCAATCATTTTTAGTTGACATATAAATCTGCCGGACCGTACCCTACAGCATCTTCCCGATCGTAATCAGGAGTTCATCGACAATTTCCTCATCGCCGTTTTTGATTTTCTCGACGACACATCCCTGGATGTGGTTTTTCAAAAGAAGTTTGCTGACAGCTTCGAGGGCGGACTGTGCAGCTGCAAGCTGATTCAGCACATCATCGCAATATGCATCCTTTTCAATCATGCTTTTAATCCCGCGGACCTGGCCTTCCACCCGGTTCAGACGGGAAGACAGATCGGTCTTTAGTTTGAGCGTGCGTGCTGTGCTTCGTTCATCACAAGCGCAT
>Ga0209430_1001886_pt1 | contig 14507 bp, 15 predicted proteins | sample BarGraIncub1133A_FD_184504 | JGI IMG/M metagenome (GOLD analysis project Ga0209430, IMG submission 184504) | Arctic peat soil microbial communities from Barrow, Alaska - Barrow Graham LP Incubations 11-33A (SPAdes) (version 2) | ecosystem: Environmental > Terrestrial > Soil > Wetlands > Peat... | reverse complement strand
CGGAGGTTAAATCAATAAACCCTCCTTTTTTTATGTAGTTTTTTCCTTGGTATAGTAGATGCATATTTCTATTCATATGGGTGGGTAGAAGATTTGAAAGCAATATATTTGACGTGTCTGCCATATCCAATAAGTCCTTAATGCCTTCCTTATCATCCCCCACATGAAGATGAAGCACTCCACACTTCCCGGAGAGCATACCCCCAACTCTAGACTCTAAAACTAATCCTTCGATATCCTTTTTTACAGGGTGGCTTCCACGATGATCAGAAATTGCAACTTCCCCCACTCCGATTATTTTATCTATAAGCATAATATCTTCTCTAGCGCTTTTGGTGATTGTTCTTGTAGGATATTCATAGCAGCCGGTCCATATAAAAGTTGATATACCTTCTTCCTCTAAGGCTCTAGCTTTTGTCAGTAGATTTTGTAAAGATCTAGTGACACCATCTGTACCTAAAAGGCCAACTAAGGTGGTGACACCTGAAGCTATAATATCTGAAAACTTAATTTCAGGTGTTCTTGTCTTATAGCCTCCCTCACCACCTCCACCTGCAATATGAACGTGAAGATCTATAAAACCAGGAACTATGTACTGATCTGTAGCGTCAATAACTTCCGCTTGGTAAAAATCTTTGTCAGGTACGTTCACACAATCTGCAATTTTAACTATTTTATCATTAAATAGCATTATGTCTTTTTGACCTCTATATTCTGGATTATATAGGAGACCATTTTTAATAATCTTAAGCATAAGTATCACCTCTAAAAAATCCTTTATGTTCATTATTTACTAAAACCAAATAAATATTTATTTTTTAAATTAATTAGAAGGAATTTAGGTATTTTTATAGAATAATTATTGCATAGTGGTAATAAGTGGAGTAAAGTGGAGTAAGAAATATAATTCGAGGTGGAAAATGTTTATTGGCGAATATCAGCATAGCTTAGATATAAAAAATAGAATAAATATTCCTTCCAAATTCAGAGATGGTTTGGGAGATAAGTTCATGCTGACCAAAGGACTGGATGGCTGCATATATGCCTACACCATTGAAGAATGGAAACTCCTAGAGGAAAAACTTAAAACTTTACCACTTACAAGTAAAGATGCTAGAGCTTTTGTTAGATTTTTCTTTTCAGGTGCTAATGAGGCAGAGGTAGACAAGCAAGGTAGGATAGTTATACCTTCAGCACTCCTTGAATATTCAAATATTAAAAAGGATATAGTAAGCATAGGGGTTTCTAACAGGATAGAAGTTTGGAGCAAAGAAAAATGGGAAGATTACAATAACTCAAATATTAATTATGATGAGATAGCTGAAAGAATGAGTGAATTGGGAATCTAAAAGGAGTAAAGATGATATTCGAACATGTGCCAGTATTACTTGACGAGACTATCCATGCTTTAAATATAATTGAAGATGGCATTTATGTAGATTGCACCTTAGGAGGGGCAGGACATTCACACCAGATAATTAAGAGATTATCTTCCAAGGGTCTATTAATTGGTATAGATCAAGATATTAATGCCATTGAGGCAGCAAAGAATAATTTAAAGATATATAATAATGCTATTTTCATTCATGACAATTTTAGTAATATTAAAGCAATTTTAAGTGAACTAAAAATAGATAAAGTTGATGGGATTTTAATGGATTTAGGTGTATCCTCTCATCAATTAGATGAGGCAGATAGGGGTTTTAGCTACATGCATGAAGCTCCATTAGATATGAGAATGGATAGAGAAAAAAGCTTTTCCGCCTACAACGTTGTAAACGAATATAGCTTTCAGAAACTATTTAACTTAATAAGAAACTATGGTGAAGAAAAATTTGCAAAAAGAATAGCTGAATTTATAGTTGAAAAAAGGAATGAGATGCCCATAGAAACAACCCTACAATTGGTAGACATTATAAAAGCAGCGATACCAGCTAAGTTCAGAAGGGAAGGACCACATCCAGCAAAAAGAACCTTTCAGGCTATAAGAATAGAGGTTAATCAAGAACTTGAGATTCTACAAGGTGCCATAGAGGATTCGGTAGATTCACTTAATGTAGGCGGAAGGGTTGTAATAATATCCTTTCATTCTTTAGAAGATAGAATAGTTAAAAATAGTTTTAGATCACAGGAAAAGCCATGTATCTGTCCAAAGGAATTTCCAGTTTGTGCCTGTGGATTAGTACCAAAGTTAAAATTGATAAATAAAAAACCAGTTGAGGCATCTAGCCAAGAACTTGAATTAAATCCAAGAAGCAGAAGTGCCAAGCTTAGGTGCGCAGAAAGAATATAGTTCTAAAATTAATTAGGGGGGAATAAAGTGTTAATTGAAAAAGAAAATATGTTTAGTGGAAATACTGTTTTAGTTCCAGAATATTTGCCAGCTAAGAAGGCGGATGAATTTGAAAAGCTGAAGAAAGCTAAGCGCGAGATCCTAAAGAAGAGTCAACAACAAAGAATAAATAAGAAATGTAAGACTATGCTTTGCATATTTTCTATGTTTATCTTGGGAATAACAATGATTTTCAGATATTCAGCAATTTATGATATGGAAAGGCAGACAACAAAAGAAAGAATCATTGCTAGTAAACTCCTAATTGATAATGATAGTATTGCAATTCAGCTTGCTAAATATAATGACATAAATAAAATAGAGGAGTTTGCAGTAAATAAATTACATATGATTCAACCGGATAAAGGTTCTGCAATTTATATGAATTTAAACAAAAGCAATTTTCCAGTTCCTAATAAAAACATAACTAAAAACAAAGGGAATAATATAATCAATAAGATTAAGGATTTTTTGTTTTAACTTATTATCGACAGGTTAACAATTTGATGGAGGATATCAATGGCTGTTAGAAAATACAAGGATAAGGTAGTAGTAAAACAAAGGATGCTTGTGATTTTCGGCGTACTTTTTGTTCTATTTTTTGCTATGGTAATAAGATTATTCTACATCATGATTACTAAATCAGAAGAATATAAAAATATAGCGAATGAACAATGGACAAGTGAAGTAAAGATAAGTGCTAAAAGAGGTAGGATTTTAGATAAAAATGGGACGGAACTCGCAATAAGCGGTAATGTATACAGAATAGATCTAGATTTAAATGCTCTTAGAAAGGAATGGGAGAATAAAGATAGCAAGAAGACAATTCAGAACGAACAGGAAACTGCAGATAATCTTGCAACAGCCTTAGGTATGAATGTAGCAGATATAATTAAAATCTTTGACAAAACCTTACCTAATGGAAATAAAATGGGAAGTGCAAATCTGAAAAGAAGAGTTCAAGACGCTGATGCTGCTAAAGTAAGAGCCTTAAATATTCAAGGAGTTTTAATATCTGGGGACACTCAAAGATATTATGTAGATGGAAACTTATTATCTCAGACACTAGGCCATACAAATATTGATGGAGACGGATTAACAGGTCTAGAGAAGCAGTATGATAAGGTTTTATCCGGCACACCCGGAGTAAGATATGTTGAAGCAGATAATCAAGGCTTAAATTATACCATCTCAAAATTTACAAAACCTTCTGATGGAAAAGATTTGATTACCACAATTGATGAAGCTATTCAATTAATTTGTGAGAAACAGGCAAATCAAGCCCTTAAGGACACTAAAGCTAAAGCGGTAACGGTGATTGCCATGGACCCTAAAACTGGGGAGGTTTTAGCTTTAGTAAATAAACCTGATTATAATCCTAATGATCCTTGGGCAGGTAATTTAACATCAGATCAATTGCAGAAGGAATGGAGGAATAGAGCGGTTAGTGATACCTTTGAGCCTGGTTCAGTTTTTAAGGTTGTAACTGCCACAGCAGCAATGCAGGAAAATAAAGTTACCCCAGCAGATAGATTCGATTGTTTAGGGAGCTTAAAAGTAGCTAATAGAGTTATTCACTGCTGGAAAACCACTGGACATGGGTCTGAAGACTTTCTAGATATATTAAAAAATTCTTGCAACGTGGGCTTTATGACCTTAGGAGCAAGACTTGGTGCAGATACTTTAAATCAGTATATTGCAAAATTTGGGTTTGGTCAGAAAACTGGTATAGATCTTCCTGGGGAAGCAGTTGGCATCATAAAGAAAAAAAATGTATCCGCTACAGATTTAGCCACCATATCCTTTGGGCAGACGGATACAGTATCTTGTATCCAGTACCTGGCAGGCTTTAATGTTATAGCAAATAACGGAAAATGGGTTGAACCCCATCTTATGAAGAGTATTGTCCAGTATGATGACAGTGACAAACTTATATATAAGAAGGATTTTGCACCCGTTGGAGATAGGCAAGCAATAGATCCAACTGTTGCTAAGACTTTAAGTGGATATTTAGAGCAGGTAGTTGAAAATGGTGGAGGTAGAAATGCTTTTATAGATGGCTATCACATAGCAGGTAAAACAGGAACAGCACAAAAGATAGATCCTGTAAATGGTGGATATGCTGCTCAAAAATATATTTCTTCCTTTGCAGGAATGGCTCCAGCAAACGATCCTAAGATAACCTTATTTGTATCAATTGATGAGCCAGATCCCTCAAATTATTATGCAGGGCAGATCACTGCTCCTGTAGCTAAAAGAATATTTAATGATATATTCAATTATTTAGCCCTTAAAGTTGATGCTTCTAGTGAAGATATAGCAAAAAGTATGCTTAGAAATATAATTATCCCTGAAGTTCGGGGAAAGACGAAAAATGAAGCCGTTGATATACTTAAAAAAGCCGGCTTAACCTCAGAAATTGATGCTACAGCAGCTGGTGATAACATTGTGGATATGAATCCTAAACCTGGATATACAGCAAAGGAAGGGGATAAAATCATATTATATAGTGGTACCCAAGCTGTTTCAAATAATATTATTATTGTTCCAGATTTAACAGGTTATGGTAACGAAAAAGTTAATGAGATACTTACCAGCATAGGCTTAAAAGCAGAGTTTATAGGGGATGGAATAGTATCAGAACAGAGTATACCATCAGGTGAGCAAATAAGTAAAGGTAGCAGCATAACTGTGAGGATGACCACCCTAGGAGATTAATTTAAGGAGTGTTTTTTATGAAAATTTCAAAGATACTTTCTGGAGTTCCCTACACCCTTATTAAGGGAGATATAGACCAGGATATAAATGAAATAGCGTACGACTCAAGAAAGGTTAAGAAAGGTGATATTTTCATTTGTATTGAAGGCTTTAATATGGATGGGCATAAATTCGCAAGGCTAGCCGCAATAAACGGAGCGGCAGCAATTGTTGTAATGAAGGATATAGAGGAAGACGTGCCTTGCATTGTAATAAAGGTGGAGGATACAAGGCGGGTAATGGCATTAGCTAGTGCAAATTATTATTCACATCCAGAAAGAAAGTTAAGGATGATAGGTGTAACCGGAACTAATGGGAAAACCACCACCACCTTTATGCTAAAAGCAATACTTACAGAAGCGGGCTACAAGGTGGGCATAATTGGCACTATTGCTAATTATATAGGGGATAAGAAAATAGAAACACATAGGACTACCCCAGAAGCTTTAGAGCTATTTAAACTTATAGATGATATGGTTAAAGAAGGAATTAATTATTGTATTATGGAGGTTTCCTCTCATTCTCTTAGCTTAGATAGGGTTTATGGAATAAACTTTTCCCAGGCAATATTTACCAATATTACCCAAGACCACCTAGACTTTCATAAAACTTTTGAGGAATATTATAAAGCAAAATTAAAGCTATTTTTGAATTCGGAATCTTCAGTAATTAATCTTGATGGTAGTTATGGTAATAGCATAAAGAAGGATGTAAAAAATAATAAGCTTACCTTTAGTATGGAGGTCAAGGATGCTTTAGCAGCTGATTTGGTAGCTTATGCTATAGACTCAAGAGTAAATGAAAGCAGTTTTACAATCAGATATAAGGATTTGTCAGAAAAAATAACAATTATTCTTCCTGGTAAATTCAATATATCTAATGCTCTAGGTTGCATCGCGGTAGCACTAAACGAAAAAATTTCCATAGAAGCTATTAAAAAGGGCTTAAATAAAGCTAAGGTACCAGGAAGATCTGAACTTATAAGCGATGAATATCCTATAGATTATTCGATTTACTTAGATTATGCACATACGCCAGATGCTCTTCAAAATATACTGGAAACCTTTAAAGAACTTAAAAAAGGTAGGCTTATTAGCGTATTTGGTTGCGGTGGCAATAGGGATAGGGAAAAAAGACCGATGATGGGTAAAATAGGAACTGAATTAAGTGATATTGCTATAATAACCTCTGATAATCCTAGAAAGGAAGAACCCATGGATATTATAAAGGAAATAACTGCAGGTATACAAAAAGATAATTATATAGTTATAGAGGATAGGAAGGATGCTATAAAAAAAGCTTTATCTATAGCGGAAAAGGATGATGTTGTTGTGATAGCAGGTAAAGGGCATGAAGATTATCAGGAACTAAAGGATAAAGTAGTTCATTTCGATGAAAAGGAAGTAATAAATGGAATATTAAGGAGTTGTGAAAAATGAAATCTCTAATTTACTCCATATTAACTGCCTTCATAATTTCATCAATATTGGCACCAATTTTTATACCCTTTCTACACAGACTAAAATTTGGACAGAACATAAGAGAAGATGGTCCAGCTAGCCATAGAATAAAAAAAGGAACCCCAACGCTTGGCGGGTTTATATTTATTATTGCAACATTAATAGCCTTTCTTATATTTAGGGAAATAGATGGAGAAGCTATAATAGTATTCGTTGCATTTTTAGGCTTTGGACTGATAGGCTTTTTAGATGATATTTTAAAAATCAGACACAAAGATAACTTAGGGTTAAGAGTTTATGAGAAGATGATCTTACTCCTTATACTTTCAGGATTTTTAGCTTGGGCATCTAATGGATATTTAAATGTTGGAACAGATCTTATAATACCTTTTCTTCATAAAAGCATTAATTTAGGCTTATGGTATATTCCCTTTATAATATTTTTTTATGTAGCAGTAACAAATTCTGTTAATTTGACAGATGGACTTGATGGTTTATCTACTTCAGTCACTTTGCTTATAATGACTTTTTTATCTATAGTATCCTATGCTACAGGTCATAATATGCTAGCATTATTTTGTTCAGTGCTTGCAGGAGCATTATTAGGATTTTTAAGAGTGAACGTTTATCCAGCAAAGATATTTATGGGAGATATGGGGTCTCTCGCTTTAGGAGGCGCTGTAGCAAGTGTAGCTGTGCTATTAAAATTGCCATTATTGGTTATAATAATAGGAGGTATATACCTTATTGAAACTCTTTCAGTAATTATACAGGTTATATCTTTTAAGCTTACAGGTAAAAGGGTGTTTAGAATGAGCCCTATACACCATCATTTTGAATTATTAGGATGGCATGAAACAAGAGTAGTAGCAATATTTTCTATCGTTACAGTGCTTCTTTGCCTCCTGGGCTTTTTATCCTTGGCAGTATTCAATTAGGAGGAATATGGATGAGAAAATCCAGAGTTAATATGGATTCTATGGACTTTTTACTGATCGCATCAATAATGCTACTAGTAGCAATTGGTGTGGTTATGGTATACAGTGCTAGCAGCTATACAAGCTCCTTTAGCAAGCTATGCAATTATGATGATATGTTTTATTTTAAAAAGCAAATGATGTGGGCAAGTATTGGATTTGTATTTCTATTTATAATGGTAAAGATTGATTATCATATATTACCAAAATTTACTTTGCTTATAATGATTGTTACGGTAGCATTACTAGTTATAGTGTTTTTATTTCCACCTATAAATGGTGCTAAAAGATGGATACCCTTAGGGTTTGCATCCATACAGCCTTCAGAAATAGCCAAATATGTTGTAATTTTATATATGGCGAAAAGCATTGAAAACAAAGGAGACAAAATCAAAACCTTTTTTTACGGCGTATTTCCATACTTGATGGTATCTGGATTCTTTGCTGGAATGATATTGGCTGAAAAGAATCTGAGTATTGCTGCAGTAATTATGATAGTAACTTTAATTATACTACTTGTTGGAGGAATTAAATGGACCCATATGGTAGAGCTATTCGGAGTTGTGGCAGGACTCGGTGTTACCTTTATTCTTATTGAACCTTATAGGTTAGAGAGGCTAATGAACTTTACAAATCCCTGGGCTGATAGAAAGGGTGCAGGCTATCAATTGGTGCAATCGCTTCTAGCTTTAGGCTCAGGAGGCATAAGCGGGGTAGGACTTGGAGCTTCAAGGCAGAAAATGTACTATATTCCAGAGCCACATACTGATTTTATATTGGCTATTATTGGAGAGGAACTTGGCTTTATTGGATGTACTATAATAATATTATTATTTATAATTTTCATTTGGAGAGGGATAACTACAGCACTTGGGGCCAAGGATACCTTTGGCACTCTTCTAGCTATAGGAATAACCTCAGTAATTGCAGTTCAGGCAGTAATTAATATTGCAGTTGTATCAGGAGCTATGCCTGTAACTGGAGTACCACTTCCATTTATTAGCTATGGAGGGTCAAGTTTATTTTTCAATCTAGGAGCCATGGGGATTTTGCTTAATATATCAAGGCAAAAAGGAGGAAATAGAAGGAAAACTATATAGTAATATCCATAGATTAATGTTATTATTAATATGATAATTTTTTAACAAAAAATTAGTACTGGATGTGACAAAGATATGATAAGAAATAAAAAGGTTAATAATGAGTTGATTAGAAAAAGAAGAAAGAAGAGACTTATTAGGAATATTTTTATACTAACCATATTTGTTATTTCTTTGTCAGCTATACTGTGCTTCAAGCTTCCTTATTTCAATATAACCCAAATAACAGTCCATGGGAACAAGCATAGTAGCATTCAGGATATTGTTAAGGAATCAAAGTTGACTATGGGGGGAAATACATTTTATTCGAATTTAGTTGAAGCTAAAAAAGGTATAAAAAACAATCCTTATGTTGATGAAGTAAATATAAATAGGCATTTACCTTCTACTCTGGAGATAACTATTACTGAAAGAACACCTGAATTTTATGTAAATGATGGTAATATATCATATATAATAGATAATAAGGGTTATATACTAGAGAATCAGGCTCAAGGTGAAGTTAAAGATTTAATTCCAGTAAATTTAGGCAAAATTGATGAAACCACCCTTGGCACAAAAATTATAAAGGATAATAAGAAATTAGCTATTATGAGTAATTTGGGAATCCTTCAAAAGACTAATAAAAGTTCCATATCTATAACAAATATAGATATTACTAATATTTTAGATGTAAGGGTAAATTGTAATGATATTTGTATTTACCTAGGGGATTATGAGGCATTGCAAACAAAATTAAATAAGGCTATCAATATATTATTGATGCCAGAATATAAAGATGCTAAGGGTTATATTGATCTTAGATTTGATAAAAGAGTAGCAGTCCATATCGATAAATAGGAGGAAAAAATGAGTAAGTTACGATCACAAATACTGATAGCTATCGTACTAATGATCTTGGGATTTATGTTATCCTACGAATACAAAGTATTATCTAAGAAATACCAGAGTACTCCTACAACGGACGTTAACATAACTGAAGAAATAACTCAGTTAAAAAAACAAAGAGATGAAATGACCAAAAAGATTACTGAGCTTCAAGATAGCGTAAGCAAGTATGAAACGGAAGCTACTCAAATAAGTGGAACTTCACAGGAAACATTAAAACAGCTTAATGATACTAGAATGCTACTTGGAAATGTGGAAGTTCAGGGGCAAGGAATAAAGATTACTATAACTCCAAAGGCTAACCTTGATAAAAATCCTGTGGGCAGCGATAAGTTATCTGACAGATTGCTTATATATCTTATAAATGAACTTAACTTTAGTGACGCAGAAGCTATCACAGTTAACGGTATAAGGGTAACTTATAGAACTGGTATAAGAAATGCAGCAGATTATATACTTGTGGGAGATGACAAAGTATCTCCGGATAGTGTGATAACTGTTTTAGCCATAGGTAATAAGGACAAATTGCTTACAGGTATGGATTTTCAAGGAGAGTTTAATGATTTTAAATCCTTTTCGGTTGTAACCTATGCACGCGTGGATAATATAACAATGCAAAGGGCGAATAAGTCAATTTCTATGCAGTACGCAAAGGCTGTAAGTAAATAATGAGGTGAAAGAATGATAGCTTTTATAGGTCTGGTTTTAGGAATCTTAATAGGTATAGTATGGAATGTAAATATTCCTGATAAATTTACGCCCTATATGTCTGTGGCAATATTAGCTTGTCTTGATTCTGTATTTGGCGCAGTAAGGTCTTTACTATCCAAAAATTTTCAACCGGATATTTTTATTTCAGGTTTCTTTGGTAATGCGGTTCTAGCTGCAGGTTTAGCTTACTTGGGGGATAAAATGGGGGTACCTATTTATCTGGCAGCAGTTATAGTTTTTGGTGGTAGAATTTTTGATAACTTTGCTATAATAAGACGCTTACTGATTGAAAAAGCAAGATCCCTATAAAAGTCAAATCTTAGAGGTGATTGAATGAGGAATAACGAAGCTAATATATTTATTTTTGTAGCTTCTATAATAATTGGAATATTGATATCTATGAACATCAGTTTTGATAATAGTAAAAAAGCAACTGTTTATCTTGATGCAAAGCAATATCAAGATTCCTATAATCAAAGAAATATAATTTATAGTGATTTAGACAATTTAAAAACTCAATATGCATCTCTACAGAAAAAGATAACAAACTATGTGATGGTAGATAAAAGCAAGGAAGATGTTGTAAAAGAAATAGAAAATGAAATAGACCAAAATAAGTTTCTTTTAGGGCTTACTGCCGTATCTGGACCGGGTGTAAGGATAACCATGAATGATGCCGAAATAACAGACTTTAACGATCCAGGTGCTATAAATGCATTGGTACATAATTTTGACATCTATTTTCTTATAAATGATTTAAAAAATGCAGGTGCAGAGGCAATTTCAATAAATGGACAAAGAATTGTTGATAGCAGTGAAGTATACTGTTTTCATGAATATCTAAGAATCAATGGTCAGAAATTGTGGGCACCTTTTGTTATAGAAGCTATTGGAAATCAGACTAATATTAAATCTTATTTATATCAGCTTGATAAGGAAATACCCTATATGGAGGGCAGGGGCATAAGCGTTCTCTATGAAGTACCAGACAAAGTTATTATTCCACCTTATGCTGGTGATTTACCCAATACATATTTAAAAGTTAAGTAAATTAAATGAAATATTTAATAAAACTTGAAGGATAATAGAAATATTTGAAGAATATAGTTATAACAAGGATGGAAGGAGATTATTTTGTCTATTGGTGATAGTGTTAAAATAATAATTGCAGCTATGCCCCCGGATTCCACATTGATAGCAGTATCAAAAACAAGAACCTTAGAAGAAATAAGGGAAGCTTACCAAGCTGGAACTCGAGATTTTGGGGAAAATAAGGTTCAGGAGCTTGTAGAAAAGTATGACCTTCTAGAAGAAAAGGTTAATTGGCATCTATTAGGGCATCTTCAGACTAACAAAGTAAAATATATTGTTGGTAGAGTGAAACTGATTCATTCTTTAGATAGTATTAAGCTACTAAAGGAAATTGAAAAGCAATATAGTAAGAAAGGTTTAATAGCAGAGACTCTAATTCAGATAAATATTGGTAGGGAAGCAAGTAAGACTGGTATTAATATTGATAAGCTTCAAGAGCTTATACTAGAAGCAAGTAAATGTTCTTTTGTTAAAATTGAAGGTTTAATGGCGATTATCCCCATAGGAAGCGAAATAAGCTCTAGACATTACTTTAAAGAAATGAAAAATATATTTGATGACTTAGCTTTGAAAAAGTATGATAATATAAAAATGAAATATTTATCTATGGGAATGTCACAGGATTATAAGTTTGCACTTGAGGAAGGCTCAAATATGATAAGAATAGGTCAAGGAATATTTGGAAAAAGAGATTATTATAATCAAGGAGGAGTATAAAATGGCAGTAAAAGTTTTAAATAAAATGATGGAAATTCTAGGTTTAGAGGATGAGGTAGATGATTATGAAGAAGAGGAAATATCTGAGGATAGAGAAGAAAAAAAATCAGAGCCTAACTCAACCTTTAATAAGAAACAAAGTAAGGTAGTAAGTTTGAGTTCTGCTTTTTCAGCTAAGGTTGTTATCGTAAAGCCAACGGATTATTCTGAGGTAACTAGTATATGTGATAATCTTAAAAATAGGAAGATTATTGTTGTTAATACTACAGCATTGGAACAAAAGGTTGCTCAAAGATTACTTGATTTTATGGGCGGAGCTAGTTATGCCTTAAATGGTGAACTTTCAGAGATTGAAAATGGTGTATACCTATTATCACCTTCCACTGTTGAGGTTTCCAGTGAACTTAGATCTGAATTATCAAATAAAGGACTATTTAGTTGGTCTAAATAATGGACAAGCCTAAGTTCCTTTCAGCTTTTCAAATAGAGGATAATACTTTACTATATAATTTATATGAAAAGCTAACTTTGGCAGAAAAAATTGGAAGGGATACATTTACAAATGAGTTTTATCCACCTATAGTTTGGAGCAAACTTATTGATCTCCAAGGACTATTTTCTGTCAAGGTTTTTACAAATGGTATTTTCCCAGAAGCAGAGAGGAAGCTTATTGCTTTTTCTAGTGATACTATTGATGAATATCCAATTGAGCTACTAAAGGTATCGGTTAAATCCGATTTCAATAAATTGTCCCATGGAGATTATTTGGGAGCCTTGATGGCGCTTGGGATAAAAAGAGAAAAATTCGGGGATTTAATTATAGATGAAAAAAGCTGTTATTTCCCAGTTGTTAACATTATATCGGAATTTGTGCTCAGTAATTTGATATCAATCGGTAAATCACCCTGCACTGTGGAAAAAGTTGATTCGGAAGTGCCTCTTCCTTCCTTTAAATTTGAGGAAATGCTTGTTTTAAGTTCTTCCTTAAGATTAGATTGTATAATTAGCGCTCTCTGTGGTTTATCAAGAAATGATTCCCTAGCGCTAATAAGTAGAGGTAAGGTACTTTTAAATTATCTGGAAGCTAAAGAAAAAGCCTTAAACTTGCCCTATCCTTCTATACTTTCAATAAGAGGTTATGGAAAATTTAAAATATTAAGTCAAGCTGGCTTAACAGCAAAGGGTAGATATAAAATTAATGTACAAAAATTCATATAGTGGGGTGATTTAATTGAGAATAACATCAATGGATATTAACGCAAAAGAATTTAGAAAAGTTATTAGAGGTTATGATTGTGACGGAGTAGATGAATTTTTGGATAAGATAGCAGAGGACTATGAAACCCTCTATAAAGAGAATTCATCTATTAAAGAAAAGATATCACTATTAAATGAAAAGCTTGAGCAGTACTTACGAATAGAAACTACTTTACAAAACACACTGATACTGGCTCAAAATGCTTCTGATCAAGCTAAAGAAAATTCTCATAAGGAAGCAGAGCTTGTGATTAGAAATGCAAATGATACCGCAGCTAGAATAATTGATAAGGCTCAAAACCAAGTTTTAGGTGTTGAGGACGAATATAATAAAACAAGGCAGGATTTCATTAAGTTTAAAACTAAGTTTAGAAATTTTATGAAGACTCAGCTTGAAACCTTCGATTCCTTAGACCATGAACTAACCAAGGATTATGATATAGGCACTAATGCTATATTAGATAATATAAAGGGCAAGGATATTGAAACCATAAGTGAGAATAATCTTGAAAAAGATGAGGACTATCTTGAGGACAATTCCTTAGGTGAAATAAAAAGTTTTTCACCTACTAATAAATAGGAATACTCGTAGTAATAACCTTACAGTAAGTATTAATCGATAATGAAAATCTCACTTTTCTAGTGAGATTTTTTAATATGGAGGAAAAAAACGATGATAATTGGGATAATTGGTGCAATGGAAGAAGAAGTACAACTTCTTTTAGAAGATTTAATAGTAGAAAAAAAGTTAACTAAAGCAGGCATGACCTTTAATTATGGAGAGTTAAAATCAAAAAAGGTTGTGGTGGTTAGAAGTGGAATAGGAAAGGTGCATGCTGCCTTATGCTCTCAGATTTTGATTGATGATTTTAAAGTTACTCATATAATAAATGTGGGAATTGCAGGGGGGGTAGGAGAGGATATTTATCCTGGCGATGTGGTAATAGCTAATGATTTAGTTCAACATGATATGGATACCTCCGCCTTTGGAGATAAAATAGGCCAAATACCTGGTATAGACCGTTACGAACTCCTAGCAGATGTAGAACTTGTACTTAAGGCTAAAGAGGCTTGTGCTAGCATAGAAGGAATCAAAACCTACGTAGGTAGAATAATAAGTGGTGATCAGTTTGTTGCTAGTGTAGAAAAAATAAGATGGTTTAATACTGAATTTGCAGCTTTAGCTTGCGAAATGGAAGGAGCAAGTATAGCTCAG
>Ga0209430_1001885_pt1 | contig 14513 bp, 10 predicted proteins | sample BarGraIncub1133A_FD_184504 | JGI IMG/M metagenome (GOLD analysis project Ga0209430, IMG submission 184504) | Arctic peat soil microbial communities from Barrow, Alaska - Barrow Graham LP Incubations 11-33A (SPAdes) (version 2) | ecosystem: Environmental > Terrestrial > Soil > Wetlands > Peat... | reverse complement strand
GGCAGCCCAGACGACGGATGGCGAAAGACATTTCGGGGGTGGGGCGGAGGTCTTCGAACAGATAGACCTTGATGCCGTTGGCGGAGAAAATGTCGGCTGAAATCTCAGCGAACTTCCGGCTGTTGTTTCGGCAGTCGTGACCGATGGCGACGGAAATCTGCGGAAGGTTGGTGAAGCATTTGTTCAGGTAGTTGCTCAGCCCTTGCGTGGCAGCACCCACCGTGTAGATGTTCATCCGGTTCGTGCCGGCACCCATTATGCCGCGAAGTCCGCCGGTACCGAATTCCAGGTCTCGGTAAAAACATTCGATCAGTTCGGTTTTGTCTTCGTTGTTGAGCATTGCCTGAACAGCAGCACGGGTTTCAGCATCGAAAGAAGGGGCGAGCCATGCCTGCGCACGGGCAGTCACGGAAAGTATGAGTTGTTCGTCCAACATTATTTATACTTGGTTTAATTTTGGTCGTAAATGGTTTTGGTTTCGCGGAATTTGTCACCAGTTTCCTTGATGATGTTCCGATAGTATTTTTCGTCGTAGCCCGGGAAATTCGGGGTTTCCGGATGTCCGTAAACGTTGCGTTGGAAAGCATTGTTCTTTTCCTTCTTCACATTGCCGTCCATGTATTTGACCATTAGGTATTCACCCAGTTTTCTCCAGCGTTCGGTGCTTAGCTGGGCCATCGCATTGGAATAATCAGTGATAACGGTCAGTGCTCCCGTGGTGTCTTTGGCGTACATGGCTGAAGCTTTCAGGTCAATCTGAATCACGTCCTTGTTGAACTTGTTTTCGATGCTGTCCTGTACCGGACGGATGTCCTTGATCATGTAATCGTACTTGGTATAACCCTGGTTGGCCACCCAGTTGTAGATCCAGAAGGCTGAAGTCCAGGAGAAGCTGATCATGTCGCCGTTGCCGACGCGGAAACATTCGGGTACCTTGTTGCTGCCGCAGTAAATGGGCACATAGACGCTGGTATTGGTATCGTCCACACCGAACCAGAGGATGCCTCCGATGGGGTTGGGCAGCCAGTCGCGCATCTGCGCTACAAAGCTGAAACCGGTTTGTTGAGTGGCCACGGCCCGTTCGTTGACATACGTCAGGGAATCGATGACCCATTCCATCGGACGCCAGCGGTAAGGGGAATGAAAAGGACCGGCGCCGATGTCTTTGGTCAGATCGTACGGCGTGCCTTCGAAATGATCCCGCATGGCATTCTTCAGCATTTGAGCCGAAATCTTGCGTTCGGGTTTGATGTACAGCGGCATGGGGTTCAGAATCTTTCCCTGGAGATAGGGTAGATAGATGTCCATGTTGCCCTTGAACTTCCGGAAGAAACTCCAAACGCGGGTTTCGCAAGCGCGTAATGCGCTGAATGTCAGTGGTGCATAGGTGTCGGCAAAGCTGAAATCCTTGTTCGTGCCGTTGTAATATCCTTGTTGGCGGGCAAACGAGATAACGTCGGGTGAATAAATGCAATTTTCAGGATCATCCAGTGGGAACTGTCTGATCCTGGCTTGATTGGCATGGGCAGAAATGCAATCGTCCGGGATGCGTACGGCTACCCAGGCAGCGCCTTTGTAGTCGGGACCTTTGCCAACCATTTCCATAATCCAGGCTTCGTTCGGGTCGGCAATCGTGAATGATTCCCCTTCGCTGTAATAGCCATAGCGTTCTACGAGATCCGTCATTAGGCGAATGGCTCCGCGGGCTGTTTTCGACCGTTGAAGGGCAATATAGATGAGGCTGCCGTAGTCCATGACTGCCGTAGTATCGACCAATTCTTCCCGTCCTCCAAAGGTGGTTTCTCCAATGGTGACCTGATTTTCGTTCATGTTTCCGTTTACCTGATACGTATGTCGAGCCTGCGGTATCCGGCCCAACGGCTTGCCGGTATCCCATTCGTAGATTTCGAGCATGCTGCCTTCTGGCCAGTCGGTGGCAGGCCAGTGATACAATTCGCCATATAGATTGTGGGAATCGGCAGCATAAGTGACCAGTACGGAACCGTCGACGGAAGCTTTTTTCCCTACGATGAAGTTGGTGCATGCTTGACCAGCCTGAATCATGCCCAAAGCGATGAAAGTGGTCAGTGCGAGGATTTTTTTCACGTGTACGTTATTCATTGTGTAACAAAAGGAACAATCACCAGAAAAAAGTGGAGGAGAAACGGTTTTCGTTACCGCATCCATCTTTGACAGACAGTTGGAGTTCGTGTTCGCGGCCGGAATCAACCCGGCTAGAATCCAGGGTAGCATTCAGCCAGCCGGATTTTCCATCTAAGGCGAACAAAGCCCACTTACCGTCAATGCTTCCACGCCAGGATTTTATTCCTGATGCATTGTCTGTAATACGGATGCGAATTACGCCATTTTTTGCGATACTTTCAAGATTTACCGCAGTTATTTTGGGCAGTATGGTGTCAGACAATACTTTGTACGTTCCGAACTCTTTCAAATCCGCTTTCATCCATCCATTTTCATAAGTACTTTCCACATAGTTTGTTAGGCCGTTTTCAGCGACCTTGGCCACGTAATAATTCCTTTTGTCCGGCAGGTTATCCTTATGAATGCGGAAATACGCCTGAATGGGCTGCTGAAGGGGTGTCCAGGAATTGTGTATCTTGAAAACGTCTGAATAGCCGATGTCTGGCAGTTGCTTGTACTGAAAATCCAAGGTCCTGTAAAGTGCCCATGCAGGGATTTCCAGCCTTAAGTCGTCGGTATTGATGTAGTTGGGAAGCCAAAAAATCAACTTCTCGCCGGTGTATTTCTTTTTCGGAACGATCGCTTTTTGCCCCTGAATGGTAAAACGAAATTCCGTGGTATTGCCGGCTCTGTCCATTAATTCATACCGAAACGAGTAGTTTTTTTGCTCATTAATGGTGATGTTGCCAAAGTCTTTGAGCGTAGGGTAGACTTTAAGCCAACTTCCGGGATCCACAAAAGATTTCATGATCCAAATGTGATTGCGCATGCAAGTTTCATAATCGACCAACGAATTTGCATACCGAGTCATGTCAAAATTGAACCGAGACAGGTCTTGGTGAAAAATAAGCACTTCATCTTGAAAAAGCCGGATGCTGCAAACGCCATATTGGTTGGCATTGTCATCCATATAATCGTAGGCACTCAATCCAAGTCCGATTTTGCCCCATGCAGTCGGCAATTTGCTGCTGAGCACCCATTCGCCCCGCTTGTTTTTTACGACCGGAGTGTGGGCTTTCAAATTGCCTGAACCAAGCACTCCTTCTCCTTCCATGGCATAGATAGCCACCCGGATGGGGCGCGGCGCGATGTTGTCCTTGATGCGGTCGCTAAACCACAATAATGGATCGACCGTTTCTTCCGTTTTAGTGTCACGGATTTCAAAATGCAGGTGTGGAGCCGCTGAAAGGCCTGAATTGCCGCTGTAGGCTATCAACTGCCCTTTGTTGACAGGAATTCTGTCGGCCGAAAGCAAGGTGTCGAGTTCAAAGCTTTCACATTGATACTGCATGCCTTCTGCAAGGGAGGCAATAGGCTCTGCATACGCTTTAAGATGTCCGTAGACGGTAGTGAAACCATTGGCATGACCCAAATATAGGGCATAGCCGAAACCAAAACTGCTGATCCTGATTCTGGATACCCAGCCGTCTGCCGGTGCATAAATGGGTATTCCGATGCTTTTTTGGGTCTTAAAATCCAAACCCGAATGTAAATGGTTGACCCTGAGTTCAGCAAAACCACCGCTTAGTTCAGGCTTGATGTGCATGGGCAGGTCGAATGCTTCAGGCAGGATACGCTCTGCTTCAATAAAGGAAGTGGGCGTTTTATGTCTACCGATGGGTTGGGAGACTGAACTTTGTCCAATCAGCAACAATCCGGCCAAGAGAAAAAAGCATATTTTGCGTGAAATAGGAGGAAAATGCCTGTGCATTCCGAAAAGGTGCTGAAACGGTTCAGATAAGTTTGTTGGTCTTGGAGTCCGGGAAAACGATGCTGGGTTTGAAATTTTTTGCTTCTTCAAACTCCATCTGGGTATAGGACATGATGATGACAATGTCGTCCTGCTGAACCAGCCGGGCTGCAGCGCCATTCAAACAGATGGTGCCTGAGCCGCGTTCGCCACGGATGACGTAGGTGTCAAAACGCTCACCGTTGTTGTTGTTGACGATGAAAACCCGTTCGTTGGTGATGATGTTCGCCGCATCCATCAGGTCTTCGTCTATCGTGATGCTACCAATGTAATTTAGGTTGGCTTCGGTCACCCGAACACGGTGAATTTTAGATTTGACTACTTCTATCAGCATGATTTTTTATACAGATATTATTTATATAGGATGTTGTCAATCAGTCTTACAGGGCCGCAAAAAACGGCGATGCAACCAACGATGTAACTGGAGTCCTTCCAGTTTTGAATGGGTTGAAGCGTATTTCCATCTACGATTTCGAAATATTCCAATTTGAAAGTCGGGTCTGCTGACAAGCCTTTCTGAACAAAGGAAATCGTTTCCGGGATGCTTTTTACAGAAACAAAGGTAGTACTTTTGACTAATAGTTCGGCAATTCTGGGGGCTTTTTCGCGATCTTCCGACGAAAGTCTCCGATTGCGGCTGCTCATGGCCAATCCGTCTTTTTCGCGGACGATGGGACAGGGCACGATTTCAATCGGATAATGGAGTTCAGCAGTCATTTTCCGGATGATGGCCAATTGCTGGAAATCTTTTTCGCCAAAGTAGGCACGATGGGGCTGAACGGCATCGAACAACTTGCTGACGATTTGGGCCACACCATTGAAATGACCCGGACGGAAGCGCCCTTCCATCACGCTTTCCAGTGGGCCGAAATTGAAGACTCGGGTGTCGATTTGAGGATACATTTCCTCCGCAGTGGGCATGAAAACGTACTTGCAGTCTGCTTTGTGGAGGAGTTCTGCATCGTGTTCAGGCGTGCGGGGATATGTTAAAAGGTCGTTTTTGTCGTTGAACTGGGTAGGGTTTACAAAAACGCTCACCACGCAAACTTGGTTTTCACGGACGCAACGTTCCACCAATTGGATGTGGCCTTCGTGCAAGGCACCCATGGTGGGCACCAGCCCGATTTGTTCTCCAAGGGCTCTGTGCTCGTCGAGCAGCGCTTTCAATTCCTGTCTGGTATGTATGATCTTCATAAATTACTTAATTATAACTAACGTTCTACAAGGGGTTGCAAAAAAACTAAATAAATGTCAAACCGCGAAACAATCGCCAAAATACTTGCGAATATTCGATTTTTTTTTTAGTATCTTTGTACTCAATTTACACGAGAAATAGCCAATTATGAAACCCACCAAGGTTCTCTTTATCAGCCAAGAAATTTTTCCCTATTTGCCAGAATCAGAAATTGCCACTATTTGTCGTGACCTTCCCCAGGGTATTCAGGAAAAAGGCAAGGAAATCCGCACTTTTATGCCCCGTTATGGGAATATCAATGAACGCAGGAACCAATTGCATGAAGTTATTCGCCTTTCGGGTATGAATATGATCATTGATGACAACGATTATCCGCTTATCATCAAGGTTGCCTCCATCCAGTCCGCTCGCATGCAGATCTATTTCATTGACAACGACGATTTTTTTCAGCGTCGCTTTACAGTTGCCGATGAAAATGGTGTTGAATTCGAAGACAACGATGATCGTTCTATCTTTTTTGTTCGCGGTGTCATCGAAACGGTGCGCAAACTGAGATGGGTTCCCGATGTGGTGCATTGCCACGGTTGGATTACTTCGTTGGCGCCGCTCTATATAAAACGTGCGTTTGCCGATGATCCTTGTTTTAGAGATTCAAAAGTCATTTTTTCGTCCTATGATAACGGTTTCAAACGTCCTTTCCGGTCCTATTTTGCAAAGAAATTGATGCTGGACGGCATTCAGGAATCCGATTTGACCGAACTGGACGGTGATATCGACCATGTCTCACTCAGCAAGTTGGCGTTCCGTTATTCCGACGGCATCATTCAAGGCAGTCCTGAAATGGACCCTATCATTCGCGAAGCGGCTGAAGCCACCGGTAAACCCTTTCTAAGCTATCAATCTCCGGAAACGTATATTGAAGCGTTTGACGATTTTTATAACCAGATTCTGGAACAATGATTTTGCTTTGATGAAGAATAAAGTTCTTTCGGCTTTTTGCGGATTGGTTTTGTCCGCAGTTCTCTTTTCCTGTGTTGATAACAATACCATCGGCTCTTCGATGCAGCCAGATCAGGATAAAGTTCTCGTTTGGTCAGATACCATCAGGGTTCAGACTGAGACCATACTTCAGGATAGTGTCTATCTTAGAAATTCCTTGGCTGTTTTGGGTGAATTCACGGATCCAACGTATGGAACGGTCAAGTCGGACTTCATGGCACAACTGTATTGTCCCTTCGATTTCAAGTTTCCGGATGATGTGAAAAAGATTGACTCGGCATACATGTACCTTTATTACACCAATTGGTTTGGCGATTCGACCACGATACACCACTTGAATGTCTGGAAGCTGGATAAAAATACGCTGGATGCAGCTGCAACCTATGGATCAAACACCAATCCTGCCGACTTTTGCAGCATGTCTACACTGTTGGCCTCCGGAACCTTCACCACGGGCGATTTCCTCACCACCGATTCAGCCAAGGCATTATCAAGTTATTCACCGGCCATTCGTCTGCCCCTTGATACGGCTTGGTGCAAACAATATTTTTTAAAAGAGAACAGGAGCAATCCCGAGAAATTTGCCAAACCATCCGCATTTAACAACTATTTCAACGGCATTTATGTCACCACCGATTACGGAAACGGCAGCTTGCTTTACATCACGCATTCGGAGCTGGAAATGTGTTACGATACCTATCTGTATAGTAATACATCCAACAAGATATACCGCGATTCATTGGTCGTGGGTGCATCCTATTTCCCTGTCAATAAAGAGGTTCGTCAGATCAACCGGGCTGCACATCCGGACTTAAAAAAATATCTGGACCCGTCAGTATCCGATTCACTCAATTATGTATATGCTCCGGGTGGAATGTTTACTAAAGTGACCATCCCAAGTGCGATTTTTCAGAAGGGAACGGGGAAGCTGTCTGGTAAAATTGTGAATGGTATGAAGCTGTATGTGAATGCCACTCAGGTGGATAATTCTGGGAATTATGCCTTGGCACCACCCGCTTCCATGTTGCTGATCGATGCCTCTAAAGTAAATTCTTTTTTCAGCGGATTCGAGCTAAACGATGGGCTTTATTCCTTTGTGGCCGATTACAATTCCGATTCACTCAATTACGTCTTTGACCTGAGTTATTATGCCCAAAAGATGATTCGTGAAAACGACGATTCCACTAAGACGACATTCAATCCCTTCACTGAAATGCTATTGATTCCTGTTACAACGGTCAAAAACAGCGATAACGAGGATGTACGTCAGGAACACGTCATTACGCCGGCTGCGGTCAAGATACAGGGTGGAAATCATCCAACACGACCCATGCAACTCAGGGTCATCTATTCGAAGAAGAGATAGAAAACCTTTGCAGCGTCCAATTTTATACAATCGTTAGCATCACATTTAAAACAATAGAAAGAACGCCTCCTTTGGGGCGTTTTTTTTTTTGCTTTTTCTACTGCAAAGTTTGAAAAAATGCCAAATTAGTTTACAGGATTCGAATTGTTATAGGTTCTAAAGAAATTGTTCCCAAATTAACAAACGTTTATCATTGTTTGTTATGATCTGAATCAATCGTAATAATGCAATCAGACAAATAGATGTTTATTTGGGTTATAAAAAGATATTAAAATACTTAATTGAGTACAGAATCCAAATCTATAAAACACCTAAAAACGAGTGCCAAAATGAAAAAACAACTATCGCTTTTATTGATTCTATTAAGTTCGGTGTTGATCAAAACATACGCCGAAAAACCACCCTTAGTTTATACTGTTGAAAACACGGGTGCAAGCTTCCCTAAACCGGTACTCCCGACCATAGATCAACTTCCCTCCATTGGTCCATTGCCGGATCCATTCATGTGGTCTGCTACAAATCCATCTACTTGGACAGATTCAACGACCGCACGCTCTACAAAATTCAGTGACTGGAGTAAACGTCGGGCTGAAATTGCCTGGGAAATTCAGAATTATGAAATCGGTACGAAACCAGTGCGTCCCGATATCATAACAGCCAGTTACTCAGGTGGAAAACTGACCATTAATATTACACAGAACGGACAATCGATGACCATAACCTCCGCTGTTGCTTTACCATCCGGAACAGGTCCTTTTCCGGCCATAATCGGGATGAACAGTGGTACGGGTAGTCTTCCGTCCGCAGTTTTCAGCGATCGTAATATTGCTCGAATTACGTTTACTCATGACCAAGTGACGACATACAACAACCCAAGCAATACGGATCCGTTTTATAGACTGTATCCGAATCAGAATATCGACAATTCCGGACAATATGGAGCTTGGGCATGGGGTGTCAGCCGTATCATCGATGGTTTGGAAATTTGTAAGGCTAACGGAACTTTGCCAATCGACTTAAAGCATATTGCAGTGACCGGTTGCTCCTATGCGGGTAAAATGGCTCTTTTCGCAGGTGCGTTCGATGAACGCGTCGCACTAACTATTCCTGAGGAATCCGGTGGTGGTGGTGTTGCCGCTTGGCGCGTATCTGAAACAATCGGCTCTGTTGAAAAACTGGGCTCTACAAGTCATCAATGGTTTTCGGAAGGCATGTTCAGCTTTAGCGGTACAAACACGGCCAAACTCCCGATGGATCATCATGAATTGTGTGCTATGGTTGCTCCGCGCGCCTTGCTGATTTATGGGAATCCGGATTATGGCTGGTTAGCCGATCAGTCCGGTCACGTTTCGATCATTGCTGCCCGCGAAGTCTGGAAAAAATTTGGTATCGAAGACAGATGTGGTTATACCATTATAGGTGGTCATAGCCATTGTGCATTTCCAGTAAGTCAGCAACCCGAATTGGTTGAATTTGTGGACAAATTCCTATTGGGTGACACGACTGCCAATACCATCGTCACGAATAGTAAGTTCACCGACGTCGACCATACACGCTGGATCCAATGGTGGGGAACAAACAATCCCGTATTCCCGGTTCCCGGTGCTGGTTACGATTCTCATTGGATTGAAGTAGAGCGCTTGTTGAATGCTAAGAATTCGACCAAATGGAATTTGGTGGATGATGCGACCGCTTCCAACGGAAAATACATCACAGTAAAGAAACAAGCAACGGACTTATCAGTTGCATCCAATGATAGTACCGACTTGATTGTTGCCACGATAACGGTTCCAAAGGACGATTCTTACAACATATTTGCGCTTATTAATTGTGCAACGTTCGATGATGATTCATTCTGGATGAAAGTGGACAACGGCTCGTTTGTGAATTATAACGGTCTGAGTACCGGTGGAGCATGGCTTTGGAAGAGTTTCACAAGTGCTTTATTGACCGCAGGAGAGCATACCATCACCTTCTGTCACCGCGAAGACGGAGCCAAACTGGACAAGCTCTGCATCACCAACAATCCGTACGCTCCCGATGGTTTTGGTGAACCAGACCCTGCACTTGGTTTGCCAAGCGCACTCAAACACATTAATGCTTTCAACGGTTATGATTTGGGACAGAATATACCAAATCCTGTTAACAATCATACAACAATTGGTTTTGAAGTTCCTATCGAAACCTATGTCTCATTGGAAATCAGTGATTTGTCTGGCGCCAAAATTAAAGAGCTGGCCGGTAAGAATTATAAAGCGGGCAAGCATTCTGTCATCTTTGATGCATCAAATTTGCCTGCAGGATTCTATATATATACAATGACCACCGGAAATCAAACGATCAGTAAAAAAATGTTGCTGGAAAGCAAATGAGTCGGATTCATTTTTTTTAAGAGAGGCTGATTGAACTAAAACCTATTTTTTGGGTGCCACTTTTGGTTTGGCAGACTTTGATTTCAATTGCTTGATTTCACATTCCAATTTCTGAATGGTCACTTCCTGATTCTCGATGGTGGTCAGAAGGGAATGAAGTTCCTCATTGCCTACGCTGCTTGGGTATTGAGCATCCACGCGTTTGCAAAAGTCACTCACCACATTCATGTAGTTGGTAAAGGCGTCAAACGGGGTTTCGAAGGGACTGAAGTGTTGGTGCAAGGCTCCGTCGGCAGAACGTTTGGTGCTCATGTAGAAGAAGTGGTCGCTGGTTTGAAGATAGAGCCAGTCCTGCATCAACCGACGATCTCTGGTTTTCCGGACACGGTCGGCTTGACTGTATATTTTTGCAAAAGCTTCCTGTTGCAGGGTATTTCCCAACCAAGCACTCACGTCACGTTCTTCGTCTGCCCAGGAAATCGGGTAGGGTACCGGCAATGCTTCAGCAGGTTTTAGTTTGGCAGCCACTTCGGAAGGGGTGGAAAAAGTGATGCCTTTTTGTAGTGCGAATTGGGGTAAGGCTTTTAGAAAATCGAAAATACCCGTTTCGCGTGACTGCATGTTGCCGAAAGTTTCATAATTCATGAACAGATTTATGAGCGGTTCGTTTTCGGGTATGATGCTGATCCAGTCAATGAATTTATCGGCTGTCAATGGATAACCGCTCCAACTGCGGTTGGAAAAACGGAAGGAAATGTCATCGCTCAGTTTGCTGTTTTTGAGCAACAGTTTCACATTTGAATTGACGGCACTTTGATATACGAAATTGGGGCTCTTCCAACCTAAAATGTGCCTGGCACCTTCGGTAATAATGGTTTTGTAACCCATTTCAGCTACCATTTGACCAATTTCGTCTGAATAGATTAGCTCCGTATTGCGAAAGGTTTTGGGCTTTTTGCCGAACATGCTTACTATGCGTTTGCTGTGCAATTCCACCTGAGACCTGAATTCTTCAGGATCTTTTAGACTGCAAAGTGAATGGGCGTATGTTTCAGCAAGGAATTCAACACAGTCGGTTTTTGCAAGTTGCCTAAAGCTGTCGATGACCTCTGGAGCGTGCATTTCCAATTGGTCCAAAGCGACACCGGAAATGGAAAAGGCGACTTTGAATTTGCCTTTATTGGCTTCAATCATTTCCAGCAACAATTTGTTGGCGGGCAGGTAGGAATTTTCAACCACCCGTTGGAGAATGCTTTCGTTATTGAAATCGTCGTAATAATAATGATCATTGCCGATGTCAAAGAAGCGATATCGTTTTAGCCGGAAAGGCTGATGAATCTGGAAGTAGAAGCAAATGGTCCTCATAGGATATATTTTTTCAGTTACTAATTTGAGCTCGTCCGCAGACACGATTGTAGATGTCTCGAACCTTTTGGCCGGCGTATTCCCATTTGATTTCATCGACTTCCTTTTTGCCTTCTGTCTTGAGAAATTCATACATGGCTGGATAGGTAATGATGGAATAAATGGCGTCTGCCATGGCATCGATGTCCCAATAATCGGTTTTGATGGCGTTGTCTAAGATTTCTGCACAACCGGATTGTTTGGAAATGATGGTTGGGACACCGACTTGCATGGCTTCGAGCGGTGAAATGCCAAAAGGCTCTGATACAGAAGGCATGATGTATACATCGCTTGATTTCAGCATTTCATAAACTTGATTCCCTTTCATGAAGCCAGGGAAATGAAATCGGTCGGAAATACCCCGTTTGGCAGCCAAGCGAATCATGGCTTCCATCATATCTCCGCTTCCGGCCATGACAAACCGAACGTGTTTTGTCTTGGCAAGTACTTTGGCAGCAGCTTCCACAAAATATTCCGGCCCTTTTTGCATGGTGATGCGGCCCAGGAAGGTAACGACCTTGTCACCGCAACGAATTGGCTGGATGGCTTCAATGGCCGCACTGACAGGTTCTACAGCGTTATGGACAGTAGTGACTTTGTCGGGGTTCTGGTGGTATTTGCTGATAACGGTGTCTCTGGTAAGATTGCTCACGCAGATGATGTGGTTGGCATGATCCATTCCGTTTTTTTCAATGCTGTACACTTGGGGATTGACCTGGCCGCGACTTCTGTCGAAATCGGTGGCATGCACATGAATGACCAGGGGTTTCCCGCTTACATTTTTCGCGTGAATGCCTGCCGGGTAGGTCAGCCAATCGTGGGAATGGATGACGTCGTAGGTTTCCCTGCGGGCAATGACGCCAGCGCAGATGGAATAATTATTGATTTCCTCCAGTAGGTTTTCTGGATAACGACCTGAAAACTCGATGCAGCCTAAATCATTGACATTCATATAGTTGAAGTCGGCATAAATATGGTTTCTCAGCTCGTAATATTCCTGAGGATCCATGATGGAGCCCAATCTGTTCTGCACGGTTTCATAATTTGGGTCACGCCAGACAATGGGTGTATTGCCTGCCCCTGTTATCTTGAGAAAGCTTTGGTCTTCGTCACCATAAGGTTTGGGTATTACAAATACGATATCCAAATCTGGTTGCAGGGACATTCCTCTTGTCAGCCCGTAACTGGCTGTTCCCAATCCCCCCAGAATATGCGGGGGAAACTCCCATCCGAACATCAGTGCTCTCATAAATTTTCTTCTATGGTGTTGATCATGTTTTTAACTACGCGATGGATCCGCAAAATTTCACCGACGCTCATCGCGTATGATACGCCACCGCGGCCGCGATAAGGGGGATTTCCATCAAAAAGTTCCGAAACCGTACCGATACCCCGGTCGGCCAGTTCTTCCTCAAAATTATAGATGAGCCGTTGTGCAAAACTGATGCCGCTGAATTTATATATTTTCAAGTAGGCATCCAGATAGGACCCGATGAGCCAGGGCCATGCGGTTCCCTGATGATAGGCCCGGCTGCGCTGTTCCTCACTGCCTTCGAACGTTGGATTGTACCCACCGCTTTTCGGGCTTAAAGTTCGTAAACCCTTGGGCGTCAGCAATTCTTTAGTTACAAAATCCAAAACGGATTTCTGCTGAATGCGTTCCAGAGGGGAGTGTTCCAGTGCTACGGCAAAAATCATATTTGGTCTGACGCTGAAATCTTTTGGGTCTTCGTTAACATAATCGAACAAATATCCGTGTTCGTTCAGAAATACTTTTCTGAAACTAATCTTGGCTTTTTCTGCCATGCTCGTGAAAATATCGGCAACGACATTTTTTTCCAAGCTCTCAGCTATTTCTGCGCCAAAGAGCAATCCATTGTACCACAATGCGTTGAATTCAACTAAATAGCCAGACCTCGGCACTAACGGTTTGCCGTATTGCATGGAATTCATCCAACTGACTGGTAAGTCTTTTCCATAGGAATACAACAAGCCATTTTCGTGAAGGATTAGATTCTGATGTCCTTGATTTCGGATGTAATCCAATACCTCGAGCACGACTTTGCCATATTCGCCGGCACAGGCGTCGATACCTGCGTGTCGGGAGTATTCCTGAACGGATCTGATAAACCAGAGCAGTACGTCCGGTGCATCCATCTCCGTAATTTCACAATCCAAGGGTCTGCCTCCGATGAAGTTCCGCACTGCTTTGACACCGGTTTTCATGATGGCGGTGAACAGTCCCCAATCCTTGGCGGCTATCGTGCAGCCTGGTAAGGCAATGAACATGTCCCTGGCACGGTATTTAAACCAAGGGTATCCCGCCAGAATATAGCGCTGACCGTCTTCATTTTTGTTATAAAGTTGGTAAGCGGCATTTTTCAAACAGTTCGTAAAGTTGGAACGTGGCGTGCGGGTGGCTGCTTCTTCCTCAAAAAGGTGCTTCATCCGACGTGGAGACAAAGGTTCCGTACCTGCCGAAAAATAAATGCTTTCCTTGGGTTTAATAGCTACTTCAAAATATCCGGGAACAAATTGGTCTTCGTTGAATAGATAACCTCTTTCCTGTTCCTTAGGGTATTCTATATCCTTGTACCAATTGGGTTGTTCCACGAACTCGTTTTTATGCGATAGTTGCATGTGGAGACTGGGATAGCCGATATACAGGCACATCTTCACACCGTGGTCAATTCCTTCGATGGTCTTGTCGATGACGGAGTTTTCAAAACAAAGTTGGTCCGCTCTGCGGAATGCCAAAAAGGGTTTGAATCGTAATCGGGTGGGGGAATGGGCTTCCAATAAAGTGTATTTGATGAGGACCCTGTTTTCGTGGGATACAAAAATCAGCTCCTTGGATAGTATGACTCCCCCGACACGGTATATCGTGGACGGATTTGCGTCACATTCGTATTGGCGGATGTATTTGTGACCCTTCGGACTGTAATTTTCACCCGGAAACTTGTGAATGCCAAGGTTGAACTCAGTTTCATGCTGGATAACGGTCGTATCGAGTGATGAAATGAGGACGTGATTTTCTCCATCCAATTCTGGAAGTGGGACCACTAATAAGCCGTTGTATTTTCGGGTATTGCAATCTACGATGGTGGAATAGCTATAGGCACCTGATTTGTTGGTCCGGAGCATTTCCTTGGACAGAGATTGCTCCAGATTGATCATGAGGGTCCTGTCAAATTTCAGATAACTCATGGAATTGATTTTTGAACG
>Ga0209430_1001880_pt1 | contig 14569 bp, 16 predicted proteins | sample BarGraIncub1133A_FD_184504 | JGI IMG/M metagenome (GOLD analysis project Ga0209430, IMG submission 184504) | Arctic peat soil microbial communities from Barrow, Alaska - Barrow Graham LP Incubations 11-33A (SPAdes) (version 2) | ecosystem: Environmental > Terrestrial > Soil > Wetlands > Peat... | reverse complement strand
GTCATAATATTATGCGGGCCGGAGACCTTGAGGGGAAAAGCCATGATATACAGCTTGCTTTAATCAGGGAAAGTGACGGCTTTGCTGAAGTGTATCCTGAAGATAAATACAAAATCGTAAAGCTTCTGCAGGACAGCGGACATATGGTTGGAATGACCGGGGACGGGGTAAATGATTCGCCGGCACTTAAGCAGGTAGAACTGGGAACGGCTGTCAGCGACGCGGCCGATGTAGCTAAGGCCTCGGCGAGCATCGTATTGACCAAGCCGGGACTTGGAGAAATAATCGACGCTATAAAGATAAGCAGGCAGACATATCAGCGAATGTTAACCTGGGTTATAAATAAAATAACAAAGGTAGTCGAAATTGTAATCCTGCTGACGATAGGTTTTTTCTGGCTTCATGATATGGTTATTTCTCTTTTGGGCATGTCGCTTCTGGTATTTGCCAATGATTTTGCGACTATGTCTATTGCAACGGATCATGTAAAATCAACAGATTCACCCAATAAATGGAATGTCAAAAACATAACAGCAGCTTCGGCAATTCTCGGTTTATTCTTTGCTTTGGAAGATTTGCTTATTGTTTTTATAGGAATTAAGTTTTTTAAACTGGAAATGAATGAACTTCGTACGATAGTGCTGTTGAGTCTTGTCTTCAATTCACAATTCAGAATGCTGATAGTAAGGGAGAGACGACATTTCTGGTCATCAATACCCGGCAAAAATTTGCTGCTGGTGAACGTAATAACAATAATTGCTTTTGGAATACTTGGTATCTTCGGAGTGTTTATCCCAAGTATTCTAATCAATCAAGTGCTTATCGTATTAGAAATTACTGTAATCTTTATGCTGTGTTTAGATTTTGTAAAATACTATGTATTTAGAAAACTAAATGTATAAAAAATACAAACACAAAAAGAGTACCATCATGGACCATAAACAAAATAAGCTAGAAAATCCAGATCGCCTGGCAGAACTAAGCCCGAAGGAAACTTTGATGAGAATCGGGTTAGGTGAACAGGATATTATCTGTGATATTGGCGCAGGAAGCGGTATTTTTACTATTCCTGCAGCCCGGATTACTGCAAATACAGTTTTCGCTTTGGACATAAATGATGAATTTCTTGACATCATACTTGCTGAATTCAACTATATTCGATACACGAAGCATATCGGTTTTTTGCGAAGGCATGTGTACGATAAAATACATGTTTTGCTCGCTGCGTTATTCAGAATTCCGGTAATCCGATTCTGAGTATATTCACTCTAAATTGATTTGACCGGATAATTTGTTGTGTGACTTGGTCACTGTCGAATTTGAAACTTCATTCTATAATCAAGTTAAATCAAATGAATGAATGGAGATAAAGACTATGGCAAACAATAATGTACTTACAATTACCAAAGAAAATTTTGAAAAAGAGGTTATTCAATCTGAAGTTCCGGTTCTGATTGATTTCTGGGCAGCCTGGTGCGCTCCCTGCCGTATGCTTTCACCAACTATTGAGAGCCTGGCAGATGATATGACCGGAAAAATAAAAGTTGGTAAAATCAATGTTGATGAGCAGCCTGAACTTGCTTCTGCATTCCATGTTTCAAGTATTCCGACAGTCAACATGGTTAAAGGCAATCAAGTAATTATGCAGAGTGTAGGCGTGAAATCCAAACAAGCACTGAAGAGCGAAATAGAAGCCAAAATTAAAACAGCATAATTGGCCGTTTTGATATGTTTCACTCAGACAAAAGAGGTATAAAATGACACTGGAAGAATTGCTGAACCATGATGAAGCCCGAATTGACGATATGGAAAAGTACTTTGCCACTGTCGGCCTCAAACATGTAAATAAGAAAGATCTCGATCGAATTATCGAGAAATTTGGTCTGGTAGTTTTTAAACTGTACTGTTTTTCAGAAGTATATAAAATAGTTCTGGAAAATGAGACATCAAAAAATATGAGACGTTGGACATATCTGATTGGCGTCATGACAGTCTTGTATACGGTCCTTACCTTAATCATGTTATTAAGGTAATTTTTGAATTATATATGATACTAATTTTATGAGTGGGAAAGTCTCTCTCCGGTACATCCTCAGAGGGGCTTTTCATTATTTTGGTCTGGAAAATGGTATGATAAATTATGAATTGAATACGTTCTGCTAATACGGGAGGGAACATGATTACACTCGAACAAATCCGCAAACTTGACGACTTGTTTCCCGTCCTGAAACAGATACCGGAGACAGCTCGTCAGATAATCTTTTCGGCCGGTCACGTGGTCGTTCTTCCTAATGAACAGATGTTGATGAAACAGAACCAGCAGTGCCAGTTTATTCCAATGGTGATGTCAGGAAAGCTTAGAATCTTCAAGCTATCGCCTAACGGCAGGGAGATGACGCTTTATCGAATTGGGCCGGGCGAAACATGTTTGATTTCCATCGCGTGCCAAATTAAAGGGGAAGACTTCCCGGCTATGGCACAGGTTGAAGGGAAGACCCAACTGTTCATGCTGCCGTCGTTTGTCTGCCATGAAGTTTTGAGCAATAATCTGGCCTGGAAGGATTTTATAATTACATCTATATATGAACATTTGACTGATGTGATGGAGACGCTCGAGGCTGTTGCCTTTGACCGTACGGACCATCGACTTATTTTGTGGCTGCTTGAAAAAACAAACGATAAAAATACTGCAATTCTGTGCACCCATGAAGAGATTGCCGTTGAACTCGGAACGGCACGTGAAGTTGTTTCCAGATTGCTTGGTGAATTGAAAAATAAAGGAATAGTCACACTGGGGCGAGGGAAAATAAAAATTGCAGACCCGGAACAACTCAAACTCCTGGCTGAATACTGAAACAATTATCGGTAAGTAATGAGAGAAAAATTGTATGATTCGATTTGCAAAAGATGAAGATCACCCGCAGCTCAAAGTGCTTTGGAGCCAGGTTTTTGGCGACACTGAGGCGGCAATTGATTTCTATTTTTCAAACCGTCATCAAAATCAGAATATGTTTGTTTACGAGGTGGAAGAAGTCATCGCCGGCATGCTGACGATGCTGCCGGTGCAGCTTGCATTCGGTCCGGAAATGCAAAATGGACGATATATCTATGCAGTAGCAACCGCTCCCGCTTATCGTAATCAGGGGATAAGTTCACAGCTTCTTCTGTATTGTCACAATTGGATGGAAAAGAACGGGGAGACAGCCGCCATTCTCGCTCCGGCATCCAAAAGTCTTTTTGCTTTTTATGAAAAACGGGGTTATTCGACCGTGTTTTATGTTGAAACCACAACGCTTCGTCCCTCTGATTTGCCGTCTTATACCTGCGAATCTATATGCGAACCTTGTCTTGTGCAGGATTTCTTTCGACTGCGAAATACTGCATTTTCAGACAGCAGTCTGTTTGTTCGATGGGAAAAAAATGCACTTGATTATGTAATCAGGGGCGCACAGGCTTTTGGTGACGGTGTTTATTATTTTTGGACAGAATCAGGTGAAGGATATGCTGTCTTCGGATGGCGTGGGCGAACGATTTTCATCAGGGAGATTGCACTCGTACAGATCGATATACCTACTGCAGTATCTATTTTACATCACACACTCGGTGCGGATGATTACATCCTGCGCCTGCCGGCCAGCTCGCTGGAAGGAGCTGTGCCCCAACCTTTTGGAATGATTCATTATCTGGGAGCTATTCCTGCATTAACGGGAAAACCGCCGTACCTTTCTCTTGTGTTGGATTAGCAATTCTGATAAGGAAACCTGAAATATCCAATATCCAGATTTTTTACAGCCTCTTGTCTGAATCCTTGTTTATCTTTGTTTAAACGCTTTTGATCCTTGACAAAGGAAAACAAAAGAGAGAATATTATATAAATTGCATAAAATGCCGGGGCGCTTATACGATAACTATGTTGTATGTGCAGTGTATTTTATATACTATGCACATAATTCAAGCATGCGAGCTGGTATATTGACTGCAACTGTAGAAGTTGCACGGATAAACCGGCTTTTTTGTGTTATTAATATATTAGTGGAATCAGTTTTTTTGATGTTGATATTAAAAATGTTAAAAAAACAATCGATTTTCAAATTATTTAAAACGCAGACAGTTTCCTGACAGAGATTTGCGACATGATTTATTTTCAAGTTATACATGCAAAGCGAACAACATAGCAGGGAGGTATGAAATGATAGAAAAAAATGTCAGATGCGAGCACTGCACGAATCAGGAAAAGCAAAAATACGATGAGATTGCGAACATCCTTGATCTGTACAAGGAGAAGGAAGGAAGTCTGATTCAAGTCCTTCACCTTGCACAGGAAATTTACGGTTATCTGCCTTTGGAGTTGCAGAAGATGATTTCAACATCAATGGATATCCCTTTGTCAGAAGTCTCCGGGGTTATCACTTTCTATTCTTTCTTTTCAACTACGCCCCGGGGAGAACATACCATACGGGTATGTCTTGGCACGGCCTGCTATGTGAGAGGTGGAAAGAAGCTGGTTGAACGCCTGCAGGATATTCTACATATTCAAATTGGAGAAACAACGCAGGATGGTAAGTTTACGTTTGAAATTGCCCGCTGCATCGGTGCATGCGGACTTGCCCCTGCCATGATGATCGACAAAAAAGTATACAAACAAGTGAATGTGAATAAACTGGAATCAATATTATCCCAATACTGAGCAGCATAGGGGGCGAAGAGTATGAGTGGTCAAACAATTACCTGCATTGCCGACCTGAAGCATATTAAAGATGCATACAACGAAGAACTTGCAAAATATCGGTATCAGATTTTGGTGTGCAGCGGGGCGGGCTGTATTTCATCAAGCTGCGGCGATGTGAAAATGGCTTTACTTGATGAGATTACCTTACAGGGACTTCAAAAGGAAGTAATCGTGTTTGAGACCGGCTGTATGGGTACCTGTTCAGTGGGTCCGGTTATCCTTATATTGCCAGAACGCACTTTCTATACGAATCTGACACCGGAAATAGCCAGAGATATTGTTAGAAGTCATATTGTTAACGGTAAAATTCTTATACAGAATACTTTTTATGACAACTCCCTGCATAGGCATGTGCCGAAAATTGACGATATAAATTTTTTCAAAGAACAGGTTAAGATTGCTCTTCGAAATTGCGGAGCCATGGATTATAACAGTCTCGATGCATTCGTTGCAAGGGATGGATATCTGGCGGCTGCCAGAGTTCTTACTCAAATGAGCGGTGCGGATGTCATAGAGGAAGTGAAAAAATCCGGACTTAAAGGACGCGGCGGCGCAGGATTTCCCACAGCAATCAAATGGGATGCAGGCCGAAAAGCAAAGAGTGACCGCAAGTTCATCGTATGCAACGCAGATGAAGGCGATCCGGGTGCTTTTATGGATCGAAGCATCATTGAAGGCGATCCGCATTCCTTAATCGAAGGAATGATTATCGGGGGGTATGCCATCGGCGCCGGTATGGGCTACGTATATGTCAGAGCGGAGTACCCGATTGCTGTTGAGCGCCTGACGGCTGCGATTGAAGATGCGCATAAGCAGGGCCTTTTGGGGTGTAAACTGTTTGGCAGCGATTTTTCGTTTGATCTGGAAATCCGAATCGGAGCCGGCGCTTTTGTCTGCGGAGAAGAGACGGCGCTTATGTCCTCAATCGAAGGACATCGGGGCGAGCCCAAACAAAAGCCTCCTTTCCCGTTTCAAAAGGGACTGTTCGATAAGCCAACCATTATCAACAATGTTGAGACCTTAGTGGCTATTCCGGTCATTCTTCTCAAGGGCGGAGCTTGGTATGCGCAGTATGGCACTGAGACAAGCAAGGGTACGAAGGTTTTTGCTCTTGCGGGAGACGTAGTCAATACGGGCATTGTTGAGGTACCGATCGGAATGCCCCTTGGAGATATTCTCTTCAAGATAGGCGGCGGGATGCAGAACAAGAAGAAATTTAAGTCGGCGCAAATCGGCGGCCCGTCCGGCGGGTGTATCACGCAGGACAATCTCAACGTATCTACAGACTATGAATCCATCACGAAGCTCGGAGCCATAATGGGCTCCGGCGGTCTGATTGCTATGAACGAGGATTCGTGCATGGTGGATACCGCGCGATTCTTCATGGACTTTATTCAGGATGAATCGTGCGGCAAATGCGTTGCCTGCCGTGTCGGAACGAAGCGGATGCTCGAAATACTCGAGCGGATTACCCGCGGAGAAGGAGAAGACGGGGATATCGAGCTTTTGGAAGAGCTGGGTGAAACCATTAAGGAAACCGCTATGTGCGGCCTGGGGCAGACGGCACCAAACCCTGTTCTGAGCACTATACAATATTTCCGCAATGAATATGAAGAGCATATCCATCAGAAATACTGTCGTGCCGGAGTCTGCTCCGAGTTGTTTATCTCTCCCTGTGAAAACGCCTGTCCGGCGAAGGTTAATGTCCCCGGGTATCTTGCTCTCGTTGCGGCCGGACGCTTTATCGACGCTTACAACCTGATCAGGCAGGAGAATCCGTTTCCGGCCGTGTGCGGCCGCATATGCACGCACCCATGCGAGCTCAAATGCCGCAGAGCTTCCACCGACGAAGCACTCGCTATCTGTGATCTGAAAAGATTTGTGGCTGACTACGCCCATAAAAACGAAAAGCTGTACAAGAGCGACATCGTGTTTCCCAAGAACGGAAAAAGTGTTGCGATCATAGGCGCGGGGGCTTCCGGACTTACGTGCGGCCACTATCTGGTTCGTATCGGATATTCTGTGGATGTCTTTGAATCACAGCCTGTCGCAGGCGGAGTACTGGCCTTTGGCATCCCCGAATACCGGCTGCCCAAGGAGGTCCTTGCCCATGAGATTGAACTAATTGCCCAGTCCGGGGTCAACATCAATCTGAATTCAGAGGTTGGCAGGGACAGCAATTTCAGGGATCTGAAATCACAGTATGACGCAGTCTACATCGCAACCGGAACGCAGTTCCCGCAGAAAGTTAATATTCCGGGAGAGAGTCTCGAGGGGGTTTTGCATGGAATCAATTTTCTTAAGGATGTCAATCTTCATAAATCAGTCAAGATCGGAAAAACTGTAGCGATCATTGGGGGTGGAAACACAGCGATTGATTCTGCCCGGACAGCATTACGACTCGGCGCTGAAAAAGTAATTGTACTCTATAGGCGAACGATTGATGCCATGCCGGCCTATGAGAATGAAGTTCTCGAGGCCATTGCTGAGGGAGTAGAAATTTTAGAACTTGTTGCACCTGTTCAATTTGTTGAGGGTAAAGGCGGCAAGGTTGCAAAAGTCGAGTGCATCAAAATGAAGCTCGGGGAATTTGATAAAACCGGCCGACGCAAATCCGTACCTATAGAAGGATCGAATTTTTTTCTTGATGTTGATACTGTCATACCCGCTGTAAGTCAGTATTCGGATTTGCCTTTCATCCGGAAGGATGAAATAGGAATCACCCCATGGGGCACATTTATAATTGACGGCAATACGCTTATGACCACTATGGAAGGTGTTTTTGCCGGAGGAGATGTTGCCAGAGGACCTGATACGGTAATTCAAGCTATCGCTGACGGTAAGAAGGCAGCCATTTCAATTGATAAATTACTTGGAGGACAAGGAAAACTCAACAAGGGGAAAGCCATCGAGATACCAGATAAATTTGACGAGGATGAAATCGTCTCTCTCAAACGCTTTCCGCTCGAAATGCTGCCCGCAAATAAGCGGAAGGATTGTTTTGACGAGGTGGTTTTGGGCTACCATAAATTGAACGCTATGGCAGAAGCAATGCGATGTCTGCACTGTGACAGGAGGTAGGTAAACGTTATGATTAATTTAACAATTAATGGCAAAAATATTTCAGCAGCCAAAGAAAGCACCATTATGGAAGCTGCGAAGGCTAACGGAATCAGCATACCGAATCTGTGTTACCTTGAAAATGTTCACAGATTCGGCTCGTGCAGAATTTGCGTTGTCGAAGTGAAGGGAGCAAAAACTTTGCAGGCCTCCTGCATGACTGTTGTTTCTGAAGGAATGGAAATTAGTACCAATTCGGAAAAAGTGCGAAAGGCCCGTAAAATCTTATATGAGCTTTTGCTTTCTGATCACTCGAAAGATTGTTTGAGCTGCAAACGCAACCAAAGCTGTGAACTGCAGGAGCTTGGCAAAACGCTGGGTGTCGAAGAGACTCGTTTTGAGGGCGGGCATTCGGAGCGTTTTCTTGATACGTCTATATCCATTACCCGTGATATGTCAAAGTGTATTTTGTGCAGGAGATGCGTCACGGTTTGTAATCAAATTCAGGGAACGGGTATCCTTAATGCTCAGAACAGGGGATTTGATACCGTGATCGGACCTGCAATGGATTTGCAGCTTGGATCTGTGAATTGTGTCTTCTGCGGACAGTGTACTGTTGTGTGCCCGGTTGGTGCACTAAAAGAAACCGATGGCATTCAGAAGGTTTGGAATGCCATCAATGATAAGAGAAAGAGAGTCATTGTCCAGGCGGCTCCTGCTGTCAGGGTAGCCCTTGGCGAGGAATTCGGTTTCCTGCCTGGGACACAGGTTACCGGAAAGATGGCAGCTGCTCTTCATGCACTCGGATTTGCGGATGTGTTTGATACGAACTTTGCCGCTGATCTTACCATTATGGAAGAGGGGACGGAACTCCTGCAGCGACTGACAAATGCGTTGACAGGGTCCGGTGCTTCTCTTCCCATGATTACCAGCTGCAGTCCAGGATGGATAAAATACGTCGAACACACCTACCCGGGTCAGCTGGATCATCTTTCGACCTGCAAGTCACCCCATATGATGCTGGGGGCACTTATAAAGTCATATTATGCAGAAAAAATCAATGTTAATCCGAAGGATATCTTTGTGGTTTCGGTTATGCCATGCACGGCGAAAAAATTTGAAATCTCCCGCCATGAAATGAAAAACAATGGCGAACCAAACGTGGACGCAGTACTCACAACCCGTGAGCTGGCGGCAATGATTAAAGAAGCAGGTATCGATTTCAGGGAAATTTCTGATGAAGAATTTGACAATCCATTAGGTTTGTCAACAGGAGCTGCAGATATTTTTGGTGTGACCGGGGGCGTAATGGAAGCTGCTCTTCGCACAGTTTATGAGCTCGTGACAGGTCGGGAAATTCCGTTTGAAGGACTGCATATTACACCGATCGTCGGTCTTGAACAGGTGAAGACTGCGGAGATAAGGATTGAAAATCCTGTTGAAGCATACAAATTCCTGGATGGAGTTACAGTAAAAGTCGCAGTAACCAGTGGGCTCAAGGGAGCAAATCAACTCATGGAACAGGTGAAAAAAGGAGATTCTCCCTATCACTTTATTGAGGTAATGGGATGCCCGGGCGGCTGTATTACCGGAGGCGGGCAGCCAAGATCGAGAGATCCTGAGGTGAGGATGAAGCGCTTGAAGGGGATATACAGTGAGGATGAGGGTAAAATCCTTCGCAAATCGCATGAAAACCCCTATATTACTTCGATTTATAAAGATTTCCTTGATTATCCGTGCGGACACAAATCCCATGAGCTTCTGCATACACATTATGTGAAGCGAGGTATATACAACGAGCTTTTGGAAGAAGATTTTGATGTTAAAGGAGAAACCACGGTGAAAAAAGGCAAATTGCCGGTTATTCTATCACCGCAGAAAGCCTCTTTCGTTCCGTCACAAAACCGAAAAGTGCATGAGCAAATTGAATCGGAGCGGATTTTGGCGCTGGAAGCTGAAAATATCCGACTCAAAAATGAGCTGGAGGATTCACAGGCGACGATGAATACCTTTAAGCGTGTCATTGCGGACTACACAAATAAACGCAACTGAATATGATCAAATAGTCAAATTCGCAAAAAAGGGAGGTGCACTTCTAAATGCATCTCCCTTATTTTATTTGGTTTGTTTTTTGGGTTCAAAGAAAGAAAGAATAAAGGACAGTCCTAAAAATACAATTGCAGTATACATCCATGGACGATTCATATCGACTGGACAAACACCGGCAAGTAGATTCCTGTACAACAAAAACGTATTGACAAGTGCATATAATCCGATTGCTGCACCCGCTATAAGTGAAATGTTACTAAAAAGGGAGAGGGTCTTTTGTAACCTGGTCATTTTCTTATTTTTCCAAGGAAGCATTATTTCTCCCAACTTTTCACATTTCATTATAGAGAGGCTATGCACCAGTCTCCTATTTCTTTTTTCGCGTATCAATTTTGAAAGGCAGATACAATGGACATACACCCACTGCAGACGTAAGCAGAAGAATGATGCCAAGAATTCCTAAATATTTCCAATTGTTGTTCACCACAAAAAGAAGACTGATCAAACCTGCACCGACAACAAGGCGGATAATCCGGTCGATATTTCCCATGTTCTTCAAGTTTTTCATAAAAAGCACCTCTTTCTTTTAATAAAATGGATTTAAATACAGTATAGTCTTTTGTATCTAATTCGATTGATAAATTGCCTGCATCGGGCAAAACATTACGCATTTTGAGCAGTGGATGCACTTTTCCTGATCAATAACGGGAAGTCCATAACCTTCCTGACTTATAGCGCCGACCGCGCATTGGTTAATGGCCGGGCAGCGGTGGTTCTGCGGACAGCGTTTTTCATTTACAGCAATAATCATGTGTATCTCCTTAAACTATTTCTGTCCTAACAATAACGCAAAGGATAACAGTCTACAGTGACAAAGTCACCATAATCGAAAATGCTTATAAATAAGAGCTTGTTCATAGTAATACTTCCAAACGGACGTTTTTTAATTGCTTTTTATGTAATTACGGGTATAATTGATTTGAGCATATGCTCGATACAGGAGGGGACATGCCAAGAAAACGCTGCTGCGGAATGATCGAAGAATATCCAATCTGCCTCAGATTTATATCTGATCAATCCGGTCAACCGGAGGTTATGAAGCTTGCCATAGAAGAAATGGAGGCACTTCGCCTTAAAGACATGAAAGGATATGATCAGGAAGAATGTGCAAGGCAAATGGGATTAACCCGGCCGACTTTTCAGCGGGTTTTGGTTTCTGCACGCAAAAAGATTGCAACGGCCTTGGTAGAAGCCCGCTCCATAGAAATAAGAGGAGGACATTATCAGATGAAAAACCGGGTATTTGAGTGTACGGACTGTAAAGAAATATGGGAAGCTGCACCTTGTTCTGAAGGCGGAAAGCATGGTTATGAAATTGCCTGCCCCAAGTGCGGCAGCATGAAAAAGTCAAAGCTTGATGATGGTGTAAAGCATGCCTGCGGCGGCGAAGGACATAGCCACAGCGAGAGTGATACATCATGCGGATGCGGATGCAGCCACTAATTTATTTTAAGATAATTGTATAAATATTGCTTGTGGAACTACCCAAATTGTACTTTCAATTACTTGGAGACCATCCGTGCTATCGTCCGGGTGGTCTTTTTGGAAAAACGACCAAAAAACAACATCGCAATTTTACCCACTGCGGTAGATTTCGTTTTTCTATGTATGTTGTTATAATGTATTTGGAAGTAGCTGCGCTTTATTGTATTTTTTGCAAGCTGTCTATGATTAAATCTATTTGTTCAGAAATCATAAACAATACAATTTCGAACAATATGAATCATTTCACTCACAAAAAGGAGCGTACTCGTATGAAAAGAATAATTCTTTTGGCTATAACGGTAATTTTTGTTGTTATGTCATTTTCCTTTTTAGTCCTGGCGGATGAAATGACACTAAAGAGTGTTGCCGATGTGCTTTCGGAAATCCGACAGGAACAGGGGATCAGCAGTACAGATCCAATAGATGTTGACAAGGTTAGTGATGCAAAACTTGAAGAACTGGGCGATTCGGTGATGGAAACCATAATAGGCAACTCAGCCATGCATGACCAGATGGATATTAACCTTGGCGGAGATGGCTCGGCAACATTGACAGCTTTTCACATTAAGCTTGGATACAATTATCTTTCGGGGTATCCCGTTGGCATGATGAACCTGATGAGCGGCGGGATGATGAACAATTATCAGGGTGGAATGATGAATAATGGTAAGGTTGGCATGATGGGCAGTTACCAGGTGGGAAAACTTAGTGCGTTTGATCAAAACAGCAGCACAATGAATACAATCGGTTGGGGCGGAATTGTGTTTGGAGTCCTATTCTTCATCTCACTCATTTTTAATGTCATTTTCGTTATTAGAGTCTCACAAAAACGACGCAGCTAATATGTTCTGACACAATAGATTTCCACACACGAGGCTATAGGATCGAATTACATAAAGGAGATGCACAATGGATATATTATATAAAGTTCAGACAAATAAAAATTTTGAAAATGCTGTAGAGGACCTCAAAAAGAACCTGAGCGCCCATAACTTTGGTGTATTGTGGGAGTTGAATTTCAAAGATAAGCTGCAGGAAAAGGGACTGGATTTTGATATAAATTTCAAAGTATTAGAAGTATGCAACCCCAGGCAGGCTAAGAGGGTGTTGGAAATGCATATTGAAGCCGGATATTTTTTGCCCTGCAAAATAGTTGTATATGAAGAAAAGGGTTCTGTAATGATCGGGATGCCCCGGCCGACTGGATTAATCAGTATGATTGATAATAATCAATTATCCGTCATTGCCCTTGAAGTCGAAAATGAACTGCGATCTGCAATAGATAGTACCAAATAGATAATCCGGAGTAATTTTTGCCGGATTATTAGGGGTAAGAGCGGGGGGTCAGATTCATTCTGAACCTTCTTTTCAGATTGTCTCTGGTTAAGAAATATTACCTGGATTGCATGTTTCAAACCAGAATGTCGTCTGATCGTTTTCACTGACTACGCCGTATTTTGCACTATGCTTTTCAAGTATGCTTTTAACAATCGCCAGCCCCAGACCCGTCCCAAGCGGCCTGCCGGTATCAATCTGATCGGCCCGGTAATACCTGTCCCAGATTTGCGGCAGTGCATCCGACGGAATGGTTTCGCCATGGTTTTTGATTTCAATACGACTTACGGCATTTTGTCTGGTCGCTTTAATTTCGATGACGGAACCCGGCCGCGCATGGTTAAGCGCATTGTTAAAAAGATTATGCATAACCTAGTCAAACCGGTCCCTGTCAAAGACTACTGTCAGCTCAGGACAACTAATCTGAACAGTCACGTGATGCCGGATGGCCTCTATGTCATATTGTTTAAGAAGCTGTTCGAAGACGGGACAAACGGGAAATGACATCAGGCTTAGATGCTCCACACCGGCCTGCAGACGGGAATAATCCAGTATATCCTTAACTACCCGGGTCAGGCGGGAAGATTCTTCTGCAATGATAGTAAGCTGCTCTGTTCTTTTAGCTTCATTTGGCCATGTAACATCCCGGACAGTCTCGGCATAACCTTGGATGACGGAAAGAGGAGAACGCAATTCGTGTGAGACATTTGCAATCAATTCCTGGCGCAGCTTTTCTGTGCGTCCAAGTTCCGTTCCTAAATCATTCAGTGCCTCCGTCAGTTGGCCGATTTCATCCTGTGACTTCACGGGCAGGCGGACATCCAGTTTTCCGGATGCCATTTCCCAGGCCGCCCGGGTCACGGCACGGATCGGACGCGACATTCTGCCGGACAGGAATACTGCGAGAAGGACAGACAATACGATCAGAACTACAGTGACTATCCATAACTGCCGCTGCAGGATCTGGGAAGCGCCGTCCAGGTCAGCAAGGGAAAAAACGGCAAACAGATACCCTCCGCTTTGCAGCGGAAGTCCCATAATGGCATATCTGGCGGCCCCCGGCATAGAACTGATATAGCGCGGGGTTCCGTCTGCTTCGTTCGGCACCATTGACTGGGCGGTACGAACGGTCATCATCATCATAGGAAGTCCCTGGGAACGATAAACAGGGGAACCCTGAGCGTCAAGAACGATCAGACTGGCATTGATATTCTCAGCCAAAACAGCATAATCAATCTCCTGGGTCTGCGCGGCCTGGGAGAGTTCCTGTTTTACCGAAGCAATTCGAGAATTCAGGTAGATATTGTTCATAAATCCTGCCTGGACGATCCAAAGGACAGCAATGGTCAGGATAGCCATGCTGATAAACCCCAGGAATAATTTAATGCCGATATGCTTCATTTGCAGCCTCCGAATTCGAACCGGTAACCAGTTCCCCAAACTGTCGTTATGAGTGAGCGGCAGGTTCCGAGCTTATCACGCAGGCTGCGGATATGCGTATCAACCGTCCGGGCGTCACCATAATAGTCGTAACCCCAGACGTGGTTTAAGAGCTGGTCACGGGTGAAAGCAACACTCGGCCGGGAGGCAAAAAATGAAAACAATTCATATTCTTTGGGGGTCAGGGCAATGAGCTGATTGTCGATCATCAGCGTGTGTGCGGCAAGATCAAGCTTCAGGTTTCCGAAAACCAGTGTCTGCAGATCCTGGGTCAAAGCCCCTGATCGCTTCAGCAGAGCCTTCATCCGGGCAATCAGTTCCCGGGGGCTGAAGGGTTTGCTTATATAGTCATCTACACCCAGTTCGAATCCCAACAGACGGTCATATTCTTCATCCCGGGCAGTCAGAAGG
>Ga0209430_1001876_pt1 | contig 14614 bp, 11 predicted proteins | sample BarGraIncub1133A_FD_184504 | JGI IMG/M metagenome (GOLD analysis project Ga0209430, IMG submission 184504) | Arctic peat soil microbial communities from Barrow, Alaska - Barrow Graham LP Incubations 11-33A (SPAdes) (version 2) | ecosystem: Environmental > Terrestrial > Soil > Wetlands > Peat... | reverse complement strand
CCCGAGGAATACAACATTATGACCGTATCCTGGGTCGGAACGATTTGCTCGGATCCACCCATGTGCTACATTTCGGTTCGTCCGGGCAGGCATTCGTACGACATCTTGAAAAAGAATATGGAATTCGTGATTAACCTGACGACCAAAGACCTGGCTTTTGCCACGGATTGGTGCGGGGTGCGGTCTGGTAAGGATTTCAACAAGTTTGAGGAAATGAAGCTTACACCTGGCAAAGCCTCCAAGGTAAATGCGCCCTATATTGAAGAATCGCCGCTTTGCATTGAATGCCGGGTGCGTGAAATCATGAGTCTTGGCACGCACGACATGTTCATTGCCGACGTAGTCAATGTGTTGGCCGATGATAAATACTTGCATCCGGAAACGGAGGCATTTCATTTGCACGAAGCGGACTTATTGGTCTATTCGCACGGTCATTATTATGAAATGGGCAAACCCATCGGAAAATTCGGTTGGTCCGTACAGAAAAATAAAAAATAGCTATGTACATTACAGAACACAACAACCATGAAATCAACCACCGCGGACGCATCGAAGTGATCTGCGGCTCTATGTTTTCCGGCAAAACTGAAGAACTGATCCGCCGACTGAAGCGAGCAACCATCGCCAAACAACGGGTGGAAATCTTTAAGCCAGCGATCGATGTGCGGTACTCTATTGAAAATGTAGTTTCACACGACAGCAATTACGTCGTATCGACGCCGGTGGAAACTTCCGAATCTCTTTTACTAATGACCAGTGATGTGGATGTGGTCGGAATTGACGAGGCGCAATTTTTTGATGACAACTTGCCTCACGTCTGCAATAAGTTGGCAGACCAGGGCATTCGGGTCATCATTGCCGGGCTGGACATGGATTATCTGGGTAAGCCATTTGGCCCAATGCCTGCCTTGTGCAGCATCGCTGAAGATGTGACAAAGGTGCATGCCATTTGCCTGAATTGTGGTTCACTTGCCCAATATTCGCATCGGGTCGTGGGTGGCAACAAACAGGTGATGTTGGGTGAAAAAAACGAATACATACCTTTGTGCAGGTCTTGTTTTGAAAAAGCCATGATTGAAAAGCTTAAAGCCGTATACGATTCAATTTAATATAAAAACTTAATACACACTATTTTATATGAAGAGAGACCAAGTCATTTTCGACATCATCGAACGCGAACATCAACGCCAATTAAAGGGTATTGAACTCATCGCATCGGAAAATTTTGTAAGTGATCAAGTGATGCAGGCTATGGGAACCTGGCTCACCAATAAATATGCTGAAGGTTACCCCGGTCACCGTTATTATGGTGGATGCGAAATCGTAGATTTAAGCGAACAGATTGCCATCGATCGGCTCAAACAACTTTTCGGTGCCGAATATGCCAACGTTCAACCCCACTCCGGTGCTCAAGCCAATGCAGCAGTATTTCTTGCCATCATGCAGCCGGGCGACAAATTCCTTGGTTTGAATCTTTCCCACGGTGGACACCTCTCCCACGGTTCTCCAGTAAACAGTTCAGGGATATATTATAAACCACTGGCTTACAGCGTTAAGGAAGAAACCGGCCGCGTGGATTACGACCAAATGGAAGAAATTGCCTTGGCTGAACGCCCTAAAGTGATCGTTGGTGGTGCTTCTGCCTATTCGCGTGAATGGGACTATGCCCGCATGCGTGCTATCGCAGACAAAATCGGTGCTTTGTTGATGATTGACATGGCACACCCTGCTGGTCTGATTGCGGCAGGCCTGCTTGAAAACCCGCTAAAATATGCGCATATTGTGACCTCCACTACCCACAAGACCCTGCGTGGTCCCCGTGGTGGTATCATACTGCTGGGCAAGGATTTTGAAAATCCATGGGGAAAGAAAACGCCCAAGGGTGAAATCCGCAAAATGTCTGCGTTATTGGATTCAGCCGTTTTCCCTGGCATTCAGGGTGGTCCGCTCGAACATGTGATCGCTTCCAAGGCTGTTGCTTTCGGCGAAGCTTTGCAACCAGAATATGCTGATTATCAGAAGCAAGTGAAGATAAACGCGTCTGTGATGGCTCAAGCTTTCATGGACAAAGGTTACAAGATCATTTCCGATGGTACGGACAACCACTCCATGCTGATTGACCTCCGTCCGAAATTCCCAGAACTGACCGGTAAAGTGGCAGAAAAAGCACTTGTTGCTGCCGACATCACCGTAAACAAAAACATGGTTCCGTTCGACTCCCGCTCTCCCTTCCTGACCTCTGGTATCCGTGTGGGTACGCCGGCCATGACCACCCGTGGTGCCAAGGAACCATTAATGGGTGAAATCGTTGAGCTGATGGACCGCGTTCTCTCTGCTCCAGAAGATGAAGCCGTCATCAAGGCCGTTCGTGAGAAAGTGAATAAGACGATGGCTGATTATCCTCTGTTTGCGTATTAAAGGATTTTGTACACTACTATAAAAAGGGTTGCTTTTATAGGGCAACCTTTTTTATTATAACTGCATACCTTGCGATACGTAAAACTTTATTCATCACCTTTCGTAATAATGAATCACATGTTTACCTTTATTGTTAAACAAAAATTCTTCACTATCTTAGTCCATCAAAATCTTGCATAAGAATTGATGGTTTCTATATAAGTTCCTGTATAAAAAGCATTTATTGTGGTTTATAGCATTGATACTGAACTAGGTCAAAAAGACTATTATCATGACAAACACAAATTTTGATTTCAATCCATCCATTTCCGAAAAAGACTTTCAGTTTTTTGACCTTTTCAACTTAGAGGAGATTCAACGGTTACAGGATTTATTTTCGGACGCAACCCTTGTTGCTTCCATCATCACACATCCTGATGGAACACCGATAACAAAGCCGAGCAACTTTACCAGGTTGTGCAACGATATCATCCGAAAAACAGAAATAGGCTGTGCCAATTGTTTTAAATCGGATGCTACACTTGGTCGCCACAATTCTTCTGGACCTGTTATACAACCCTGTCTGAGTGGCGGCCTTTGGGATGCTGGCGCTAGCATTACGGTGGCAGGAAAACACATAGCCAATTGGTTGATTGGTCAGGTTCGGAATGAAGATACCGATGAACAACATCTCCTAATGTATGCCGATAAAATTGGTGCCGACAGAGAACTTTTTAAGAAGGCTTTGGTTGAAATACCTATCATGTCGGCAAGCCAGTTTAAGAAAGTATCAGAAATGCTCTTTGCCTTTGCCAATGATCTTTCTGAAAAAGCGTACACCAATTTGCAACTGAAAATGCAGATGGAAGAGCGAATTAAGACAACTGACTTACTACAAGAAAGCAATGAATACCTTTCCATCATGCTCCATTCCATTGGAGATGGTGTCATCGCAACGGACAATAATGGGTTGGTGGTGGAGTTGAATCCTGTTGCTGAACAACTTTGCGGTTGGAAAGCAACAGAAGCTTTTGGCAAACCTTTTAAAGAGGTTTTCAAGATTATTAATGCAGAAACCAGACGACATGTATCCAATCCCGTGGATAAAGTGTTGGAAACCGGACAAATAATCGGGCTTGCCAATCATACCGTTTTGATATCCAGAAACGGAGAAGAATATCAAATCTCCGACAGTGCAGCTCCTATCAAGAATAAAGAGGGTGTTGTGAGCGGAGTCGTTTTGGTGTTTTCGGATGTGACAAAGAAATATCAATCGGAAATAGCTTTAAAAGAAAGTGAAAAAAATTACCGGGATTTAGTGGAAAATTCTCCGGACGCGATTGCCATATATGTTGATGGAGTTGTTGTTTTTGTAAACAATAAATGTCTAAGTTTAATGGCAGCAACAAGCACTGATGAATTAATCGGTAAATCAGTCATTGAATTTGTTCATCCTGATTATCGTCAGATAGTTATAGAGCGAATGAAGACTGTAATGGCCTCGGGGGACGTTTTGCCATTGATTGAAGAAAAATTTCTACGGCTCGACGGCACTTCGGTGGATGTTGAAGCTGTAGCCATACCCATCACGTTTAAGAACAAATCGGCTGTTCAGTTGATTGTTCGTGACATTTCAGAACGCAAGATGGTTCAGGAAGCGCTCAAACAAGAAAAGTACCTGATGGAAGCTTTAATGAACAATTTGCCTCATCATATATATTTCAAAGATAAGGATTGTCGTTTTATCAGAATCAATAAATCTCACGCTAAAACCTTCGGGCTTAAAATGCCTGAAGAGGCTATTGGTAAAACAGACTTTGACTTTTTCACAGAAGAACATGCGCGCAGTGCTTATGAGGATGAAAATAAAATTATTCAAACTGGAAAAGCCCTAATTAAAGAAGAAAAAGAAACATGGAAAGATCGACCGGATTCCTGGGTTTCGACTGTTAAGCTACCATTGATCGATAACGAAGGTCGTATTGTCGGGTCTTTTGGCATTTCAGAGGATATTACCGATAGGAAATTGGCAGAATTCGAATTATTGAAAGCCAAAGATAAAGCAGAAGAAAGCGATCGTTTGAAGTCGGCTTTTCTGGCAAACATGAGTCATGAAATCAGAACGCCAATGAATGGCATACTTGGTTTTGCCGATTTGCTGAAAGAACCGAATCTTTCGGGTGACAGTCAACAAGAATACATTCAGGTTATCCAGAAAAGTGGCATACGAATGTTGAACATCATTAACGATATCATTGATATATCAAAAATTGAATCCGGACAAATGGAAGTTAACATTTCCGAAACGAATGTGAACGATCAGACAAATTACATCTACACCTTTTTCAAACCCGAAGTTGAGCAAAAAGGATTACAATTCATTTTAAAAAATGCCTTGCCAAATAATGAGGTTATTTTGAAAACTGACCGTGAGAAAATATATGCCATACTAACCAATTTGGTAAAAAATGCCATAAAGTTTACTCAAAAAGGTTCCATTGAATTTGGATATAACCTAAAGAAAGATGAATTAGAGTTTTTCATTAAGGATACTGGCGCGGGAATTCCCAAGGATCAAATTAACCTCATTTTTGAACGATTTCGGCAGGGTAGTGAATCACTGAGCAAACAATATGAAGGTTCTGGGTTGGGATTATCCATATCAAAAGCTTATATCGAATTATTAGGTGGAAAAATCTGGGTGGAGAGTGAAGTAGGCAAAGGTACTACGTTCTATTTTACCATACCCTACGATAGCAAACTGGAAAGTAGCACTTTGGAATATTACAATTCTCTTCAAGAAATTGAAAAGCAAAATAAGACCCTTAAAATATTAATTGTAGAAGATGACGAAGCATCGTCGATACTTCTTGACATTGCTTTAAATTCTATTGCCAAAGAAGTTTTGTTTGCATACAACGGAGTTGAAGCTATTGAAAAATGCCGCAATAATCCGGATATTGATTTGGTCATGATGGATATGAAAATGCATCAGATGGACGGTTTTGAAGCAACCAGACAAATACGATGTTTTAATAAAGAGGTCGTAATCATAGCACAAACAGCCTATACGTTAACAGGTGACAAGGAACATGTACTGGAAGTTGGTTGTAATGGCTATATATCAAAACCAATTAAAAGAGATCAATTGTTGGCTTTGATTAAAAGTTATTTTAAATAAAAATATTCATGAACTTGCATCCTAAAAATTTGGCTATGGATGTCGAAAACCATGTTTTGTTTAATGACGTTTTTCAACCGGAAGAATTTCAGCGAATTCAGGATTTGTTATCAGAGACTACAGGTGTCGCTGTCGTCCTTATTGATACGGTTGGTAATTCAATTACCAAACCCAGCAACTTCAGCAGGTTATGCACGGAGTTCCTTGTTAAATCAGATCAATTTGGTGTAAATTGTTTTCAGTTTGTGGGATTGATGCATGCTGAAATTCGAATAAACTTTGGTGAAAAACTGTTGGCAAACTGGTTGATTGGTCATGTTCGCAAGGTGGATGCAGATGGAAAGTGGATCATCGAAATTGCCGATCAAACAGGGATTGACAGAGGCCCAATTTTGGAGGCATGGGAGGAGGTTCCTGTAATGTCCATAAAGCAGTTCAATCATGTAATTGAAATGCTTTCTGCATTCGCGAATGAAATTTCCGAAAAAGCATTCAGCCAATATCTTCTAAAAGAGCAAATTGCTGTACATGAAAAGGCCAATTGGTTGTTGCAGCAAAACGAGGACCGATTTCAGATGCTTTTTAATCAAGCGCCACTAGGTTATCAGTCGCTTGATTTTGACGGTTGTTTTCTTGAAGTGAATGAACAGTGGTTACATACGCTGGGCTATTCAAGGGAGGAAGTTATTGGGAAATGGTTCGGCGACTTTCTTACTCCGAATTACACCGAAGGATTCCGCCAACGGTTCCCGATCTTTAAGGCACAGGGTGAAATTCACAGTGAATTTGAGATGGTGCACAAGGATGGTCATCTTTTATTCATAGCCTTTGATGGTAAAATTGGGTATGAGGCGAATGGTGATTTTAAGCAAACACATTGCATCTTACAAGATATCACAGAACAAAAAAATTCAGAAGAAAAACTGAGATCGAGTCAAGATAAATTGGCCATCGTTTTCCAAACTATGGAAGAAGGCATCGCCCTGAATGAATTCATTCGAGATGATTTGGGAGAAATTGTTGATTACCGTATCATTGAAGTCAATTCCGCATTTGAACGCATTACTCTTTTACCACGTGATTATGTGTTAAACAAGCGTGCAACAGAACTTTATGGCATGACTCCTGAATACATCAATCAATTCTGGAAACAACAACCGGAAAAAATTCGAGCCATAAAAACGGAGTATTTTCATGAACAGACGAATGGCTGGTATCAGGTCTCCATTTCTCAACCCGTTGAAAATAAGTTTGTTTCATCGTTTTATGATATTACGGAAAAGAAACAGTCCGAAAAACAGATACAGTTACTAAGCAAGGCAACGGAGCAAAGCCCGGTTACTGTTATCATTACCGATAGGGAAGGCAAAATAGGCTATGTCAACCCGAAATTCGTGCAACTTACGGGTTTTTCGTTGGAGGAGGTTATAAATAAGAACCCAAGAATTTTGCAATCGGGTCTGCAAAGCAAAGAATTCTACCATGATTTTTGGGAAACCATCTTGTCAGGACGTGATTGGATAGGAGAATTCCATAACAAAAAGAAAAACGGTGAGTTGTATTGGGAGAGTGCTATCGTTACTTCCATTCTGGACAACCAGGGCGAAATTTCTGCCTTTATTGCTGTAAAAGAAGATATTACAGAAAATAAGAAGATTATTCAGGACTTGATTATTGCTAAAGAAAAGGCTGAAGAAAGTGATCGATTAAAAACGGCCTTTCTAGCAAATGTTAGCCATGAGATACGAACTCCTATGAATGGGATTCTTGGTTTTGCGGAATTGCTTATGGAAGCGGAACTGACGGGCGACAAACAAAAAGAGTACATCCAAATCATTGAGAGAAGCGGAATTCGTATGCTTAATATCATCAATGACATCATTGACATTTCCAAAATCGAATCCGGACAATACGAAGTGAGCAATTCAGAAATTAACATCAACCATCAAATTGATTATATTTTTAACTTTTTTAAACCTGAAGTTGATAAAAAGAATTTGACCTTTACAATTTCTCATGCCCTACCAAGCAATGAATGTCTTGTTTTATCGGATAATGAAAAAATAGAAGCTATACTGATCAATCTAGTAAAAAACGCCATTAAATTCACAAAAGCAGGCTTTATTGACATCGGTTATCATCTGATACCATTGGACTCACAAAATACAGATCAATCAAACACCAACGGGTCATCGGTATTGGAGTTCTATGTAAAAGATTCGGGCATGGGCATACCAAAAGAACAACTTGAGCTAATTTTTGAACGATTCAGACAGGGTAGTGAACAACTTAATCGTAATTACGAAGGTGCTGGATTGGGTTTAAGCATATCAAAAGCATTTGTGAAAATGCTGGGAGGAAAAATATGGGTGGAAAGTGAGCTTGGCGTGGGTTCTACTTTTTATTTCACTATTCCCTATAAAAAGGTACAAAACCCTTCACATACTTGATTTCAACTAACTTTAGCTGTATTTCCCGATAAAAATTTAAAAAAACGTATTGACCAAACGACGACGATGGCCAATGCGACCCTGGGTACGGTCACCCAAAAAAGAGGAACACCCACGACCACCCAGAGAGCCGTATCCTCCAGCAACGAATGACTGATTGCCAAGTGATTATTGAGCATGATGGCATCTTTGACACTGATCTTGCCATCTTGGACCTGTTCAATAAGTATGGCACTACCATAGGTCAAACCAATGATATTGGCAACAAGCCAAAGGAAAGAGCTATCTTTTGACAAGCCCATAAAGCGCATCACAGGTGCAAAGGACTTGGAAAGTTTGTCCATCACATGGAATTCTTCCAGTAGACGTTGCAGAATCATCAAAGCGGTGACAATAAGAGTTATCTTTATACTTAGTTCAAGCGCTCCTTTTGCCCAAAGTAGCAAAACAGGACCGATAGATTGCTCACTCAAGGCTGAAGCAGCCATCGCAACTGCTTTCCCCATATTCTGAGGCAACATCCAGTTCCAGATGAAAGCAGCAATAAAACTCATGCTAATACGCAACAGCCAGATGAATGCAAAATTAGAACCTGTCTTTTTTTGAACCGCTGTTTCTACCAGTGTATTGTGAGAAATCAGACACATGATGCCCAGAATGGTCAATTGTCGAATAGTCAGTGAGAGTGAACTGGCAATGGCAATGGGTGCATACAATGGCAGAAACACACTGCTTACAAAGACGATGGAAGATTCGCCTGGTAATCCGACAGCCTGAAATAAAGGATTCAAGGCATGTGAGACATAGTCAAGAGCACCAGTGAATTGCAACAAACGTACTGCCAACGAAATGGGTAGTATCATCTTCAGCAACCAGATGATGGTTTTCTTTGCTTTGGGCAAACCACTTTTGGTGGCTTTCCAGATACGTTGATTGATCGTGTTCATCAATGTTTGAATTGTCTGTCCATTTCACGCTTATCGTCCTTTTCACGCAGTGTCTCGCGTTTGTCATAGGTTTTCTTACCCTTGGCAACGGCAATATCCAACTTGGCAAGGCCTTTTTCGTTGATGAACATTTTGGTCGGAACGATGGTAAAGCCGGTTTCTTTGGTGAGCTTGGTCAGTTTCCGAAGTTCCCGTTTGGTCAGGAGCAATTTACGGGCGCGTCTGGGTACATGGTTGCTGTAACTACCAAAAAAGTACTCGGATATTTGGATGCCTTTAGCCCAAAGTTCACCTTCCACGAGTATACAGTAACTGTCAGTCAAACTGGCTTTTCCTAAACGGATGGACTTGATTTCAGTACCAGTCAGCACAATGCCTGCCGTAAAGAATTCCATCAGTTCGAAATCAAACGATGCTCGCTTATTTTTTATTAAGATGTTGGTGGCTGGTCTCATTCTGAATCAAAGGTACAAATTTATCCAGCTAATTCGAAACGTAGCGTTTCTATCTTGTTTAAGGAATCTTCCAAGCGATCCGCATTTTTTTTTCGGATTCGAAGTTTCATACCACAATCTAATTGATAATCTTGCTCTAAAATCTGAGCATCCAGGCTCTTGACTAATTTCATGACGTCGTTCATAAAAGGGAACTCGAACCGAAAGGAAAAATCCACATCAACGGTTTTCTCAATTATTTCGGCAGCAGCCAGTGCTTCTGCAGCAGCAGCTTTATAAGCCACCACCAATCCTCCGGTACCAAGCAATATTCCGCCGAAATAACGGATGACAACAACCAATACATTGGTCAATCCAAAGGATTGAATTTGTCCCATAATGGGGCGTCCAGCGGTTCCAGAAGGCTCACCGTCATCATTCGACCGTATTTCGGATGCATCTGCTCCAATTGAATATGCATAACAGATGTGTCTGGCATCGTAATTGGTTTTACGGTACTGTTCCAAAAGGGTTTTTACCTGATTTATAGACACAACCGGATGTGCAAAGGCAAGGAACTTACTTCCTTTTTCCTTGTAAACCCCTTCGCTTTCTTTTCGGATGGTTTGGTATGTATCATCAACCATAAACAATCGTTTGTGTAAAGGTAGGGTTAAAATGAATGAATATCTAAAAATGGTTGTATTTTAGCGTTTTAAAACGACCAACCATGAATAAAGGAATCCAAATCCGCCTGACATTGCTAATATCAATGTTTTTCACCTTGTTTTTATATAGCTGCAAGTCAACTGATAAAACCGGACCTGTTCAATATGAATATTTGCAAGTGGAACGACAAGGTGGCGGGCAATTGGATTTCAGAATTTACCCTGGTCAAAGCCGTTCCAATCTATATGTTTATGTTTCCAGAAGTAATTTTGAATCTGTGGACAAACGCCTTGAAATGCATATAGACGAAAACTGTGCAGAAGCGTTCGATGACTATTACAGAGCACTCGGCGGACTGACACCTTTGAATGGAAAGCAAAAAGCATCCAAAAGTTTAGCTGGCACATGGTTATACATGCGCTTTGTAAGGGGAAACCGCGAAGTGGAAATCACCAATCCAGAGCTAATACAACGGTTTTCTGAATTCGAAAAATTGGTTCGGGAACAACTAAGTGGAAAATGAAGATCCTAATTGGTTAACTTATGAATGACCAGACCTGAACGGAGCTTCGGTTCAAACCAAGTCGTCTTAGGCGGCATGATGTTACCACTGTCAGCAATGTTGATGAGCTGCTGCATGGAAACGGGGAACAATGCCAGCGCTACCTTCATCTCACCACTATCCACACGCTTGGAGAGCTCACCCAGGCCACGGATTCCACCCACAAAATCGATTCGTTTGTCGGAACGCAGGTCTTTGATACCTAAGATTTCGTCTAAAATCAAGTTGGAAGAAATCGTCACATCCAGAACGCCGATGGGATCGTTGTCATTGTAGGTTCCAGGTTTAGCCGTAAGAGCATACCAATAACCGGAAAGATACAATGCGAAGTTGTGCAGGCAACAAGGTTTGTAAATATCGACACCTTTTTTCTCAACTACGAAGGAAGTTTCCAGAGCTTTAAGGAAAGCTTCTTCGCTCAGGTTGTTCAAATCTTTAACCACACGGTTGTAATCAATGATGGTGAGCTGGTTGTCGGGGAAACAGACAGCCATGAAGAAGTTGTATTCTTCATCACCAGTGTGATTTGGATTCTGCCTGGCTTTTTCGGCTCCAACCAAAGCAGCTGCTGCCGAACGGTGATGACCATCGGCGATGTAGAGCGAAGGCAGGACAGCGAAAAGTTCCGTAATGCGCTTGATATCCTTTTGGTCAGCAATAAGCCAGAAATGGTGGCCGAAACCGTCAGAAGAAACAAAATCGTATTCAGCAGGTTTGGAAGTGTATTTGGAAACGATGGCATCGATTTCTGTCTGAGCAGGATAAGCGAAGAATACCGGCTCGATGTTGGCATCGTTCACACGAACATGCTTCATTCGGTCTTCTTCCTTATCGCGACGAGTCAGTTCGTGTTTTTTGATGTTGCCTTTCAAATAATCGTCCACGCTTGCACAAACCACCAAACCGTATTGGGTTTTGCCGTTCATCGTCTGAGCGTAAACATAGTACATTTCCTGTTCGTCCTGTACCAACCACTTGTTTTGCTGAAACTTGTTGAAGTTCTCAACGGCTTTCAAATATACTTCTTCGTCGTGTTCATCCTTCCCAACAGGGAAATCGATTTCAGGTTTGATGATGTGATAAAGCGATTTGTCGTTCGTTCCGGCTTCAGCACGTGCTTCTTCGGAATTCAGAACGTCATAGGGACGAGAAGCGACGAATTCCACCAGTTCTACTGGAGGACGGACGCCTTTAAAAGGTTTGATAAGGGCCATATATTACTGGTTTACACGGAAACGCTCGTTTCCGTTCTTCAGAAAATCTACTATTTGAACGGCTGCAGCGATACCGGCGTTGATGTTGGCTTCCGAAGTCTGAGCACCCATTTTTTTGGGAGTGGAGAAATAGCGTTCGGGAAATTTAGCTACAAATGTTGCATGCGCTGCAGGCATGATATCGGTCATGTAACGCACGTCGGAGCGTTCGCCCATCAGGTTGATGATGCTGACTTCGTCAATCACTTCTTTGCGGGCGGTATTCACAATCATGGCTCCCTTTGGCATTTTACCTACCAATGCTGCATTGATGGAATTCTTGGTTTCTGCCGTGGATGGAATGTGGATGGAAACGACGTCGCAGGTGGAGTAGAGTTCTTCAACGGAGGTCAAAGCCTTCACACCGTCCTTTTCAATGACTTCAGCAGGACAAAATGCGTCGTATGCAAAGATTTCCATGCCGAAGCCTTTGGCGATACGGGCTACGTTGCGGCCAACATTTCCATACGCATGAATACCCAGTTTCTTTCCGAGCAATTCAGTTCCGGAAGTACCGTTGTAGAGGTTACGAACACCGTAAACCATCAGTCCAAGAGCAAGTTCGGCCACAGCATTTGCATTCTGGCCTGGTGTGTTCATGACACAAACTCCGCCTGCTGTTGCGGCTTCCAGATCCACATTGTCGAAACCGGCACCGGCACGAACCACAATTTTAAGAGCTTTGGCAGCAGCAAGCACTTCTGCATCAATAATGTCACTGCGGATAATCACTGCGTTGGCATCGGCGATAGCGTCCAGCAACTGCTTCTTTTCGGTGTATTTTTCGAGGAGGGCAAGTTCAAAACCAGCTTCGGCAATGACTTTACGGATACCATCAACGGCCATTTTGGCGAACGGTTTGTCTGTAGCGATGAGTACTTTCATAGTATGATGCTTTTATGCCGGACAGTTGATCATTGAATCCGGCGGTGGATAAAGTATGTTTCGTTCGAATGCAAAAAGCGGAATTCCGTCTGAACCGAAACCCGCTTTTTGTAATAGCTGTCTAATGCTTCAATGAGCCTGTGCAAATTCGCGCATGGCATCAACCAGAACCTGCACGCTTTCAATCGGAAGGGCGTTGTAGGTCGAAGCGCGGAACCCACCGACTGAACGGTGTCCCTTAATGCCGATAATGTTTTTTGATGAAGCAAACTTGTCGAATTCGCCTTCCAATTCTTCCTTGCCATCGTTCATGACGAAACAGATGTTCATGATGGAACGGTCTTCTTTGTTAGCTACCGTGCCTTTGAAGAAGGGATTGCTGTCGATTTCGTCGTAGAGCAGTTTGGCTTTGGCCAAATTGCGTTCGTACAAAGCATCGATACCGCCGTTTTCCTTGTAAAACTTCAATGTCTGCAAAGCGGAGAAGATGGGCAATACGGGAGGCGTGTTGAACATGGATTCATTCTTGACATGCGTTGCATAGTTCAGCATGGTTGGGATGGGACGGCTGACTTTACCCAGCGAATCCTTACGGACGATAACCAAAGTCACACCTGCAGGAGCCAGATTTTTCTGCGCACCGGCAAAAATCAGTTCATAGTTGGTGAAATCGATGGGACGTGAGAAAATATCCGAAGACATGTCGCAAATCACGGGAACACCAACGCTGGGATCTTTGTGAATTTCGGTTCCAAAAATGGTGTTGTTGGAACAGAAGTAGAAATAATCAGAATCGCCTGGAATATCCCAATTTTTGGGGATGTAATTGTAATTGGCATCTTTTGAGGAAGCAGCGATGTGCACTTCACCAAAGAATTTGGCTTCCTTAATGGCATTTCCAGCCCAGGTACCTGTTTCAAGGAATGAAGCTTTCTTTTCCATGTAGTTGTACGGTGCCATGCAGAACTGCAGGCTGGCACCGCCACCCAGGAAAAGAACTTCGAATTCTTCAGGTATGTGAAGCAATTCTTTGATCATTGCACGAGCTTCGTCGCAAACAGCCACGAACTCTTTACTACGGTGCGATACTTCCAACAGAGAGAGGCCAGTCCCTGCGAATTCACGAACAGCGTCCGCCGTTTGCTGAATGGTATAATCACTCAGAATGGAAGGACCTGCGTAAAAATTATGCTTTTTCATAAATACGTAAATTGGTATTCGAATAGTGAAGAAATCGGTGCGAAATTACGAAAATATTTTCTTACCTCCGCACAATATCCATTATTTTTTGGTGTACATTTGCAGGGTTTCCGTGAATATTTGTTCGGAATTCAGCGCTAATTCTTTTGATTTGACAACTATGGCACAACCTCTGGCAGAACGGCTTAGGCCAAAAAATCTGGACGATTACATCGGACAGAAACACTTAGTTGGATCCGGTGCGGTTTTGCGAAAAATGATTGATTCCGGAAATATTTCCTCTTTCATTCTCTGGGGTCCTCCGGGTGTCGGTAAAACGACGCTGGCACGTATCATTGCCAATCAGTTGGAGCGTCCATTTTATACGCTAAGTGCAGTCAGTTCAGGTGTCAAGGACGTACGCGAAGTCATCGAAAAAGCAAAAAACAACCGTTTTTTCAATGCAGAAACCCATACGCCGATATTATTCATTGATGAAATTCACCGGTTCAGCAAATCACAGCAGGATTCCCTGCTCGGAGCGGTCGAAAACGGAACTTTCGTTTTGATCGGTGCAACAACGGAAAATCCATCTTTCGAAGTCATCAGCCCCCTACTCTCCCGCTGTCAAGTGTATGTGTTGCAGTCGCTGGAAGT
>Ga0209430_1001875_pt1 | contig 14619 bp, 14 predicted proteins | sample BarGraIncub1133A_FD_184504 | JGI IMG/M metagenome (GOLD analysis project Ga0209430, IMG submission 184504) | Arctic peat soil microbial communities from Barrow, Alaska - Barrow Graham LP Incubations 11-33A (SPAdes) (version 2) | ecosystem: Environmental > Terrestrial > Soil > Wetlands > Peat... | reverse complement strand
TGGTGAAAGAACTCACCGAAGCGGGATTTGGCTACCACTTTCCGCTCATTTTTGGAGATGACAATGTAAAGAAAGTATGGGAATTGCGTACAGCAGGATTAGGTCTTCTGTCTAATATTCCGGGCGATAAAAGAAGTACAACCGTGATCGAAGATACGGCAATTGCACCCGAAAAACTACCTGCGTATGTTGCCGAATTTAAAACCATTATTGCAAAATATGGTTTGAATTGTGTCTTTTATGCCCATATCGCCACAGGTGAGTTACATTTGAGGCCGTTATTGAATCTAAAAGATCCGGAAGATCAAAAAGTATATGCCTCGCTTGCACAGGATGTTGCAGCACTCGTTAAAAAATTCAGGGGCTCGCTGTCGGGAGAACATGGTGACGGAAGGTTACGTGGTTCGTTTATCCCGTTTATGTATGGCGATGAGATTTATAACCTTTTCAAAGAGATTAAACATACCTGGGATCCCTGGAAGGTATTGAATCCCGGGAAGATTACCGAAGTTCCGCCGATCACCCAAAACCTACGGTTCGAATTAACCAACAGATATCCTGAAATTCCAACATCAATCGATTTCTCTTCTTCGCATGGTTATCTGCGGGCGGTGGAACAATGCAACGGCTCAGGAGACTGCCGTAAATCGGAAATCATCGGCGGGACGATGTGCCCCACTTATATGGCAACTCGCGACGAGGATAAAACAACACGCGCCCGTGCCAATATCTTGCGGGAGTTTATGCACCATTCCGACAAAACAAACCCGCTAATTCAAAAAGAGATTTACCAGGTACTCGATCTTTGTATTTCATGTAAGGGATGCAAGGGGGAATGTCCGTCGAATGTTGATATGGCCAAAATAAAGGCCGAATTCCTGCAGCAATATTACGACGTGAACGGAATACCTTTCAGGGCAAAACTGATCGCTTATTTACCCCGTCTGTCGAAACTCGCGATGGCGATGAACCCTCTCACAAACTTCTTTCTAAGCCAATCATGGATAAACAGCCTGATCGGTTTTCATCCAAAGCGGAAAATCCCCGGATATTCCAAACAAAGTTTGAGAAACTGGGCCGGGAAACAACCCTATCAAGCTGGCATTAAGGGGAAAGTCTACCTGTTTGCCGATGAATTCACCAATTACCAGGAATCGGACATCGGGATCAAAGCGATTTTGCTTTTAAACCGGCTTGGATATGAAGTGGTGATTCCGAAACATCGCGAAAGCAGCAGAACCTTCCTTTCGAAAGGACTGGTACGTGAAGCCAAGAAGATTGCAACAGATAATGTATTGCTGTTGAAAGATATCATCTCACCGGAGACGCCACTCATCGGAATTGAGCCTTCAACAATTCTTACTTTCCGCGATGAATACCCTGAATTGGTTGATCAGCATTTACAGGAAACAGCCTTTAAGTTGGGTAAAAATGCACTCTTGTTTGATGAGTTTTTTGTCCGCGAAATGGAGAAAGGAAATATTAAATCGGAGCAATTTACCCATGAGAAACGGGAGATTAAGCTCCATGCCCACTGTCAGCAAAAGGCAGTCGCCTCTTCCCTATCGACACGCCAAATGCTAGGTTTGCCTGAAAATTATGCGGTTCAGGAATTGAAAACAGGTTGTTGCGGAATGGCAGGATCGTTCGGATACGAAAAGGAACATTACGATCTTTCGATGCAGATTGGCGAAATGGTACTTTTCCCTGAAGTTCGTAATAGTGCCAAATCGGTTACAATTGCTGCGCCCGGTACAAGTTGCCGGCACCATATCAAAGACGGAACAGGCAAAACGGCGATTCATCCTATTGAGGTGATGTATGAGGCAGTAATATTTGAATGAAGAAATTAATCGTTATGGTTTTAGAATATCCGGTATACCAAGGTCTTTGCATATCTTACGACATAAGTTCTCTTTAATGTCAGGGTGGCGCGGAACTGTTGATATCTTGCCGTTGCTGATATTTCTGTAAAGGGTATGGCTTCCTCCTTCACGGATGAAGATGCATCCGTTCTTTTCAAGGAATTTGACCAACTTGGTTCTATTCATTAGAAACTGAAAGACATTGTTTGAGTAATCTTTTTATTCGTTTTTCCCTTATCGCTCGTCGCTCTCATTTCCTCAAATACCATATTCACTGCGTCAGCAAGGTTTTCTTTTGCTTCATCAATGGTTTCCCCCTGGGTGTTAATGCCCGGAATCTCTTGCACATATGCAATGAATCCCCCTTCATCGCATGGTTCGAAAACAGCCGTCATTTCAATATTTTTCATATTCCATTTTTTACGAAGATAGTTGATATTTCTTGCGGATATCCTCCATTACTTTTTCATGGGGAATTCCCTTCCCCGAATCTATTTCATCGATTGCATCAAGTATACCTTGCTGTTGCTCTTTAGTTAATTGACCCCAATCATTTATATCATTTTGCCCGTTCATGAAATTTGTTAAAATCCCATAAAGCTCTTCTAATCGATTCTTCTCTAAAGAATCAATTTGTCGGAATATTTTCAGTTTTAAATCGGAGACGGTCATAATTTGTTTTTTTCAAAATTACAAAAAATAATACATAGAAGATTATTGCAGAATACCGGATCATTCGGGTACAAAAAAGAACAACAATAATTCATCCGATTGAGATGATGTATGATGCAATACAATCAAAAATTACTTAAATCTTAGATTCAAAGAAAAGTTATTGGCCACTAAACCTGTTGTTTGTCCATAGTGACCATATCTTAATTCGATCATATTGAGGCTCTCAATTCCGAATAAACCTTTGGCAGTAGTGAACCTGAAGTTGATCCCTTCGTAACTGGAATTAAAAGCCGAATAATCGTAATTGCTTGTGAAATATGGATCTGTGACCGGATGTCCATATTTTGGTGCAAAATAATCGGATGTTGTTTGCGTATAATACCTGTAGAATGGACTCACTGAAATAAACGGTGTAATCTTTACTGCAGTTTCAATACTAGCCGTATGCGCAGAAATTCCCCAACTATCTGCATAGTATCTGTAATAGGTCCTGAAAATGACTTTATCGCCCGCGAAATAATTGAACCGTACACCCACCGGAAGTTTAAATCTTGTATCGGGTAATTTTTCAACAGCAACCGTTTTATTACTAAAATATACACGGTGAAAAGGTAATCCCAGATAACCAGCCTGTTCTACCACATCTCCGATTAAGGCAACCTGCATGTTTTTATTTATTACATGCGATAAGGTAAATGAAGTGGCAAAAGTGCTTCTTAATTTAGATGGAATATGCGGAGAACCACCACCGCTGCCGCTTGCCGATGTTACAGTAGAAGTGACCGGTCGAAATTCACTCGGATAAACCAGTTTTACAGCATCAAGAAATAAATTTGCCTTGGCGCTAAACTCCGTGTTTTTATCTGCTGAATGTTTCGAATAAAGTGCATTCAGGCTATATGAATGGTACGTATATTCAAAAGATAGCGCTGCGCCTAATCCAAAAGTTGTTCTTTTTTTACTATTCTCAATCTGCCAGTCAGCAGAGGGATAGACGCGTGTGCCACCTTCCTGTGAAGCCGCTGATTTGGAAACATAAGCCGCAGATGCGGCCGTGTGATGGTCAATTCCCAGATCAAAATTGAGGGTGATTTTGCGATCCATTGAACCCCACCTTACGTATTTTAATTCAATGATATTTGAAAAATCGTTCACTTTCTGTGTGCCCAAACCTCCAGTTATTGCCGAGTGGTTGCCAGTTTGCGAATAATAGTTAGAAACCAGATTAGCCTCTTCCAATTTCAGTATGGGGCTATGGTATTCGGATGTACTATCTGCAGATGTCTGGCTAAAAGAATTTATAAATAGAAGGAAACTTCCTACAACTGTTAAACAAATCTTACGCATAATGGATGATTCTAAAAGGATGAAATTTTCTTAAAAACAATTCTCAACATCAGTTACACCCGCAACCGCCACCTACTTTACCACCATTGGCTCCCGATGCGCCTTCACTGTAGGTTTGAAAACTGTTTTCACCTTTTTCTACTTTCCTGGCAGACAGTTCCATTTCGGAATCATTGATTTTATTCTTTTGATACTCTTTTACAGTTGTGCAAGAACTTAGAAAAAAACTAAAAACCGTTACCGCCAGTATCCCTGTTAAAATATTTTTTTTCAGCATGTTTTCCGATTAAGACAAATGAATATTTTTTGATGTATATAACTTGTTGTTGTCATCAATGATGATGCATTCGACATGTTTCAACTGATTAATTAATTCAATGCCGTTTTTAATTCCTAAAATCGTAACGGGCGTTGCGAGCGCGTCGCATATCTCGGCATTGGGTGAAATGATTGTAACACTTTTGATTCCTCTTACAGGCAAACCTGTTTTTGGATCAATCGTATGTGAATACTTTTTCCCGTCGATGATTACAAATTTTTCATAATTACCCGAAGTGGCAACCGCACCATCAGTAATGCTCATATACGAAAAAGGTTGGCCGGCCAAATCAGGATGCACGATTCCGATTGTCCACGGGTCACCGTTGGGTTGAAAACCCCAGGCTGCCAAATCGCCCGATGCATTCACAATACCACTTTCAACACCATTTTTCTTCATGACTGCCTTTGCCATTTCGGCGGCATAACCTTTGCCGATGCCTCCAAACCCGATTCGCATTCCTTTCTCTTTCAAAAAAACGGTCTTATTTATTTTATCAAGGACGATATTTTTATAATTGATCAGTCGCACCATTTTTTTTGCAGCTGAACTACTTGGAAGAGATGTCATAGTCTTGTCAAAATTCCAAAGACGTTTATCAATGGAGCCATAACTGATATCAAACGAACCTTGTGTAATGGAAGAAATACGGATACTTCTTTCGATCAAATCGTAAACTTCATCGCTCACTTTTACCGGCTGAATACCTGCATTACGATTGATGAGATTTGTTTCACTCTCTTCCTTGTAGGTTGATAAGATATGTTCGATCCTGCTTATTTCGTTTACCGCTTCGTCAATCCGTTCATAAGCCCATTCGGAATTGGATGCGACAACAGTAATTTCAAACTGATTACCCATCAGTTTCAATTCCTTTTTAAATATATCCAACTGTATATTACTGTTTAGTTTGGTGACTTTCAACGAACTGTTTCACTTCGTATGTAAACGATTCGGCGCCTTTGTTATAAAATCCCTTCCAGGTATAAATTACTTTTCCATTACTGTCGAGCAACAATGTGCAAGGGAAACTGCCTTCGGAATTGTATTTTTCAGCCAATGCATCATTCGATTTTTGCAGGTCCTTCGGCAATTGGTCCTTTTTCATTCTGGGAAAGTCGGCATTAACCATTACAAGATGATCATTGGTATACTTAAGAAACTCTTCATTATCAAAGATTTCTTTGTGCATACGGATGCATGGTCCGCACCAATCGGAACCGGAAAAATTAAGCATGATGAACTTGTTTTCTGTCCGGGCTTTTTGTTCAGCCTGCTCAAGATTATTCACCCAAATGCTTCCATTGATCAATAAAGGAAGAACAAAAAACGCGAAGAGTAATTTCATAAGTATATAATTTGTTTTTTAATGGCCACATGGAATCGCGATGAGGAAATATTTGCTTCGCAGATTTCCACTTCGTTCCAATTTATTTCGGTTTGTGATTTTACAATCATGGCGATTTCATATAATTTACTTTAAAATATAACTATTAAAACAGATATAAAGCAGAAAGGTTACAGCCAGTTATATTAAAAGATGTATAATAAAGTGATACTTTGTTATAACACCTCTTTTTTACTTTTCCTGCTTCGGGTAGCGCGTGCTTTAAGTTGGGTTTTGCTATTCCCGATCAGCTCATTTAGTTTTTTGGCAGGAGTTACATAGTCGGGTTCGTCGAATTCAGAACTGCAAAATTCGAACGCATCGAAAAAGTCAGTCAATACAATATTGATCTCCTTTCGGATGGCGTGCGAATCCACTTTTTCAATAGCGGCATCACTCTCCAAACGTTGCATATACAAAATTTCGAACCGCGTATTCACCTTTCGCAACTCCCCGAATATAATTGCAAGATTCAGTGCTTCGGCAGCTGTTTTCACATCGGCTTTCGCATCGTAATCATCCAGCAGGTCGATTGTGCGTTTTGTGCAAATATTGTAACCGGTTTTGGCAATGTCGCGCCCGTTAAAATCGAGAAAACGTTTTAAAACAATAACATGCGGAGCGATAGCAGGAATGGTCAGTTTACGCATCGCTTTTACGATTCTCACAATGGCCGTGAACAGGATGACGCGTTCTGCAGCTGTATCCCGCACCGATTTGGTTAATACATTGCTCAGATCCTGCACCTTTATTTTGGCAAGAATGGGCAACATTGCGGTGAGTTTATCGAAGGCCTTTTTCAGGTGAAGCGCTTCCGAATCGAAATCTGCGAATATCTCTACAATTTGATTTACAAAAATTGAATACTCGCTGTTGCGAAGATGGGTTAAATGCACACGAATAATTGTTGCTTTCATAAGAAATCAGGTTTAAACGTTTGATCCGGAAGATATCCACAACGAATTTATATATAATTTAAGATGATATCGTCTGTTTTTAATGTTATTTTTTAATATTCAGAAAATATTTTTAGTGATCGCAATAAGCGAAAAAGCAAATCACTTTTGAAAAGAATAAGCGCAATAAGCGAGAAGTAAATTTTGTTTTTGAAAATATCAGCGCAGATAGCGGAAAGCTAAATTAATTTTGAAAATTATTATCGCAATCCGCGATAAATAAGATCAATTTTGAAATGTATTTGCGCATTCTGCGACGAGGAAAATTATTTTATAATTGAGCGCGCGCAATGAGAGGGTGAGCAAAACCTTCTCAAATAAGGATAATGTCACTGAGGTATTGGTTGGAAAAAAATGGGGGAATTAAAATGAATGAAATTCTATCCCCGGATCGAAGTGAAGGAGGTTGGAAGATCTAAAAATGAGACAATCTGAAGATTTTTGATCTTAAAATTGTCTCATCTTCAGATAATTTCTGGTTTTACGACGGATTGTGTGGGTAAATTTTGCATACTGCTTTCAAACGATTTATGCAATAAGCTGCTGGCTATTGGCGACTTGCTGCTAGTATGATAGTGCTGATTATTTGACCCTAATCCTTTAATAATTAAACAACTTCAGATTTCTTAGTATGCGGGTCTACGAGTTGCCAGTTGCTAATAGCTAGCTGCAACCATTACAAAATCCAATTACACATACCAAACGTCATAGAGCCTTATTTCTTTGTCTGATTCGTGTAAATAACCGGTGGATGTGTCAGGGAATGATAAATCAGGTATATTCCGGCAATTATAAACGGGATGCTAAGTAACTGCCCCATGTTAAGCGCCATACCGTTCTCGAAAGCTTCCTGGTTTTCTTTCACAAATTCGATCATAAAGCGTGAGAAAAACATACCGATAAAGAAGACACCGGTAAGGAAACCGGTCCGATCTTTCATGCCTTTCTTCTTATAATAGAAATACATCATCAAACCGAAAGTGATTAAATAGCAGAGCGTTTCATAAATCATCGTCGGGTGTTTGGCAATGGTTTCATTGTTTCGTTCGAAGATAAATCCCCATGGCAGATTGGTCGCAACACCATAAATTTCGGAGTTCATCAGGTTTCCGGTACGGATCATTGCACCAACAAGTGCAACAGGAACTAACAGGCGGTCGAGCGTCCATAAGAAAGATCGCTTTGTAACTTTCCGCGAGAAAATAATGACGGCAATAAGAATCCCAAATGCCCCGCCATGACTGGCAAGTCCCTGAAAACCTACAAATTTATATGCGTCACCTACTTTGGCAATCGGGAGGAATATCTCTATAAGATGTTGGGAATAGTATTCCCAGCCATAAAAGAACACATGACCCAACCTGGCACCAACGATTGTTGCAATGATTACGTACACAAAAAGCTTCTCCACCCATTCCGGATTCGAACCTTCGTACTTAAACATTTTCGTCAGGATGGAAAATCCAATAAGAAAGCCCATTGCAAACATCAAACCATACCAACGGATTGATATCGGACCAAGACTAAAAATTTCAGGGCTGGGATTCCAGTGTATCGCCAAAAGTGTGCTCATGAGAGAAAATTATGAGATATGAGTTATAAATTATGAATTAATTAAAAATTCGTAATTATCAATTCGTAATTGCTTAGTCCACCAATCCGTGACCGTGACAGTTCTTGAATTTCTTACCGCTACCGCAAGGACATGGTTCATTCCGGCCAACTTTCGGAGCTACCCGTACTGGTTGTACATGAACTGGTTTCTCTTCCTCTTTTTCGGGTGCATGACCTGCTGCAGCATCACTTTTCTCTTCGCGGTATTTCGAACGATCGGCATGATGACCGACTGCTGGTGCTTCTCGAACCTGATCAGGAGCACTGATCGGAATCTGACCTTTCATCAATGTGGAAACAACGCCCTTGTTGACCCTTTCCATCATCGCTTTGAACAGGTTAAACGATTCGAGCTTATAGATCAACAACGGATCTTTCTGTTCGTAGGAAGCATTCTGAACTGAAGTACGCAATTCGTCAAGTTCGCGGAGGTTTTCTTTCCAATGTTCGTCGATTGTTGCCAGGATTACCTGTTTCTCATACGATTTTGTAAGATCCAAACCCTGCGTTTTATAAGCTTTTTCGAGGTTTGTAACTATATTAAATAACCTGAGACCATCCGTGATCGGAACTACAATATTATTGTAAACATGTGATTTTGTCTCATATACATTCTTAATGACCGGCCATGCCTGTTTAGAAATCGCCTGTGATCGTCGTGTGAAATTTCCGATAGCTGCATGGTAGATTTTATCACTGATATCATCAGGTTTCATTTCACCCAGTTCCTCATCGGTAACAGGTGAATCGAGTGATAACGAGCGGATGAGTTCAAGCCTGAAATCTTCGTAACCATCTTTCCCGTTAGGCTGGTGAACTTCGGTAATCGTTTCACACATATCAAAGATCATATTGAGAATATCGACTTCGATACGCTCTCCGAACAGTGCGTGACGCCGTTTTTTATAGATGACCTCACGTTGCGAATTCATTACGTCATCGTATTCGAGCAAACGTTTACGAATTCCGAAGTTATTCTCTTCCACCTTTTTCTGTGCCCGCTCAATCGATTTGGAAATCATTGAGTGCTGAATAACTTCGCCGTCTTTCAATCCAAGCTTATCCATAATGCTGACAATCCTGCCAGATGAGAATAGCCGCATTAAATCATCTTCAAGCGAAACAAAGAATTGCGAAGAACCGGGGTCACCCTGGCGACCTGAACGTCCGCGTAACTGACGGTCAACACGACGTGACTCATGTCTTTCTGTACCTATAATGGCCAAACCACCCAACCCACGGGTTTCCGGTGTCAGCTTGATGTCGGTACCACGACCAGCCATGTTGGTAGCAATGGTTACCATTCCCAACTTACCCGCTTCGGCAACAATATCAGCCTCGCGTTGATGGAGTTTGGCATTCAATACCTGGTGCTTAACACCGCGCATTTGCAACATTCTGCTCAGCAATTCGGAGATTTCCACCGAGGTGGTTCCCACAAGCATTGGCTGACCTATTTTATTCAGCCTGACGATCTCGTCAATAATGGCGTTGTATTTCTCTTTTTTTGTTTTGTAAACGTAGTCTTCATGATCTTTCCGGACCACAGGCCGATTAGTTGGGATCACTACAACCTCCAGTTTATAGATATCCCAGAGTTCACCTGCTTCTGTTTCGGCAGTTCCGGTCATCCCCGACAGTTTGTGGTACATGCGGAAATAATTCTGGAGTGTGATGGTCGCAAAAGTCTGTGTAGCATCCTCCACTTTAACACGCTCTTTCGCTTCGATCGCCTGGTGAAGACCATCGGAGTAGCGGCGACCTTCCATGATACGACCCGTTTGCTCATCAACAATCTTAACCTTGCCTTCAATCAGCACATATTCAACATCCTTCTCGAACATTGTATATGCTTTTAATAACTGATTTACAGTATGAACACGTTCTGATTTAACCGCAAAATTCTGCAAAAGGACATCTTTCTTCTCCAGACGATCGGTCTCCGACAGACTTTTATCATTTGTAATATCTGCAATTTCAGCGCCAACATCCGGTAGTACGAAAAAGCCATTATCTTCATTGTCTTTCGAAAGAACCTCTATTCCATTATCGGTTAATTCAATCGAGTTCATTTTTTCTTCAATCACAAAAAAGAGCGGATCGGTAGCAACAAACATGTTTTTGTTGTTGTCAGCCATGTAGTAGTTCTCGATCTTGAGCATTTTAGCCTTATTTCCCTCTTCACTCGTAAACCGGATCAATGGTTTATGTTTGGGAAGTCCTTTATAAGCACGGAACAAGGCAAGTGCACCCTCTTCGGATTCTTTGCTGTTTGCGGAACCTATTTTCTTTTTTGCTTCCACCAAAAACTGGTTAACCAGATCGCGCTGCGATTTCACAAGACGTTCAACAGGAGCCTTCAATTCATCAAACAATTGATTTTCACCTTTTGGAACCGGACCTGAAATAATCAAAGGGGTACGGGCATCATCGATCAAAACAGAGTCAACCTCATCGACAATGGCATAATGGTGCTTGCGCTGAACAAGGTCTGCCGGACTTACCGCCATATTGTCGCGCAGGTAATCGAAACCAAATTCATTGTTCGTACCGAATGTAATATCAGATTCATAAGCTTTACGCCTTTCTGTCGAATTGGGCTGATGCTTGTCTATACAATCGACAGATATACCATGGAACTGGTAAATCGGACCCATCCATTCGGAGTCACGTTTCGCCAGGTAGTCATTCACCGTTACCAGGTGAACCCCACGTCCGGCAAGTGCGTTCAGAAATACAGGAAGCGTTGCAACAAGTGTTTTTCCTTCACCTGTACCCATTTCCGCAATCTTACCACTGTGAAGTACAATACCCCCGATAAGCTGTACATCATAGTGTAGCATATTCCATTTTTGCACGGAACCACCGGCAATCCATTCGTTCTTGTATATCGCTTTATCGCCATCGATTTCGACAAAATCTTTGGTAATCGCAAGTTCACGGTCGAAGTCTGTGGCAGTCACAACAATTGTTTCATTCTCCATAAACCGTCGTGCAGTATCCTTCACAATGGAAAAAGCAATCGGAAGTACCTCATTCAATACCTCTTCAATCTTTTTAAGAATGATCTCTTCGAGTTTATCAACCCGGTCGTATAACTTCTCACCCTCTTCTATTGGAAGTTCGCCGCTCTCGGCCTGCGCTTTCAGCGATTCAATTTCATCTTCTTCGGCTTTGATAGATTCGCTAATCTTCAGTTTAAGCTTGACTGTCTCTTCTCTTAGCTCATCGTTGCTTAGTTTTGGAAAACGAAGATATTCTTGCTTAATCGTCTGCAAAACAGGCATTAACTCTTTAATATCTTTCTGCGATTTGTTTCCAAAAAAGCTTGAAAGTACGTTATTTAAAAATGACATTCCTTTATATTGTATGATTAATATCTAAATAAGTATTGAGGCACAAATGTAACTCAAAAGTTGTAAGTACCGAAATCTTTTTAACGAATGCTTAATGGCGAATTGTGAATGGATTAACGACGAATGCAGGGACAACAAAAAAGAGTAAGCAAAACGCTTACCCTTTTTCAGATATCAGATCATTATACATCGAAAACTATTGAAATGCTTAATAATTAATTATTAAAATATTAATCGTTAAACATGATATCAGGCTTTAGCGCCGGCAAAAGGATCAACATATACCCTTGTCTGCATTTCACGATCCATCATTAACATCCCCTGTCCTTCGCCTTTGATCAACTTGAGGTTATGAAGGATCTGCTCTACATTAGCTTCTTCTTCAACCTGTTCGTCGACAAACCATTGCAGAAAACTTTTGGTCGCATGGTCACTTTCGTGTATAGCGATTTCCATTAACCGATCAATCAAGCCTGTAACGATCTGCTCATGAACCAAGGTTCGTTCAAATACATCGACAACTCCCGAAAATTCGACCTGCACTTCGCCGATTGGGGTGAGTTTAACAACTCCACCACGTTCGTTCACATAGTCAAAGAACCGGGTTGCGTGCGCAAGCTCCTCCTGGTATTGAATACGCATCCAATTAGCATAACCGGCCAGACCCTCTGATAGAAAATAGGCAGACATCGATAAGTAAAGGTAAGCTGAATGAAATTCAGCATTGATTTGCTCGTTAAGCGCATCTCCAACTGCTTTTTTTATCATAACTCTACTATTTAATTTATTACTTCAAAAATACAAAATCAAAATGTAAAAGGCCTAAAATATTTCATCACACTAATTACCCATCCTGCTGTTCATCAGCTTCGACAACTCTGCCATAAATAGCTCTGTTGTAAGATAGTGCTCAGGTTTCAATTTGTCGCCAAAGACAGATAGTGCTAAATCTTTGGTCATCTTACCTGATTCAACCGTATCGACACATACCTTTTCGAGCAACAATGAAAAATCGATCAATGGTTGATTATTGTCCAATTTCCCTCGGAATGCAAGACCGCGTGTCCATGCAAAAATAGATGCAATTGGATTCGTTGAGGTTGGTCTCCCTTTCTGATGTTCCCTGTAATGACGGGTCACCGTTCCATGGGCAGCTTCGGCCTCCATTGTATCGCCTTCCGGAGTCAGTAAAACGGAAGTCATCAAGCCAAGTGATCCGAATCCCTGTGCTACGGTATCCGACTGCACATCACCATCATAATTTTTACATGCCCAGATAAAGTTGCCATTCCATTTCAAAGACGAAGCGACCATATCATCAATCAGGCGATGTTCGTAAGTAATGCCAGCAGCATCAAACTGAGGTTTGTAAACATTCAAAAAGATCTCTTCGAAAATATCTTTGAAAAAGCCATCATACTTTTTCAGGATTGTATTTTTAGTGGATAGATAGAGTGGCCATTTTTTGGTAAGCGCCATCTTGAAGCAGGCATGTGCAAAACCTCTGATCGAAGCTTCGGTATTATACATCGAAAGGGCTACACCTGGTCCTTCGAAATGGTAAACATCGTGAGGCTGAGCAGCAGAACCATCATCTGGTGTAAAAGTCATGGTTAGCTTTCCGGGACGATCGACAACAATATCGGTCGCACGGTACTGATCACCAAAGGCATGACGGCCAATTACGATGGGCGCTGTCCACTGCGGAATAAGTCTTGGAACATTCTTTACAACAATTGGTTCGCGAAAGATCGTTCCGTCAAGGATATTCCGGATCGTTCCATTCGGAGATTTGTACATTTTCTTCAAACCAAATTCTGTCATACGCGCTTCATCAGGCGTAATAGTAGCACATTTAATACCAACGTTATACTTCTTGATGGCATAGGCAGCATCTACAGTTACCTTATCGTCAGTGGCATCGCGATGCTCAATACCCAAATCATAATATTTAATGTCAATATCCAGAAAAGGGAGAATCAATTGTTCTCTGATCATTTTCCAGATGATGCGGGTCATTTCGTCCCCATCGAGTTCCACTACAGGATTCAGTACTTTAATTTTTTCCATTGAAACGGTTTTATTTTATAAATTATTAATCATCAATTTTATTTTATGCAAGTGATATTTAAGCAGCACCGTTGCAGGTTCATCGTGTTATTATAAGCCGTGAAAGTTAAAAATGTTCAAAATCCAAACCGAATTTTGATTTAAGATTCGCAAGTGCCGGATACTTCTCGACCAATAAAGCCCATCTTTCAGCATCGGTATATGGAATATTTGACCGGTGACTGGCAGTGGCCGATACTTTAAACTGAATTTCTATGGCTTCATTTCGAAAATGATGACGTAAATAGGCCTGTAATTTTGGCTTCAAGTCGAGTGCCAAACGGTTAAACTGAAGTTCGGTATCTAAATCGTATTCAATCTGCCACTCACCTGAGATAACAGGTTCACGGGCACCAAGTGCAGATTTTAATTGAGGAGCCTCAACCGTTTCTACAAATGTTTTCCATGCATCCAACAGCTCCTGTTGTGAAAAAGGATAGACAGTCTCATTTGTAGAATATTGATCTGCAGGAATTTCCGAAATTACACCAGGTTCCTCCACCTTCGTCTCATCTTTTAGAGCGTCCATTATTGAAGGGGTTGAATATGACCCATGTCCTGGTGCCCGGCGTGTTGTAGTTGGCCGGTTAGCAGGTTCAGATACAACTGATTTATGAGGAGTAACAACATGTGGAGAACTAACGTTAGAAATTGTTGGTTGTGTTATAACCACATTCGAACGACTCGCTCCATTCGTAGGTTTTAGTATTGAAAAGATTGGCAAAAACGTAAGGGTAGCTATGGCGTCGTCAATTGTTTTTTTTTTAGCAACTCCTCGAGTTGATCAATCCTGACCAGCGCCAGTTCGACCAGAAAGCGTTGGTTCGACGATGATTTATATTGGATATCGCAGTCAGTTGCAAATTGTAATGCTCCTATTAGGAAATTGATAGAGCAGGCTGTTGCCTGTTTTTTATATTTTTCGCGAATTTCGCCTCCAACTTCCAACAGTTGAACGGTAACAGCATCTTTGCAGATCAAAAGATACCTG
>Ga0209430_1001873_pt1 | contig 14624 bp, 9 predicted proteins | sample BarGraIncub1133A_FD_184504 | JGI IMG/M metagenome (GOLD analysis project Ga0209430, IMG submission 184504) | Arctic peat soil microbial communities from Barrow, Alaska - Barrow Graham LP Incubations 11-33A (SPAdes) (version 2) | ecosystem: Environmental > Terrestrial > Soil > Wetlands > Peat... | reverse complement strand
AAACTTATTTTGGTTCCAAACCCCTTTTTGCTTTCTATGCTAAAAACATCGTCGTTGTTATAGAATATTTTTAATCTTCCTATCGTTGCTTTAAGACCTAATCCAGATAATTTTCCTTCAAGTATTGATTGGACTTGTTCTTCACTCATCCCAATTCCATTATCCTCAACAGTCAAGATAATTTTGTCGTTCTCCAATACGGCTTCTATGTTAATCACTCCGTCATTCTGCCCTCTTATTCCGTGTTTAAATGCATTCTCTATCAAAGGCTGTAATATAAGCCTTGGTATTTTAAATTTGAAAGCTTTCTCATCATATTTTCTATTTACCACAAACATACCACCGCATCTCATATTTTGAATAATCAAATAATTGTCGGCAATTTGAAGCTCATCCTTTATGGTAATATATTCGTTCCCATTATTTAGACAATTTCGATAAAAACTTCCTAGAGCTTTTACCAGAGTATAAACCTTTTCGGGTTGTCCAGATAAGGAAAGAGAACTTATAGCATCTAAAGAATTATATAAAAAATGTGGCTTTATCTGTGAATGGAGAACATCCAGTTCCATTTTTCTTTTGTTTTTTTGTTCTTGTACTATATGTTTAATTAAATCTTGTATTTTACGTATCATGATATTGTAATTATCTTGGAGTTGACCTATCTCGTCATGACCGGTTTTGATAGTTACTTCTTTAAATTCACCGGATTGGATGCGCTTCATTGATTTTACAAGTTTATGTATGGGTTTTGACACTAGTAAGGTAGAAACAGCCATACCTAAAATGAACAGAACACCGATAATCAGAAGTGTTACAATTATCGTAATATTGTAAACATTGGATTGCTTTAGAAGCTCGTTAAATGTGGTTATACTTACGGTTCTCCAATTATACTCATTAAGTAGAGATGAAATTATATATACTTCTCCATCCAACGCTTTAATCTCCGATTTGCTTTGGGATTGAGAAGTTAATTTCATAACATCTATGAATTTGGTTTCATTAGAAATTCCGGAACTTATAATAACTTTGTTTCTATCATCCAATATCATAATTTTTGTATCGCTTGACTCATTGCTATTTAATGCATTTCGTATAACATCCTCAGAGATATTCACAACCATAATTCCGAGTGGTTGTTGTGTATTAATGTCGTTGATCACACGAATCATTGAGATATAGTTAATCCCCGTAGTGTCGCTGAAAATTCCTCCCGCATTTGGCTCAAGGATATAGCCTCCCTGTTTACTTAAAAGATTACGGTACCATTTGGCAGCTTTTATTGATTCCATATTAATACTTTTATAGGCGATATTATCAACATAATATTCATTTCCATAATTATTAAAAATGTATATAGAATTTATTTTATCATTGAAATTTATAAAATCATTAAGATATTGATTACACTGGGCTTGTATTGCATAGTCAGCATTTCCATTTTTAAGAGTGTTTTGCATTATTTGGTTTGATATAAGCATCTTTGTTTGGTCGCTGATTGAATAAATCAAAGAATCAAAATTTGAACTATCCGATGTCACTGTATCCATAGACATCTGTGTTACTTTTGCAGTAACGATACTGCTGTTTATCTGCCTGTATACAATAGTTCCAGCCGTTATGGATAGTATCAAAACTACAAAATAGTACAACATAATTTTTACTGATATGTTTAAGTTCCTAAATTGAACTAATAATTTCTCCCACACTGTGGATTGCCTCCTAATCAGACTATTAGGTTTGAGATTCTGAGTCTCTTCTGGATGAAAGCAAATAATGCTTCGGTTTTGAAACCGTTTAAAAGTATATAATATATAAATTTACACATTTATGCAAGGTAAATTATATATTCAGGTCCAGTTTAGTCCGGTTTTTAGATATATTTAATTGAAAAACTAAAATCCACCCCCATTTCGTTACTTAGTTATTTCGAAAACTCATATCTATTGGTATTAGCGGCTTTCAGGAGCTGCTCTTTTTGTTTCACCCCCAGAAGATCACCAAATATTTAAACTTTTTTTCCAAAAGCACTTGACATTTTCATTGCACCCCAAAAATTGAAATGGATGGTTATTGCTTACCATACTACTAAATTTAGAGGTGTTTTAAATGTTAGGTAATTGGCGTACACATGGAGAATATCAAAGCTATCTTTTGGATTTATCGCTCTGAAATCCATAATGTTGATTTTACTTTTTCAATCAACCGTTTTTAAGATATAAGTGCAATTAACTACGTTATGTTAATTTCATAAAAGTTGAACAAATAGTCCCTCTACTTCAAGTTTTTTCTTTGCAGCGGTATCTCCAGAGTTATGGTGTAAAGTCTCAGATACATAGAAACATCGGCAAGATAAATTATTATCTAGCTAATTTCATTGAGATAGAAGACGATATATAGCTATTATATACAAAAGTTATTGTCAAAAAATCAAAGATTCTAGTAAAGATAATTAGTTCAATTAATTATTTTATTCAGTTATCATAATAATTAGCAGAAGAAAAAACAAAATTTTTAGGAGGTAACATCAATGAATGCAAAAAAGTTAGTTAGCATTATCCTTGCGACGACATTGGTAGTCGGATTATCAGCATGTGGTTCGTCATCTACGACTACGCAATCCTCGTCTTCCCCTTCAGCAGTGGTAAGCAGTGCCAGTAATGAAAAAGTAAGCCTTGAGTTCTGGACTTTATGGACGGCCGAGCCTTACAAGACAGAGATAGCAAATATTGCAAAAGAATTCAATGTACAGAATCCAAATGTAACAATCAACATTTCAAGCTCACAAACAGATCCATATAAGACTAAAATTAAAACTGCTATTGCGGCAAATGAACAACCAGACATTTTTGTAACGTATACCTCGGGTTTTTCTGAACCATTTATAAAGGCAGAAAAAGTGCTTTCGCTTGATGAGTATTTAGATGATGCAACAAAAGCAAAGCTAATTCCAGATGCGCTGACCAATGTTACATACGATGGAAAGGTATATGGATTGCCTTTCACAACACAGATAGGTCTCTTTTATATCTATGAGGATTTGTTTACTCAAAACAACATAAAAGTTCCTACGACCTTTAGTGAATTAATGACTGCTGTTAAGGCTTTTAGAGCCAAAAATATTACACCTATGACCGTGGGAGCTAAAGACTTATGGCCTTCCATGTGGCTGTATGATCAACTAGCGGTACGTGAAGGTGGCGCACAATTATGTAATGATGCCCTAAGTGGAAAAGCATCTTTCACAGATCCAGCTTTTGTTAGAGCCGCGAAAGACTTGCAGGATCTTGTTGATGCGAAAGCATTCGAACCTGGAGTTTTAGGAATTTCCAGAGATGAAGCAGAAGTTCCATTTCTTGCGGGTAAAATTCCAATGTATTACGGATTAAACTCAGTAATTGGAACCATAGCAAAAAATAATACAGTGATAAAAGGCAAGATAAAGGCAATAAAATTTCCAATCATCGAGGGTGGAGCAGGAACCCTAGAAGAATTCAGCGGTGGTGTTAATAACTGCTTGATGATAAGTGCTAATACAAAGTATAAAGTAGAGGCTGTCAATGCAACAAAGTTCATCGCTCAGGCAATGGGTACCGCATATTATAAAACAGGAGCAGGAATACCTGCCTGGAATGTAGATGATGTAGATAAGTCTACAGTAGAACCTCTAAACGCAGCGGTTATTAATGAAATTATACCTACTTCCAAAAAAGGTGTGCTTGCATGGGACGTGTTCTTACCATCTGATGCTGCTAAAGCTCATCAGGATTTGGTAGCTCAGATTATTGGTAAACAGATAACACCTGAAGAATTTGCAACTCAAATGCAAAGTAAGATCAATAAAAAGTAACCGAACAGTTTAAAGCAAAGCTATCAAGACGGAAAGGCTTACAAAACCGGATAGTGTAAAGTAAGCATTCTGTCTTGATAGCACTATAAATTTAAACACATTAGCTGGGTCGTATGGTGATCCGAGATATTTAAACTGTTCTGACTCACTCAGCAGAAATAATAATGAATGCCGCCATAAAATGCGGTTTAGGGGGCAACGTGGATAGATTTTTAGGTGATAGAAAAGCTATTTGTATCTTCGTATTACCGGCACTATTGCTATTTAGCATATTGATTATATTACCCATATTTTTTTCGCTTTTTTATAGCACTCTGGACTGGAATGGCGTTGGTGACGGTATCTTTATTGGATTAAAAAACTTCGAACGATTAATAATTAGTAATACTGATGGATTTACAAAATCAATAAAAAACTCATTTGTTTTGGCAGGCTTGTCTATATTTATACAACTACCAATCGCACTTACGATTGCGCTTACCCTTGCAAGGGGTGTAAAGGGAGCAAGATTTTTTCGAACGGTGTATTTTGTACCGGTTATCATTTCAACGGTTGTCATCGGACAATTGTGGATGAAGGTTTATCATCCGGATTATGGCCTTCTCAACATTTTATTGAGAAGTATTGGGTTAGATTCACTGACAAATCAGTGGCTTGGAAACGCCAAAACAGCGTTGCTTGCTGTTTTCATCCCAATAGTGTGGCAATATGTTGGTTATCATATGTTGCTGATGTATGCTGCTGCTAAATCTGTGCCTGATGAAATCTATGAATCCGCACGAATTGATGGAGCAAATGAAATTACTATCGCTCTAAAAATCTCAATTCCTCTTATAAAACCCATGCTTCGTGTTTGCGTTATTTTTGCAACAATCGGCGCATTCAAGTCATTTGACCTGATTTACGTATTAACAAACGGCGGACCCATGCATGCAACAGATATGCCGACTACGCTGATGTATAATACAATATTTGTTCAGGGACTCTTTGGGTATGGAAGCGCGATGGCAATCTTTGTAATAGTGGAATGTTTTACTTTCACTTTAGTTATCCAAAAAATATTCGGGAAAGTAAATGTTTAAGATTGGAGGGAATGTCGTTGCAAAAGGAATTATTAAATATAGAACGTTCAGACGTTAAGGAAAGCCTAGTTAGCTTCAAAAACTTTTCAATAGGGAAAACAGTCATCATGGTATTATTGTATATATATACAATAATACAGCTTTATCCGCTAATCTGGCTTCTACTGTTTTCTCTAAAAGATAATAATGAGATTTTTGGAGGCAATGTTCTTGGTTTGCCGCACAATTGGTTATGGTCAAATTATTCAACTGCACTGACAAGTGGTAAAGTAGGTATTTATTTTCTCAATAGTCTTCTGATAACATCTGTGACCATTGTTTTTTCAAGCATTTTAATATCCATGGCTGCATTTGCAATTATAAGAATGAAATGGAAGCTAAGCAAAGTTGTATTAAATGTTTTTTTACTGGGTATGATGGTGCCGCTTCATGCAACATTGCTCCCCTTATTCATAGTCCTGCAGAAAATGAATCTTTTGGATACACGTCTTGCGTTGATCCTTCCGTACACAGTATTTGCTATACCAATGGGAATACTAGTATCAACCGGATTACTGCAAAGTATCCCAAGGGAACTTGAAGAGGCGGCGTGTCTCGACGGCTGTAGTATCTATAAAGTGTTTTACTATATAATCTTACCGCTTATGCGGCCAGCTTTGTCCACAATAGCAATATTTACTTATCTTCATTCATGGAATGAACTGATGTTTGCCAATACATTCATCAACAGCGACGAAATAAAAACGTTGACGGTTGGTATTATGTCGCTTGCGGGCGAGTTTACGACCAACTGGGGACCTATTGGCGCCGGTCTTGTTATCGCAACGCTGCCAACATTACTGGTCTATTTTATTTTGAGCGATCAAGTACAGAAAAGCTTTATATCAGGGGCGGTAAAAGGCTGAGTGCGACATGAAGTCGGGAACAGCCGTCAAGGCTGGAAATCGCTTGAGCGCAATGCGGTGAAAGTCGCACGTTGCGTTCTTATGGGGGCGAACTTCGGTGACGAAGGAATCTACCAGATTTATCTATATTTTATAAATATTATCATTTAGGAGTAGGTGCCGTATTATGAAAGAAAGATTACCTTATCAAGATGGAAATTTGAGTTTTACCGACCGTGCAAAAGATCTGGTTTCCAAAATGACATTGGATGAAAAAATATCACAAATGCTATTTAGTTCTCCATCGATAAATCACCTCGAAATCCCGTCCTATAACTGGTGGAATGAGGCACTGCATGGAGTAGCAAGGGCAGGCGTTGCAACCATGTTTCCACAGGCCATAGGCATGGCAGCGACATTTGATGATCAATTGATTTACAAGGTGGCAGATATAATTTCAACGGAAGGTAGAGCAAAATATCATGAATTTCAGCGAAAAGATGACCATGGAATTTATAAAGGTCTTACGTTTTGGTCTCCAACTATCAATATATTCAGAGACCCAAGATGGGGACGCGGACAGGAAACGTATGGTGAAGATCCGTATCTCACGGGCAAGTTGGGTGTTGCATATGTAAAAGGATTACAGGGAAATGACGAGAAATATCTTAAGACTGCTGCCTGTGCCAAGCATTTTGCGGTTCATAGCGGACCAGAAAGTGACAGACATAGCTTTGATGCTATTGCCTCTCCAAAGGATATGCGTGAAACGTATCTCTACGCATTTAAAGAGCTTGTAAAAGAAGCAAAGGTTGCAGGTGTAATGGGCGCCTACAACCGTACTAATGGTGAACCGTGTTGTGGTAGCAAAACTTTATTACAAGACATATTGAGGGATGAGTGGGGATTTGATGGGTATGTCACCTCCGATTGTTGGGCTATTCAGGATTTTCATCTCTATCATATGGTAACAAACAATGCGCCTGAATCGGTTGCTCTTGCTGTAAAAAATGGTTGTGACTTGAATTGTGGAAGTATGTTTGCCAATCTCCTGATTGCAATTGAGCAGGGGTTTCTTAAAGAGCAGTCTATAGACGAAGCAGTAATTAGACTGTTGACAATTAGAATGAGGTTGGGTATGTTTGACAACCCTGATCTTGTTTCGTATACAAAAATACCTTATATATTGAATGATTGCGCAGAGCATAACATATTTTCTCTTGAGGTAGCAAAGAGATCATTGGTCCTTTTGAAAAATGAGAATAACATTTTACCATTGAATAAGGAAAAAATTAACACAATTGCCATAATTGGTCCTAATGCTGACAGCCGTGATGCTCTTCAGGGCAATTATTATGGAACTGCCTCGCGGTATAAAACGGTTATTGAGGGTTTCTTTCAAACTGTCAACAAAAATACAAGGGTTATGTACGCCCAGGGCTGCCACTTGCACAGTGACAGAGTAGAGCGACACGGTGAGCCTAACGACAGAATAGCAGAAGCAATCTCGGTTGCCGAGTCGGCAGATGTTGTTGTAATGTGCGTTGGGTATGACGCACGAATTGAAGGCGAAGAGGGTTACGTCAGCGATGAAGTCCGCGGGGATAAACAAAATCTTGATCTGCCGGGAGAGCAGCAGAAACTGTTGGAAGCCGTTTATAAAACTGGAAAGCCAATTGTTTTGGTAGTGCTTACGGGTGGACCTTTGGCTTTAACCTGGGCGGATGAGCATATTCCTGCTATTATTCAAGCATGGTATCCGGGAGCGTTAGGAGGCGAAGCAGTGGCTTCCATGATATTGGGAGAATACAGTCCCTCTGGTAAGCTACCAGTGACGGTTTACAAATCAGATGAAGAATTACCTGATTTTGCCGATTACTCCATGAAAAACAGAACATACAGGTATATGACAACGGAACCTCTCTATCCTTTTGGCTTCGGTTTAAGCTATACAAAGTTTGAATATAGCGAGCTATCATTATCAAGCGGCAGTATCATTACAGGTGATAGTATCAAATGCACTGCCAAGGTCGAAAATATAGGGCAATATGATTCAGTTGAGATCGTTCAATTATATTTGAAAAGGATGGGAGCGGGGGCAGATGCCGCAATATGGCAGTTGTGGGGATGTGAAGCTCTACATTTGGCGACAGGAGAGGTAAAGGATGTAGATTTCTTAATCACCGCAAGACAGATGGCGTCTATTACTGAGGAAGGCATTTGTGTTCTCGAAGCGGGTCAGTTAAAGGTGTTTGTCGGCGGTAGCCAGCCTGATGAAAGAAGCTATAAACTTACTGGAAATTCAGTATTGAATTGTGAATTTGAGGTAATGGGTGACAGTATTACGCTTGACTGTTAATATATCATAAACTGCTCACACAAAATATTGAGGGTTAATTAAATGAAGAGGTGATAAAAGGATGGATATAAAAGGACGAAACGAAAAGCCTGTCATAGGGATACTTCTGGGAGATGCTACGGGTATAGGACCAGAATTAGTGGCTAAGGTCGCAGCAAAAGGAGTACTGACCGCCGATTGTTTCCCAGTAATTATAGGAGATATGAGAGTGCTCCGAATGGGGGTGAAAACCGCAGGGGTAGATATTAAGACATACACAATCGACAACATTGATAATGCAGATTGGAGCTTGGGAATTCCAGTTCTAGATCAAAAAGACCAGAACCCAGATAAAATAACTATAGGGAAAGCCAGTGCATATTGCGGCAAAGCAGTCGGCGAAATGATAATAACTACTATTAACTTATATAAATTGGGTAAAATCGATGGTTTCTGCTACGCTCCATTTAACAAGGAAGCCATAAAGTTGGCTGGATTTAAATATGAAAGTGAACATGAGTTCTTCGCTGACTGTTTTAAATTTGCTGGATTATCAGGAGAAATGAACGTATCTGGAAAGCTATGGACCTCACGCACAACAAGCCATATTCCAGTAAAGGAAATCAGTAATAATCTGACAGTGAAATCTGTTATGGGTGCGATTAAACTGGCTAACCAAACACTCAAACGTTCAGGTATTGGAGAACCCCGTATTGGCGTAGCCGCGCTTAATCCTCACGCAGGAGAAAATGGATTATGCGGTGATGAAGAGGTAAATATAATTATTCCTGCATCGGAAAAATGTCGGCAAGAAGGAATAAATGTTTTAGGTGTATTCCCAGCTGATACAATTTTTATTAAGGCTTTCAAGGGTGAGTTTGATGCAGTTGTTACAATGTATCATGACCAGGGGCAAATAGCATTAAAGCTTAATCAGTTTGACCATGCGGTTACTGTGGCTGCCGGATTGCCCGCACCTATGACGACACCTGCTCATGGAACTGCCTTTGACATTGTAGGTAAGGGTATCGCCAGAACAGGTGCCTATGAGCATGCACTTAACATGGCAATAAGTATGGCGCGGTATGATAATATGTTAAAGTACAAATAATCTAACCACAAGATTTAATGAAATTCGAGTAGAATGGAAGTTTATTAACCTTGAATCTTTGATGTTTTGGACTAGGGGAATCAGCGAAAGCCCTCTGTGTAAGAGAAATCTGTTTCAGGCAAGTATTGATTATGCCATAATAAATAAGTTATAATTAAACTTAAAATGATACCTTCCTTTCGTTGATTATTGGATATGTACCGAAACTCAATTAGAAGTACTACTATATTGTAATAATAATGAGGGTTATATATGAAAATTCCTAAACTGATTAAAATCAAACGAACTTTTGATGCTTCTCATATTGAAGATATTGAGAAGGAAGTTAGACTACAGATTTTGGGCTGTGATATCAATATTGAGCCTAACTCAAGGATAGCAATTGCTGTGGGTAGCAGGGGAGTTAAAAATATAAACAGAATTGTAAAAGCTACAGTGGACACAATCCGTGAGATTGGAGGGTGTCCTTTTATTATACCTGCTATGGGTAGCCATGGGGGAGCAACGGCAGAAGGGCAAAGACAAGTTTTGGAAGGATATGGGGTTACTGAGAAATTCATCGGGGCTGAAATATTGTCTTCTATGCAGGTAGTGGAGCTTCCTTCAGGAGATTTGGGGCATAAGCTATATATGGACAAAAATGCCTATGAAGCTGACGGAACTATCATTATCAATAGGGTAAAAGTTCATACTGACTTTCATGGTACTACCGAAAGTGGAATGCTTAAAATGTGTGTGATAGGAATAGGCAAACATAAAATGGCACTTGAAATTCACCGTTATGGTGTCTATGGATTGAAGGAGCTTATTCCCAAAGCTGCCCGGCATGTTTTGAATAATTCCAATATTATCTTGGGTATAGGTATTGTTGAAAATGAATATGATGAGACTGTCATAATAAAAGCTGTTAAGCCTGAAGTCATGGAACAGGAGGAAATAAAGCTACTGGAATACAATCGAAGGCATATGCCTCACCTTCCTGTAGATGAATTGGATGTACTAGTTGTTGATGAACTTGGAAAGGAAATAAGTGGCATCGGCATTGACTCGAATATCACAGGTAGGATTCGAATTAGGGATCAACAGGAGCCTTTAACTCCCAATATCACAAACATTGTTGTAATGAGACTTTCGGAAGGTTCCCATGGAAATGCACTTGGAATGGGGTTAGCTGATTTTATTACAAGACATTTTTATGAGAAGATAGATTTTAAGACAACCTATGAAAATGTTGTTACTAGTACCTTTACAGAACGTGGGAAAATGCCCATTGTAGCAGAAACTGACCACCAAGCGATAGAATATGCCATTCGCGCTTGCGGGCCAATAGATATTGAAAAAGTTCGAATTATTCGAATAAAGAATACATTGAAAATGGATGAAATGTATGTATCTGAATCGGTTCTGAAGCAGGTAATGAAAATGGAGTCTATTGATATTATTGGAGAGATGAAGTATATGCTGGACGATAAGGGTCAATTACTAAGTTTTTAGATGCATTACTACTTTTAAGATAGTTTATAAAATTCAGGAGAAAGTTTAGTATGATTAAGCTAGTAATAATTGCAGATGATTTTACAGGAGCACTTGATACGGGAGTTCAGTTTACTGCCCAAGGAGTGCAAACCCTGGTTAGCACAAGGCTGGATTTGGATATTTCGGAGGTTGACAGTGATATCCAGGTGCTGGTTATTGACACTGAAAGCCGACATGTTTCTATTGAAGAAGCTTACAGCAGAGTATATTCGGTTACTGGAAAAGCCAAAAGTGCAGGAGTTGAATATATTTTCAAAAAAACAGATTCAACTTTAAGAGGTAATATTGGAAGTGAGCTAAAAGCTGTCATGGATGCATGGGATACTCAAGTACTGATGTTTGCACCTGCATATCCTGCTAATGGGAGAACCACTATCAATGGAAGGCAGCTTGTAAACGGAGTGCCTTTAAATGAAACTCCTTTTGCAGATGATCCTCTTGAACCTATGAAATACAGTTATATTTCTGAAGTCATTGAAAAACAAGTTGACATTGCGACGAAAAATATCAATATAGATGATCTGAACTGTTGTGTTATAGAGAAAAAGAAAGATAAAGCTGTTTATATATTTGATTCACAAACCCATAATGATATGCAACTTGTGGGTGTATATCTGAAAAAAGAGCAACTCATGAATGTTACAGCAGGCTGTGCAGGATTTGCTTCAGTTCTGGTCGAGTTGATTCCCTTTAAGAAGGAGAAAGTGACATACGAAAAGAGTGCTGGGAATTTGCTGGTTGTTGTCGGCAGCCTTAACAAGGCTTCAATATCACAGGTAGAGTATGCAAAAAAACATGGTTTTAATATAGTCAAGCTTATACCTGAAGAGAAGCTTTGGTCGGCTGTTAGAGGAAAAAATGAGTTGCAGGGATTAACAAGCTCACTTGCTGCTTTGTTAAAAGAGGGTAGAGCTGTAGTAGTTGTAAGCGCCTCTGATAGCTCTGATGTGCAGGACTGCGACCGGCTTGCGCAAAGTATGAATATTGATAAGAATAGAATTTTTTCAATAATTGCGGATAGTATCTCCGAGATTATAAAGTCGGTTATGGAAAAATGCTGTGTTAGAGCAATAGTGGTTTTTGGGGGAGACACTGCTATAGCTTTAATGAAAAGGCTTGAGTGCACAGGAGTTACTCCTATTGTAGAAATTCAGCCCGGGGTTGTATTGTCAAAGATTGAAGACGGTCTTTACTCACTTGTTTTAGTTACAAAAGCAGGCGGATTTGGCGAAGATGACATATTGTTTGAAATTAAAGAGTTTTTGGAGGAATAAATTATGTTGATTGGAATAACTATGGGTGACCCGTCAGGCGTGGGGCCTGAACTTGTTTTAAAAGCTTTCAGGGATAAGGAAATTGAAAATAGTTATATAGTTATTGGAGATTTTGAGGTGATGGAATTCTGTAATGATCATCTTGGGTATGGTGTCAAGCTCAACAGAATATCAGATATAAAGGATTACGAGGATGGTTGCTTGAATGTTCTGGATATGAGGATTTTGAAAAAGAAAGACCTTAAAATAGGATTGATATCAAAGGAGTCAGGATATGCTGCATGGAAATATGTTGAGGCTGCCACCCAATTGACTCTTGAGGGTAAAATAGCTGCAATAGTAACCCTGCCCATGAATAAAGAGTCCACCCGGCTTTCCTTTGATGATTTTACTGGGCATACAGAGCTAATTGCAGGACTGTGTGGAGAAACAAACTACACGATGATGTTGGCCTCTGAAAAGATGATCGTCACTCATGTCAGCACTCATTGCTCGATGCTTGACGCTGTTGCAGCTGTAAAAAAAGACAGAATTTATAGTGTAATAAAGCTAACTTACGATGCACTAAAAGGTTTCCTTGAAAATCCTAGAATTGCTGTTGCTGGTTTGAATCCTCATGCCGGTGAAAATGGTTCCTTCGGCTTTGAAGATATAGACGAGATTAAGCCTGCTGTTGAAAAAGCCAAAGGAGAAGGCATGAATGTTGAAGGTCCTGTTGCGCCTGATACAGTTTTTTTAAAGGCATATAAAAAGGAGTATGATGCAGTAGTTTGTATGTATCATGATCAGGGACACATACCTCTAAAGTTGCTGGACTTTGAGGGAGGGGTTAATGTGACGCTTGGACTTAAGGTTATCAGAACTTCTGTGGACCACGGAACTGCTTTTGACATAGCATACAAAGGTATTGCTACTACCCGTAGCCTTGTTGAAGCATACAATTTTGCACGGAAGCTATTGGGTATAACTTGAACATGGTTTTATCAAATGACGTATCTATGTATGTTAAGTTATATAAAATGAGTATAGGCAAAATTGCCAAGATATTCCATAATGGAAGCATGGATAAAAGAATACAATTTACAATTAATTAAAAAATTATTGAGTTTTTAACAGCAGGAGTTCTCTTGTCTTTATTTGGGTATTTAATAATTAATTGGCCATCAATCCCAGAAAAAGTTCCATCGCATTTTAATGCATTCGGTGTAGCAGATGATTGGAGTGGAAAGGGTACATTATTAGTTGTGCCTTTTGTATGTTTGGCTTTATACTCAGTACTAACAATAGTGTCCTTATTTCCAGCTATTTGAAACTAGTTTTGGTAGCTACTTTTTTGTACTCACTGACACTCAAACCTGTATATTTTTTAAAACATGTGCAAAAATAGTTCGCATCAGCAATTCCTACAACTTCTGCTATTTCAAAAGCTTTCATATCAGTTTCCATTAAAAGTTTACTTGCTTTTTCCATTCGAAGTTTTTTTAGGTAATCTACAAAATTTTCACCGATTTCTTTTTTAAATATACGACTAAGATAGCTTGAATTCAAATAAAAGGTTTTTGCAACTGAAGAAAGTGACAGTTCTTGGTTATTAATATTTTCATCGAGATGGTTTGTGATTTTAATTATTGTTTCATTGACTCTTTTCACATTTGAATTTTGAATAGCCTGTATTATTCTTGAAATAACATCCTCTAAAAGCCTTTTAAAATCGGGTATGGTATTAAGGGTAAAAATCTCATTAAAAAGATTCATGTGAGTTTTATCAAAATCTTCGAATTCAATGTTTGACTTGTCAATAATGTCTAAACATATTGATAAAATGGCAAATGTTGATGTTCTGAATGAATTAATGGAAAAGTCCGTTGCTTCTATATTTTTATATATTTTATTGATTGTTTCTACTGATTGGGTATAAAGTCCGTATTTCATATTGAAAACAAATTGATCATACAAGTCATCTAAAATATCCGAATTTTCTCTACATGAATTCCAAAATACAACATCACTAAAAGCGATGACTGAATTATTCCCTTTTATTAATTTAAAGTTAATAGCTTCACACGCTTCTTTGTAGGATAAACTTATCTCCCGAACATCACTTTTTTTGGTTCCGATGCCAATGCTCAAGGATACTCCCGTTAATTCATTTAAAGTTTGACTTAGCGATAAACAAAGCTCAGCCATGTTAGACATTTCATCGCAGCTTATAATAACCATTCTGTGATTATTATCTAAAAATACTATAATATCTTTATTAGAGGCAAATAATTCAATAGTTTTTTCCAGCAATTGTTCCATTACGTTTAATTTAGAATCTGCTTGAAGTTTCATTGCGTCCAAATTGTCGTTTTCAATAGCAACTATTTGAAAGCTATTTAATTTTCCAAAATTCACACCCAAATAAAACAATTTATTATCTATATCTCCGAACTTTATTCTGCCGTCAATAATATCATTTAAAAATTTTTGTCGCATTAATGGAAGATTGTAAAAAAACTCTTTTCTTAGTTCATTTTCATAAGACTGTTTACTTCTTTCTTGTT
>Ga0209430_1001872_pt1 | contig 14637 bp, 11 predicted proteins | sample BarGraIncub1133A_FD_184504 | JGI IMG/M metagenome (GOLD analysis project Ga0209430, IMG submission 184504) | Arctic peat soil microbial communities from Barrow, Alaska - Barrow Graham LP Incubations 11-33A (SPAdes) (version 2) | ecosystem: Environmental > Terrestrial > Soil > Wetlands > Peat... | reverse complement strand
AGTCCGCGATGTAGCCGCCGTGCGGGCCCATGTTGGCCAGCGCGACTGAAGGAACCAACACGACCGCAAGAACAGCCGCTGCGAGCGCCAGAATGGTAGCGATCTTCTTCACGGTCACCTTACCTCCCCAGACGCATCCAGCGCCTCTTCTTCAATCTTCGCACGACGAGCTGCGAGTGCCAGAAGGCCACCAGCAACGAGCATCGGAGCAAGTGCGGCCTTCGCGAACGGGCTCGAGAGCAGGCTGCCGACCATGGGGGCGATGTGATCCTCCATGAACGGGTCTGCCTTCGGCGGCGAGACGATGAACTTGGCCGAGGCCCAGAACATCGAACCGTCACCGAACCTGGAAGCCGTCGGACCATCATACAATCCGGTCTTCTGGATGTACTCGAGGATGTTCGCCCGTGTGTCGTAGACCATGGCCTTCGACGGGCACGTGTACACACAGGACGGCTGGTGCGCCAACTCCGGCACCTCGCGGTCCGGGTAGAGCTGAGACCAGAAGTGATCGTCGGCGTCGGCGTCCGTGGTCTTGGTCGCCCTCGTCGGCAAGTCGGCCGGGCGCGCAGTGGTTCCGAGACCGGCTCCGTTGTACGGAGAGCCGGCGTAGTCTCCCGTGCACAGCGTGCACTTCCAGGCCTTCGGGGCCGTGAACGGCGCCAGGTCGGAACCGGCGTCGATCATCGGCACGCCACCGCGCTGGCAGTCGACCTTGCACTGGTGCACGCACGTGACGCCGGAGGAGTTGGTCTCGCCCGGCTTGCACAGGTTCGGATCGATCCAGACAGCACCGGTGACCGTGTTCTTGTTGATCGCCTTGAACGGGCAGCGGCCAGCGCACGGGGGATTCTCGCAGTGCCAGCAGCTGAACCTGACGAACGGGCCCATGTCTACGCGTCGCTGGGACTTGATCACCACACGCTGGTTCGCCGCGAGCTTGTTGTGTGGCAGGTCAGGCGAAATCATGGTGTCGCCCGCCATGTGCCACGTCCGCTTGCACGAGATGACACAGCCGTTGCATCGCACACACTTGTCAACGTCTTGAAGAATCGCCATTTCGTTGGGAGCGATATTGCTGATAGCCACTATGCCACCTCCTCTACTCTACGATTTTCGAGATCTTGCACAGGCAGGCCTTGTACTCGGGGATCATGGTGTTCGCGTCCCATGCGTCGATGCACAGGTCGTTCGCACGTGAGCCCGTCGACAGGCCCTTGTCGCCCCAGTGCCACGGGATCGCAACGACTCCCTCAGCCACGCGCTGGTTCGATGCCATCCCGACTCCGACACGCGCCTTGAAGCCGCGCGCCCACGTGGTACCGCTGTTCGGTGACCGCGTGCCCATCTGGTCGGACGTCGAGTTCGAACGAGCGGTGGTGACGTTGACCCAGTCACCATCGCTGATCGGTGCCGGATTTCCGTCGGCGTCGACGGCAGCACGAGCATCAGCGGAGTTGATCTCGATCCACGGCACCGGCTCAGCTTCGACGTTCCAGCTGTTGTTGCGCGTGGTCGGTCCGCCCTGGAAGTGCTCGACGCAGCGGATAGAGGTCAGCACGAGCGGGAACTGCGCGACCGTGCCCGGCACCGTGGGGTTGGTGCCCGTCCAGTAGAGGGCGGTACCGTCAGACGAGCGGTTGTGGCCCCAGGTACTGACCAAGTCGTCGCGAGGCGACTCCGTCGGCTCCGTATGGCCCGGGAAGCGACCGGCCAAAGAGAACTTGTTCGGAGCCGTCCCGATGAAGTGGGGGCTCGTCTTGTCGGCCGCGAGTACGGGCTGAGGAACATCCTTGAACGTCTTGTACTTGCGATACACCTGCGACCAGTCAGCCAGACCCGAGTGAGGAGCGGCGTTCTCGGTGAACATCAGGCTGACGAGACCCGGCGAGACGAACGTATCGCTCTGCTCGGCCTTGATCTCGTTATTGTTGTAGAACACCCTGCGGTTGAGCAGCCACGCCCATCCCCAACGCGGCAAGTTGTTGGCGTTGGTGTCCGCAATGGTCGTGTCACCCAACGCACTGACGGTCGCACCCGTGTAGGTGTTGTTGCGGGACTTCGCCTTGTTCTTGACCTGCCACCCCACGGGGGTGCCGTCCGCCTTCAGGCAAACGGGGTTGAAGTTCGTCGAGGGGTTCGCGGAATACCCGCCCGCCGGACTCGCGCCCGAGTAGATCCACATCGTTCCGCCGCTCGTGGCGTTCGCCGTTCCGTTGGCGTTGTGAGCCAGAGGACGGGCGAACTCCCGGTAGATGAGTTCGCACACGGCCTCAGAGCCCTTGACCGTCACGTTGTTGACCGGGGCGAGCGCGCCCGCATGCCACATGTCGGCGTCTGTCACCTGGACGGCTTCGAAGTCCTGACCCGGAGTCCATCCGTACTTGTCGCCGTACAAGACCTGGTAAGCGCTCTTCGTGCTCATGCCCCAACCCACGTTCGCGGGAACGTCCCACAGGGCCTTGATGTGCGAGAACGCGCCGGCGACGTCGAGCGCATACGCAAAGCGCAGCAGAAGCTCGATGTCGGCCTTGCTGTTGCCCTTCGGCAGCGCCGCCCGCTCGCGCCACTGGAGCCAACGGCCCGAGTTCGTGACACTTCCGGCCTCCTCGACGTGCGAACACGCCGGGATCAGGTAGGTCGGGGCGCCGTCCCTGCGGCTTACCGCCGCGGTCTCGGTCTCGAACATGTCGACCAGGACCATCAGGTCGAGGTTCTTGAGACCGATGCGGACCGCCGACTGGTTCGGCTCGGTGACCGCAGGGTTCTGGCCCCAGATGACCGCAGCCTTGATCCGATTGGCATCATCGGCATCGCCATCGTTGATGGCCATGTAGCGGAAGGTCTTGATGTGCTGTACACCATCGCCCTTGGGCCACAGGTCGTAGAGCTTGCGGATGTCCGCACGCGGGACAGCCCCATTGCCGAACCACTCCTGCGTCATGTTCTGGAATCCGGCCTGCTGGAGACCAAGGCTGGCCTGCAACTCGATGTTCTTAGCCACCGAGCCATTCGCGCCGACAAGCACGCGGTTCCCGAACAGAGTGTTGGAGTAGTGGTCGTACTCCTCAAACTGCGGGTTGCCCGAGTAGCCGGGGATGGAGTCGAAGAGCAGGCCCCAGTCCGTGGATCCTTGGACGTTGTGGATCCCACGCAAAGCATTGATGCCGCCACCCGGCCGGCCCATGTTGCCCATGAGCGTCTGGATGACCGCCAGATCCTTGATGTTCTGGGAGGCGTTGGTGTGCTGCGTCTGGCCCATGGCGTACAGGATCGTCGTCGCCCGGTAGCCGCTGGCCTGCGGCGTGGCAAACGCGGCCGCAAAGTCGCCACTCGCGAAGCGACTATTGTCGATGAGCGCCTGTGCCACCTTCGCGATATCGGTCTCGGTGCATCCGCAGATGTCCGCGACGACCGCGGTGGTGTACGGAGCGACGTGAGCTTTGAGCTTCTGATACACGCAGTCAGGATCGTCGACGTTGGCAGCGATGACGGGGAACTCGGGGAACCTCCACGCCGGGTCCGTCTCGAAGTTCGTGTTCGTCTTGGCCGTCAGCGTCGCGCGCTGGTAGTCGTCACCAGCGGTGTTGACCTTGAACCGGCTGTCGCAGTACTTCGGGTAGCCGGGGGCAAGAGCCAATGCCTCGGCGGTGGCAACGCCGTTGTACTTGGCTGTCGAGAGCGCGGGGCCATCGAGCGACTGAGTGGTGCCCGCGTCATCGATGAACGAACGCCCGAGCGACAGATGCACCGTGGCGTTGGTGCCGTTGTGCCAAGCCTTCATGTTCGTGGAGGCGTCCCCACTGATGTGCGTGAAGATCCAGCTCAGGAGGCCGTTGGAGAAGGCGACGTTCGTGCCAGGGCGGATACGGACGAAGAAGTCAGGCTCGGACACGCCTGCCAGGTTCTTCCTGCCCGGATCGCACTGCCGCGCGGTGCGCGTCAGCCGCGGGTCGACAACGATGAGCCGGGCCTTCTTCGTGCCGAACCGGGCCGCGTTGATGTGCGCCATGCACGCAGGGTGGTTCTCGGCGGGGTTGGCGCCGAACACGAACACCAGCGAGGTGTTATCGATATCGTTCCAGTGGTTCGTCATTGATCCTCGTCCGAATGCGCGGCCCAGACCGGCCACCGTGGACGAGTGTCATATGCGGGCCTGGTGCTCGACCAGGCTGGTGCCGAATTCGGCGATGAGCTTACGGTACGTGTAGTTCTGCTCGTTGTTCATGTGCGAACAACCGAAGAACTGGACGTGGCGGGAGTTGCATGCCGCGTCCGCCGTGATGCCCGGCGTGACGCCGCCGCGCGCCGCGACCAATCCGGTCGCGATCTCGGTCATCGCCTGATCAAGCGGCATCGGACTCCAGGCGAGGTTCCCGAGACGCTTGTAAGCGATACCGTTGGCGTAGGCCGAGTCCGGATTGTACGCGAAGACCGGGTTGGCCGGGTTTGTGGAGAAAGCGCCGAGACGGCGCAGGTTCGTGACCGTCTGGTAGGCGCTGGCGCCCTTGGCGCACAGGCCGCCGTGGTTGATCGGCGAGTCAACGTCGCCGTAGATATCGTAGATCTTGCCCGAAGCGCCGGCGACTACGACCTGGCCGCAGCTCGCAGAGCAATACGGACACGTAGTGTGATAGGAGGTGACCGTGTCGCCCGTATCGGGGGTGAACGCCATCGCGGGTGCGGGTGCGAAGTTCAGTGCGCCGACCGCGGCCGCGCCTGCCGCGCTGACTTTCAGAAAGTCGCGCCGCGAGAACTCCATCCCTCCCGCATTCATATCCTTCTGTCCCATTCCTGTTCCCTCTCTATTGCTGGTCTAGACCCCATACCAAGTTCGTTTTCCCGTCATGCGGACCGTGTCCGGTCGTCGATCCCAAGCCTGCTGGCGCCCCTTTCAGTGAACGGATCCCGACCGACGGGTGAAATCAAAAAGACCGCGGCAGAGCGCGCCGAAGCGCGTAGTCTGACCTGCGGTCTGTGGATCACATTATGGAGCCCCCTACCCGTTGGGACGCATGCATCGGACAGACCCCCGTCGGGATCGCATCCGGCACACGCCACCTTTCCAAACGGGAGGCGACACGGTTTCCCGTGGCACCCCGGCTCGACGTCCATGGCGCGACCGCTTTAGGTCCACCGAGCTCGGAGGCGTATCTGTATGTCAACACTCGTACGAGGATGCCGGTCCCTGCACGAGCGGTGGCGCGTCAAAATCGACGACGCCGGTTCGTAGCCAACACGCTATTCGCGCAACCGTTCGTTGTCAACAAACACATGACCCGCGCTCCACCGGATGGTGTCACGCGGGTCATGGGGCTACCCCTTCTTGGCGAACTTCTCGATCCACGACGCACGATCGTAGACGTCGATACCGAGCGCCGCTGCGACCCGTGCCAGATCGACATCTTCGGTGCACAGCACGCGATAGCGCTTGGCCATCGCCAACAGACCCGCACGCTGGATCCCGACCGAGAACCGGTCCCGGATCTGCCCCGCCTCGGTGTCCGAGTAGGGCTCTCCGTGCAGCATCTCGCCCAGATCGACGCCGCCCGAGACACTCCCCGCGTAGGCAGCAGCGTCACCCTCGGTCATCACCCAGCGCCAACGACCCTGCGCCATCTTGCCGACCAGATCGGCGACCACCATGCCGTCGACGAAGTCGGGGGTGACCACGAAGCGCTTGCGCCTGAGCAGGAACGGCAGCAGGAGGAGCGGGAGCAGGAGCAGGCTCAGCCACCAGTTGCCGGGGGTCACGTTCGTGATGCCCGGAATGTCGGCGACGCCGTAGCCCCAGACCTGGACCTGGTTGTTGTCGCGGTCGGTGATCAGCAGCCGTCCGGCGCCGTCGATGGCGATATCGTTCGGGAAGCGGAACTGGCCGGGGCCGACACCGCTCTCGCCGAAGGTCGCCAACTGCGCGCCATTGGCCGCGTAGATGTCCACAACGTGCGCCAAGGTGTCGACGACGTAGAGCCGGCCCTCGGAGTCCACAGCCAGGCCACGCGGCGTGCCGGACGTGTTGATGATCCGGACGAACGTCCCGTCGGGATGGAACACCTGCACACGCCGGTTGTTCCCGTCGGCCACGTACACCAGTGCGTCTGCGCCGGTGCCGTTGACCGCGATGCCGTTGGGGAACAGGAACCCGCCGGGCGAGTCCTGCGCTGCCGAGACCTGTTCGGTGCGGCCCCACTCGGCGATCATGCGGCCGTCAGGCGCAAAGACGAGGATGCGGTGCTTGTCGGTGTCCCCGACGTCGCTCACATAGAGATCTCCCTCGGGCCCGAACGCGATCGCCAGCGGCGACCACGACAGCTTCGGGTCCCCGGCAGGAACGAACTTGCGAAGGAACTTGCCGTCCGCGTCGAAGATGTAGATCCCCTTGAGGCCTCGGTCGGTGACCCACACGGTGCCGTCGCTCGCGACGGCGATATGGACCGGGCTGCTGAGCCGCGTGTTCGCGCCATCGGAGATGGCTCCGAAGGTGAACAGGTACCCGCCGTCACGCGTGTAGGCGCGCACGGTGCGCTTGGCGAAGTCGGTCACGTAGACGCGATCACCATTGAGGCCGATGCCGGCGGGCTTGGTCATCCCCTCGGACTCCGTGCCCGCGAAGGCGAACAGGAAGTGCGGCGGTTCGAGAACCTGCCCCCCGGCAGTCACCTGCGGGATGGGCAGGCGCCGATTCTGGGCGTAGTAGAACGCGGCGTAGCTGAGCGCCGCGAGTGCCACCGCCAGTGCGGTGAGCACGATGATCCTGCGGCGGCGGGCGCGCGCCATGGCGCCTCCCGTCGTGACCGGGGCGCCGGCGCCCGAGTCGACGTTCATGTTCAGGTCGTTCGGGCCGTCACTTGGCATTTGCGCTCAGCCTCTTGATCGCGTCGGTGGCCATGACATCGCCGGGAGCCAGCTCGATAAGCCGCTCCCAGGCGTTTTGCGCGCGCTTGGGATCCTTGTTGACCTCCCACAGTTGAGCCGCCAACCGAACAGCGGGCACATTCGTAGGCTCGAGAGCGGCGGCGATTCGGGCCTCGGACAGCGCCTTCGTCGGATCGGACGCTTGCAGCCGGACGGCTTCGGCGAGATGGTCGGCCGCCTTGCCGAGGAGATCGAGCTGCTTCGAGGGGTCATCGACACCCTGCGGGGCGAGATCGGCAGAGATGCGGAAGAGCTCGGCTGCACCGGCCACATCGCCCTGCTTGAGCTTGATCAGTCCCATGTCGTAGTTGGCCTGAGCCTGGGACGGGTCGAACGCGAGAACGATCGTCAGCTCCTCTTCCTGCATGTCCTGCAGGCTGAGACGCTGGTAGGCGACAGAAAGCATGTAGTGGACCGGTGAGGAGTCACGCTTGATCTTGATCGACTCCTTGAGGTTGGCGACCGCCTCCTCGTAGCGCTTCTCCTCGACGAACGTGGTCCCGAGGTAGTAATAGACATCGGCGAGACGCTGGTCCTGACCCGCCATCTCCTGGGTGCTGAGGATCGTGACCAGCTTGGTCCAGTACGCTTCCGCGTTGACCCACTCGCTTCGCTGCATCGCGATGAGACCGAGGTCGGTGAGGGCCGCGGAGTTGTCCTTCTCGATCTTGAGCGCCGCCTCAAGCTGGGTGATCGCCTCGGCCTGTTGGCCGTTGGCCATCATGGCCTCGGCCAGCCGCACCCGCGCCATCGCCAGGTTAGGACTCTTCGAGACGATGGCGGCGAGGTTGGCCACCGCGCGCGCCGAAGGCGACTGCGTGTCGCGCAGGCGGACGTCGCTGTAGTAGCTGTATCCCAGGTAGGCCGCGACGATCACGATCGCAGCGGCCACCAGCCAGGTGACCGTCTTGATCCAGCGATCGGCCGGCGTGTCGTGACGCCCGAATGGCGAAGGAGCGGAGCCGGCGTCCGGCGCGATCGACTTGCTGTCGTCCATGCATCTCGCCTTCGGTGGTGCCGGGCCGAAAAGCGGTCCGACGAGCGTAGGGATCCTGTCCTAGAGATTGAGATCGCTGTGGCAACGCTTGCACAACTCGTTGCCGGGGTACGGCGCGATAGCGATGTTCCGATAGTCCAGCGCGCCGTGGCATTCGTAGCAGGAGCGAAGATCATGCCCTTGGCTCAGGTTGGGTGCGACTCCTACCGCCTGCACCGCCGCGTAGCCGAAGCCGACATGGCACTTCTCGCACCGATACGGCTTTCCGAGCTTCTTCGCGACGGCGAAGTGAACGGCATGCTCGGCGAGCCCGGCGGGCTTGATGGTCGTCGCGGGTGTCGTGGCCATCTGCTTGTGACAGATGATGCAGTTCTCGAGCTTGAGTTCGGCTCCGCGCAACGCCCGATGATGGCACTCCTGGCAGGTCTCCCGCTTGATGTGGCAGACCTTGCAGTCCTGCGCATCCAGTCTCGTCGCGATCCCGTGCGAGGAGGTCCAGTCGGGCGGGTGCGGCATCGGCGTGGTGTGGCAGCGCTCGCACGACGCGGAGTCGTGGCACGACCCACATGCGCCCTTCTGGGCGAGGAAGTCCTTGCCGTGCTTGACCTTGAACACCTGTGCGCGGTGGTCTGCGGGGATGACCTGCAGCCTCGCCGGGCCTCCGGCCGTCTTCGGCTTGCCCTGATGGCAGGCCGTGCAGAAGTCGGAAGCGTGGCACATCGCGCACTGTTGCGCCGACGTGTTGGCGGCGACCTTGTGGGTGGTCTTCACGAACTGCGCGGTATGGTCGACCGGGCGCAGAACGAAGTCCTTTGGATGGCAATCCGCACACTTCTCGGTCGCCACCAGGCCCTTCATAGCATGCGTGAGGCCGTGGCACTGATAGCAGGTCGGCATCGTCGGACGGGCCGTCGCGTCGGGACCGTGCGGGAACACACGGTGGCAATCGACACACGCGAACGCCTTCTGGAGGTGCGTGGCGTGAGCGAAGATCACCCGTCCGGGCACGTAGGCGTCGAGGTCGGGGTGGCACGACACGCACTGGCCGATGGTGACGAGCCCGTCCGGTCGGACCTTGATGGACGGCTTGCGCGGCTTTGCCGGCATGAGCGGTCGGTATTCGGGCGACGTCGGCGGAGTATCTACGTTCTCCTTGACGTGGCAGGCGTCACAGCTCGCGGCGTCGTGGCACATCAGGCAGAGGTTGGCGTCCTTCGCGGCGGCCACGGCGTGTGGCTTCGCACGGTAGTCCGCCGTGTGGTCCCCCGGGACGAGTTGCGCACGAGGGCTCGTGTGGCACGTCGAGCATGCCGAACGCGCCACCTCCTTGCCGTTGTGCTTCAGCCCGTGGCAGTTGAAGCACGACTGCATCGGAGGGAGCACGCTGACACCTCCCGTGTGGGCGGGGGCCCAGTGACATGCGTCACAACTCAACGTCATGTGCGAGCCGTGCTGGAAGATGTGCCCCGGCGTCTTGGCGCCGCCGATCGTGGCGTGGCAGGGCATGCACTGCGTCCCGGACTGGACCGGAGCGTTGAGGTCGACCGCAGGGACCGGTGTGGAGGCCGCGAACGCGGGCGCGCCGATCAGGACCGCCGATGCGACGGTCGCGACGATCAGTGCGATGCGGGCCCTCAACGTCACGCAGTCATCCTCCTCGGACTCAGAGAGCGGCAGGGAACAAACGTGCGCGGAACGCTACGATCGGATTGTCTCTGTTGATGGTGGTGCGGCCATGCGCGAGACTGCGTCCGCCCTCGGCGAACGACTCACCGCTGCCCTGGTGACAACCGGTCCGGCCACACGTCGCGGGCAGCACCTCGGGACTCGTCATGGAAGCGGGATCCTTCAGCGCACGCGCCTCGTGCGCGCCGTGGCAGGTCCAGCAGGCGGGCGCGTCGAGCGCTCCCGACTTGTACGCGACTCCGTGCCACCAGTCGTTGTACGAAGCGTATGCGGCTTCGTGGGCGTGGCAGGAGCCGACGCACGTCTGCTGACCGGAGAGACGCAGGCGATCCTTGGCGGCCTGGGTCTTCAGGCGCTCGATGTCGTGACCGCCGTGGCACCCGCTGCACGACGCCGCGGGCACTCCGCCGTTCCCCTTGGTCGCATGGATCGAGACCGCCCATATCGCATTCTGCTTCTCGTGGCACCCGACCGACGCGCAGGCCAGACCTGCGTTGGCGTTCCAGAGTTTCGTCTCGTTCGCCTTGTCGTCATACCGGAAGTCCGGATGGCACTGCGTGCACGTCAATGTACGGTGCGCGGAGCTGTCCAACTTGCTTGCCGCCACGGGTGCCGCGAGACGCGGCAGGTCGCCCTTGTGGCACGACAGGCACGCGTTGCCCGGATCGTATGTGAAGGACTGCGTAGTCTCCCAAGAGACCTTGGTGGCGAGGTGGCACGAGTCGCACTGCGCCTGGGTGTGGCACATCATGCAGTTCGTGCGCAGTTCGGTCGTGGCCGGCAACACGTGCGGCTTGCCCTTGTATCCCGCGACATGGTCCGCCGGGATGAGTTGCGCACGAGGCAGGGTGTGGCACTTGCTGCACTCCCCGCCCGCGACGATGCCCTGCGGGCCGTGCCGCAGCCCGTGGCAGGAGAAGCACGAGGCCATGGCGGGGCGCTGGGTCCCGCTCGGGTCGTGCGGGAAGCGCGGGTGGCAGGCCGTGCAGTCATACGTCATGTGCGCGCCGTGGCTGAAGATGTGATTCGGCACCAATGTGTCCGAGATCTTCGAATGGCAGTCCGTGCACGAGAACGAGAGGAGCGGGCCGCGCTGCAGCTGCTGGATGGCGGTCGGAGTGGTCTCGGCCGCGATGGCGGGAGTGACCGCCATGGCCCAGAACAGACCGAACGCGAGCAAGGCAACGCAACGGGTCAGCCCGCGGGAACGGGTCCCAAGCGGAGCAGTCATGTAGATCCCTTCCAGCAAGACGGCGGATTCTCTCACGTGTGGCGCGTCAGCGCTTGAACACGGAATCGAGGAACCGCGCAATCGGATTCTCTGCGGCGATCTTGGCGCGCCCATGGATCATGGGCGCATAGGACGCGTATGCGGAACCTGCGCCCGAGTGGCACCCCGGTGAGCCGCACGAGTTGGCGGCGCCGAGGTTGTCGGTATTGGTCGGGGAGAACCTGTCGGTGCTCTTCAAGACGGTGTGGGTCCCGTGGCAGTCCCAGCACGTCGGCGCATCCTGCGCGCCCGTCTTGTAGGCGGCACCGTGGTAGTAGTCGCTGTAATTGGCCCAGTAGTCCGCGTGGCAGCCTTCGCGTCCGCACATCTGTTGCGCGGTCTCACGGATCTGGCGCTTGGCCTCGGGATTGTTCTTGAGCACGGCCATGTCGTGACCGCCGTGGCAATCGCCGCACAGCGGCTTGCTCGCCGCCTTGGGGTCGGGCTTCTTGTCCGCGGTCGGAGTCACGGCGTGGCCGCCGAGGCTCCAGTCCCGGAACTGATCGGGATGGCAGTTCTTGCAGGACTGCTTGGCGATCGAGCGCCAGTCACCGGTCGTCTGCCCGTGCGGGGACTTGTAGCCGTAGTCGATGTGGCAGCCCGTGCACACCACGGTCGCGTGGGCGGAGTGGTTGTACGCCACCTCGTCGACCCAGAACGACTTCGTGGAATCGCCCTTTGCGACCACGAGGTTGCGGTCGCCGTGGCAGACCAGACAGCCCGACTTGCCGAAGGTCGGCAGCGTGAAGTCGAGAGCGTAGCTGCCGGCTCCGCTGGGCACGTTCGTCGCCGTCACCGAAGGGGCGACGGTCGTGACTGTCGCAGCCACGTTGGCGACGGGCACAGCGACGATCGCCGGAACCTCCTCGGCACCTGCTATCACGGTGGACATGGCCACCACGAGCACGGCGGCGATGATCAGGACCCCTGCGATGATCGTTCTGCGTTCGATCCTGGCGGGTGACATGGCCCCGCCTATTCCGCCGGCACGGACACGGCGGCGTGGCCGTGACCGTCCTCGGCCTCATCGTGCGATCCGAAGCCGAAGAAGTCCTTGGTCACAGGGATGTCCACGGTGGCGGAGAGGTAGACGTGGATCGTGGTGATGATGATGAACATCCAGGTGAGCACGTAGTGCAGGATGCGCATCCATGCGACCGCCATTGCGAGCCCGCCGACCATCGGGGCCAGCCACCAGCCAAGAAGCAGGTTGGCCGGCGTCATGCCGATCACCGGGATCGTCCAGAACTCAAGCAGCGCAAAGCCGCACAGCGCCTGCAGGGCCATGAACAACGTGAAGACCAGGTACGTGCCCTTCTGCAGGACGTTGTACTTGTCGGTGTGGGGCTTGTTGTTGCTCAGGTATGCGTAGTAGGCGACCACGCCGAGCGTCGACAGCGCGTCCTTCTTGGTGATGGCGAACGCGCGCCAGTCGCGGCGGCTGCTGTAGAACGCGTACCAAAGGCGCCAGAGGTACGTGGCGATGACCACGACCATGGCCACGTAGTGGATGTAGCGAAGAGTGGTCCGACCTCCGTCGATGAACGGGAATCGGATCGCCAGCCCGGTGAAGCCGAGCACGAACATCATCACCAGGTGCTGAAAGTGGATGTACTTCGGAAGTGCCGGAGGGTGCGGCTCGTCGTGCTCGGGCCAGTGACCCTCGATGAACGACCTGCGAAACCGTCCCTTCGGGATCGAGATGAGGAAGTGGATCGGTATCGCCACCAACATGAACACGTAAACCGCCGTGAATACGACGTCCAACCAGACATTCACCTGGGTCAAAAGAATCTCGGACACCCCCGTCGCGTCGCTCGGTCGCGCCAGGCTGCCGGGCCTGCTTGAATGCGCGATCCCTTACCAGTGAGACTCAAAACCTGCGGGGGCGCTCCCGCGAATCATCTCTGCACAGCGGATGTACGCCCCCTGCGGTACGCGGGCGATGCCCCACCGCCCGCCGAACCATCTCGAAGCATATGGTCGGACGGAGGTTTCGTCAACGAACGGGTACGGCGGTTCGAAGACGCCCCTCGAGGACGCCGGGAGGTCAGAGGTCGTCGATCTGCGCGGTCGCGCGCGGCGTCGTACCGGCCGAAGCGAAGACCACCTCGGCCGCGGAAGCGAGCGCAGGGTCCATGCGAAGCGCCACCCCGCACAGTTCACCGAGCTCGCGAGGTGATGGGATGGCCGTGACCGCGAGGCCGGCGTCTCTGAGGGCGGATTCTGCCCCGAGCGCGTCATGGACCGACGCGAACCCGTAGACGACGAAGCGACGCGGCTCGGCGGTCACGAGAGGATCTCGGCGACGGCCGAGACCGCGGCGAGCACGTCGTCGCGCGTGTTGCCGTGACCGAGTCCGAAGCGCACGGCTCCGGTACCGATGGTCCCGATCGTGCGGTGCGCCCACGGCGCGCAGTGCAGACCGCTGCGGACCGCGATCCCGTAGCGGCGGTCCAGCATGAAGGCGATCTTGTCGGGATCGAGGCGGTCCGACACGAGCGACAGTGACGGAACGCTCGGCTCGTCCGGGCGCGGCCCGAGCACCCGCACCCCGGATAGCGCAGACAGTCCCTCCTTGAGCTCGCGGAAGAGCATCTGCTCCTCTGCGCGCCAGGCGTCGCCATGCTCGAAGAGAAGACGGGCTGCGGCTCCGAGGCCCGCGATCCCCGGCGTGTTCGGCGTCCCCGCCTCATAGCGTTCCGGGCGACCCTGCGGCTGTGACTCGTCCTCGCTCGACCCTCCGCCGGTCCCGCCCTGCATGAGCTCGGTGACGTCCAGGCCCGGCCGGAGATAAAGCAGGCCGACGCCTTGGGGCCCGAGCAGGCCCTTGTGCCCCGAGATCGCGTACGCGTCCACATCGAGGGCGGTGAGATCGACCTCGAGGTGACCGGCGCCCTGCGCGCCATCGACCAGCAGTAGCGCGCCGTGCTCGTGGGCGATGTCCGCCACGTCGGCGATCGGCTGGATCGCGCCCGTCACGTTGCTGGCGTGCTGACAGATGACCGCGCGCGTCCTGGCCGCACGGACCGCCCGCTCGATGTCCCCCGCGTGAACGACGCCGGCGGGGTCCGCCTCAACAACATCGATCACGAGCCCCGCGGCCGCGAGCAGGTGCAGAGGTCGGGTGATCGCGTTGTGCTCCATCGAGGACACCACGACGCGGTCCCCGGGCGCCAGGAGCCCCTTGAGCATCAGGTTGCAGGCCTCGGTACACCCCGAGACGAACGCGAGGTCACGCGAATCGGGGACGCCGAGCAACCGCGCCAGAGCGCCGCGCGCTTCGAACACCACGCGCGATGCCGCCAGCGCCATGCCATAGGCGCCACGACCGGGGTTCGCCCCCTGCTCGGTCATCGCTGCGACCACCGCCTCGATCACCTCGGGCGGCTTCGGCCACGACGTGGCGCCGTGATCGAGGTAGATACAACGGCGCCCGTCGGACTCAGTCATGCCCGCCGCCCGCCATCATCTCGACGGCGTGCTCGAGCTGATCGGCCACGAAGCCGAACGACTCGGTCGCCGCTTTCATGCTGCCCGGAACATTGATCACGAGCGTCCTGCCGCGCAGGGCCGCAACGCCGCGCGACAACATCGCCCGCGGCGTGATCTCGGCGCTGCGCGCGCGGATGTGCTCGGAGATACCCGGCGCGAGACGGTCGCACACGTCGAGGGTCGCTTCCGGGGCGATGTCACGCGGCGAGAAGCCCGTGCCGCCGGTGGTGAGGATGATGTCCGCGCGCTCGATGTCGGCCAACTCGATAGA
>Ga0209430_1001870_pt1 | contig 14656 bp, 15 predicted proteins | sample BarGraIncub1133A_FD_184504 | JGI IMG/M metagenome (GOLD analysis project Ga0209430, IMG submission 184504) | Arctic peat soil microbial communities from Barrow, Alaska - Barrow Graham LP Incubations 11-33A (SPAdes) (version 2) | ecosystem: Environmental > Terrestrial > Soil > Wetlands > Peat... | reverse complement strand
TAATAAACTAAATCTGATCAAGAGTGGAATATGTGACATATTTGTTACCGAGTCCATAAAAACAAAAAACGTTGGGGTTTTCGGAGCAGAATCATATATAGTGTGCTTTGAAGGTCTACTTTCATAAAAAGGGTTTTTGCACATCTTCCCGAATACAATGGTCATGTCACTACAGTTTAATATGATTTTTTGTTAGTTATCGTAGAAAACACCCTGGTATCAAATAAACAAACTGATAAGATAAATAAATAATCAAAGTAATTGCTTTCATGAAATACTGTACAAGTCAAACGCAAAATTCAAATTATCCGTATATATTGGTGCGAAGTTAATTCATCATGTTTTAAATTGGGTTAATTAAACTGGTAAAAATATACTTAAAATTGAGGTATGGAGTAAAATGAGTGAATTTGATGTGTACCAAACCCTATGTAAAGGAGCAAAAGAGTATGATTACATATTTCATTCTGGCAAATGTATGCTGGTGGCAAAAATGGAGTTCGTATTGGTTGCAAAAATCTTTCAAATGAAAATACAAATTTAAAAAGTGAAAATGGATATATTTTTAATAAGATAGAAAGAAGCGATTGCACAACAATAAGGTATAATGAGGAATCAGATTGGGGTTACTTTAATAAATCATGGGCTAATGTTGAATATACAGTAAATTTTTCTGAGTTTATGCTTAGAGAAGAACACTTATATGGTGGGCTTATTAAAGGTATAGAGTGGGACTATAAGGAGGAAACAAGATTACGGGTTGCAATTAGACCAAAATGTTTGGAGGTATTTAAAAACGGTAAGGATTTGGTTTATAAATATCCTGAGTTTGATTATATTTATTTACAATTAAGTGAGGATATTTTAAATAGATGCATTATCACTTTTAATCCATGGGCAAATAAGGATTTTATAGCTCATGCAAAGAAAATAGTATTAGCAAGTATTCCATCATTTGATGAGAATAATTTTTATGAAAGCAATGTTACTGGAACTGACACAGCTTTGCGCGGATGCTATCTTATCTAAAATAAAGGGCAACGGTAATCTAAATAAATCGAGACGATAAATATTCTTATCTTTACATTATACATATGGTGAATATAAAATTTTGTAAATAATAGTTAGATATGACGAAGTAAACAAATATTTAATCAGGGGTTGATAAAGATCGAGAAAGATTATTGGATAGATGTGGAAAATCGCATTTTATAATCTCAAAATATGTTGTGTAAGGGAATGGGATTATGACTATATTTGAAGTTCATTCTTGTCAAAGTGGTGTTCATCAGAACTTTATAACTTCAAATCCATATACAAACCGTATATATGGATATATAATTATAAATGTATTTTATTGGAAGGGGTGTTTTGTTTTATGGATTTACTGGGAAGAGTAAGTACTATGTCTATTGTTTACATGACTATTTCTGCTGTTCTGGCTCTTTTGGTACCTATTGCGTTGATAGTATTCATGGGTGTAAAGAAGAGGCTGAAATGGAAGGCAATGCTATTCGGTGCGCTTTTGTTTGTGGTGTTTGCACTGATATTGGAAAGGATTATGCATGCTTTGGTGCTAGGTGCAGATCCAACTCAGTCTGCAATTTATAAAAATCCTGTACTCTACATGCTTTATGGTGGGTTTGCTGCAGGAATATTTGAAGAGACTGCAAGATTGCTTTGTTTTAAATCATTTTTAAAGGTCAAAAATAATGAAAGCATCTACACGGGTATATCCTATGGCCTGGGGCATGGTGGTATTGAGGCAATATTGGTCGGCGGCATCGCTGCGGTAGGCAACCTTGTAACTTCAGTCATGTTGAACTCAGGAATGCTTAAAGCTGTGACAGCTGCAATGAGTGGGCAGCAGCTTGATAAATTCAACCAGGGAATGAATGGTTTGGTTAATACACCATCTTATATGTTTCTCGTATCGGGCGGCGAAAGGATGATTGCCCTTGTATTGCAGATTGCATTGTCACTATTTGTTTTTAAGGCAGTGGTGGAGAAAAAGTGGCAATACTTCGCATATGCTATATTGATACATGCAGGTATTGATATGTTAGCAGTTCTATTCCAGAGGGGTATTATCAAGAATGTCTTTTTACTTGAAGGAATTATTCTTCTGGCAACTGTAGCGGTAGCTATAGTTGCATTTAAAATTAACAAAAAGAAAGCTATGCCAGAGCAGACGAGTTTGGAGTAGGCGGCCGAACAGAAAATCGTATAGATGCTAAGCTGCAAAATACCTTATTCGAGGTGCTTTGCAGCTTATTTTTATAAAATTCAAATATTTTTTCATTTCCTTCGTCTTTTTGTACTGCTAAATCATCTAAAGTGTATAAGGGAGGAAGGATAATAATTTTAAATAATATAGATTATAGAAGAGGGTGGCGTTTATATCTAATTTACAGAGTTATGACCTATTAACACAATTTATAACCGAGAACCAAGATAAATTCTATAGACTTGCTTACAGCTATGTCAAGAACCGTGAAACTGCTCTCGATATGGTACAGGAAGCGCTTATAAGCGCTTATGAGTCAGTACACGTTGTCAAAAATAACAACTATATCAAGACATGGTTCTACAGGATCTTGGTTAATAAATGCATTGCAAGTTATAAGAAGAGAATGCGCTTTGTTGCTTCAGATGAAATAATAGAACAAACGCCTTATTACGATAAGTATCAGGCTGAGATTATTGACCTCTACAATGCAATTGATCGACTGGAATCGAAACTCAAAACAGTCATTGTTCTGCGCTATTTTGAGGATATGAAAATGTCCGAGATTGCTGAAATTGTAAAATCCAATGAGAGCACTGTTAAATCGAGAATCAGTGTGGCTCTCAAAAAGCTGGGACTACAAGTAAAAGGAGAGGTGTAATTATGGAAGAAAAATTAAGAACTGCAGCAAAGATTTATAAAGAAATTGATATTCCTAAGGAGTTATGCGTTAGGGTAAGTGAAACAATAAAATTACAGAGAAAAAATAAATCTAATATACGATATATTTGGCGTTGCGCTGCTGTTACAGCCGCATGTATATGCCTGTTTGCAATGGTGGTTAATGTAAATTTCGCATTTGCACAGTCTGTTTATAATATCCCTGTGATTGGTCAGATTGCAAAGGTTTTTACCTTTAGAGTGTATGAGAAGGCTAATGATACTTATAAACTCAAAGCGGAAATTCCAACTTTATCAGACATCCCTGATAAGAACTTTGAGGAAGTGGTAAATAAAGAGATTAATACAAAGCTTGACGCAGCAATGGCTGAGGCAACTGTACGGGCAGACGAGGCGAAAAAAGCTTTTATTGATACTGGTGGGAAAGAAGAAGAGTTTATACCAATTAAAATTAAAGTAAATTATGAAATAAAACACAATTTGGATGGAGTGTTGTCATTTGTAATAAACAAAACGGAGACTACTGCAGCTGCTTATAATGAAAGGACCTTTTATAATATTGATATTGTAAAAGGAAGTAATATAACGTTAACAGAGTTGCACGGAGAAAACTATGTTGAGAAAATTAATGATATAATTAAGCTGGAGATGGCGCAAAAAGAGAAAGAATCGCCAAATTACTATTTTCAGGGGGATATGGGATTTAAAACGATTTCAGCGAATCAGAAATTTTATATCAATGAATCAGGAAATACAGTAATAGTTTTTGAAAAATACGAGATAGCACCTGGAGCTATGGGTCCTCAGGAGTTTGAGATAAAGGATGGTACATAACAACAAAGATAATACACATAATTTATACAATGCAAAGGAAAACTCAATGGAATTTCGAAAAGCGGTTGAAACAGATGTTAACAGTATAATTAATATTATAAAGCAGGCACAAGCATACTTTAAGGAAAATGGAATTAATCAATGGCAAGATAATTATCCAAATGTTGAAACAGTAAAGAAGGATATTAGCAATAAAAATGGATACGTCTTATTAAAAGATAATAACGTTGTTGGTACTATAGCAGTTACTTTTGACGGAGAAAAAACATATGACTCTATTTATGATGGTGAATGGATCAGCAATCATGAATATGCAGTTATTCATAGAATAGCTGTTGACGCCAATTACAAAGGATTAGGATTAGCATCTGTAATTATCAAAAATACAGAAGAGATTTGTTTTAATAAGGGTGTACATAGTATAAAAGTAGATACACATAGAGAAAACGTATCTATGCAGAAGTTGTTGCAGAAAAACAGGTTTCAGTATTGTGGCATAATCTATTTGGAGGACAAAAGTAAAAGAATAGCTTTTGAGAAAACACTATAAAACTGATGGGATACAATTAATTGAGCTTAGAATAAATAGAAATTTGAGAAAGGGTGTTAATTATTATAGCTAAAATTTTGGGGATTTCAGGAAGTCCAAGAAAAACTGGCAATACCGCCTTTGCAGTTAATTATGCTTTAGATACATTAAATGAAAAGGGTTTTGAAACCAGATATATATCGCTTTCTGGAAAAAATATTCACCCATGCATTGGTTGTTGGAAATGTGCAGATACTGGCAGGTGCTGGCAAAATGATGACATGGAAGAGATAATAGATTCCATGAAGTGGTGCGATGGACTAATAATAGCATCCCCTGTCTATTTTGGTATGTTAAGTGGACAATTAAAAACAATGATGGATCGCTGTGCATGTACACGAACGGAATATGGTTCTAATTTACCCATGACAGGGAAAATTGGAGGAGCAATCGCTTGTGCTAACTCAAGAAACGGTGGACAAGAAACAACTCTACAAAATATTCAAACCTTTTTGCTTCAGATGAATATCATGGTTGTTAGCGATGGTCCTAGCTATTGTCATTCAGGCGCAACAATAATGAGTGATGCTGATAAGGATAGCTGGGGTTTAGAAACAGTAAGGAATCTCTCAAATAATATTGGCAACATGCTAAGTAATTTTGTTCACAAGTAGACATACTTGACACTTTATTTTACTCCAAAAGTTCCTTCACTTTAATCCTACATCTAAAGCTCACAAGTAAGGATGAGCTTAATGATGTAGGATATTGTGATATTGATAGAAGGCTACCTATTCTGAAAGAACTCGATAATCTCTCCGTCAGGGCCTTTGCAAAAAGCTATTCTTACTTTTGTAACAGGCTCCGATTGTATATCAACATCGGTTGGAATCATAGTAACTTCTGCACCAGCAGCCTTAGCCTGCTCAATAGCCAGATCGCAGTTCTCTGTCCTAAACGCTACATGTAGAAATGCGCCTTCAGGTCTTTTCTCCTCGCTACCTCCAGCAAATATTTCTAAAAAGTTGCCATCACCAGTATCTAGCATTATAGCCCTTTCATTACCTTCGCCCCAGCTAATGTATTTTTTAAAGCCTAGCCCTTCCATATAGAATTTCAAGGTCTTTTCAAAATCAAATACTTTAAGTGCAAGATGATGAAAGCCGCCCCCACCTATTTTTGAATTATTTCCAGACATAACAAATACCTCCTTGTGATAGTTCCAAAATTTAAATTAATCTGATTTCTTTAATTATAAACCTTTTCATGAGATTTATTCAATAAAAATAAAGTTCTACTAACATCTCTCAATTACATATTTATGATAATTTGGTTATAATCTTTATTGGTTTATGATAGAATTTGATGGAAAAGAATTATATAACTATATTTACAAAAGAATAAGTGAAAGAGTATATAAATAATAGAGTAAATATTGGAGGTGAAGTTGATGTCAATGGTGGATAACTTAAAAAGTATCCTTGCCAGGCAAAAAGAAAGTATATCAAATCTTGAAATCGAAATTACAAATATTGAAGCAACTGATCTGGTGACTGAGAACCAAAACTTAAAAACAGAGCTTATAAAATATCAAGCATTTTTGGAGAAGGAAAAGGGCGATAATTTAAAAATATCAGAAGAAAATAAAAACCTTAAAAATGTGCTATATGAACAGTTATATAACGAAAAAATTCAGATATTGAACTCTACAAGTAGAAAAATGGATGTTTACTATAAATCAAATATTGAAGGAGAAATAAACAGGCTAAGCAGCTTCGAGCTGTCAGTAAAAAAACGAATAGAAGAAATGACTAGGATTTTGAAAGCTAGCAGGATAGATCTTCAGGACGATATATATATAAAGCTTGAAGGATTAAAAAATCTGCTTAATATCAAAATAGCCCTTGTTCGTGAAGAGCTTGTGAAAAATACAGGAGCGTTTGGTGAAAATAAAGCAGAAGAATTCGAAAAGTTAAGGCAGGAACAAGTTACAGAGGAAGAGATAAAAGGCCGGATAAAGCAGAATAATATAGAATCCTTTATAGGACTTAATATTATCAATAAGTTGGGTGTTTTATTACTTGTTATAGGTGTAATTGCAGCATCTCAGTTCACATATTTTAAATTACCTGACACACTAAAAGGTGCTTTTTCATTTGCAATTGGAGTTGTATTACTTATTACCGGCGAATTGTTAAACCGCAAAAAGCCAAATGTTTTTTCCTTAGGCATTACAAGTGGAGGGGTAGCAGTATTATATGTGGCATTAGCTCTAAGCTTCTTTAAGTTTGGAATTCTGGATATGTATCCAGCTTTGGGATTATGTGTGATTATAACATCGGGAGCTTTTGTTCTGTCTCAGCGGTATAATTCTCAAACCATATCAGCTTTTACAATGATAGGTGGATACTTGCCTATTTTCTCTATAGCAGGTAATAAAACCATAGTGTATGGTGCAATGGTTTATTTTGTTATACTTAACATCTTAGCACTTATAATATCAGTTAATAAGAAGTGGATTGCAACAGCATATATAGGATTTGTACTAAATGTAGTGGGTTCCATTTATATATTGTCCATTATGTTTAATGGAAGGGACTATAATGCATCGTTTTCTAAAGATGATTTTATTACAATACTTTATATCGCTTTTGCGTTTATAATCTATACACTTATTCCCGTCATTGGATCCTTCAAGAAAAAACTTAGCTTTAAAACCCATGACATTGTTTTACTGGCATTAAATACATTAATAAGCTCTCTGCTCATGTATTTGGCTTTTTATACTTTAAAGCTATCAGATTTCACAGGTCTTCTCGCTGTTATCTTCGCAGTTGTTTATCTAGTGCTGGGAAGGTTTGTGGAGAATCGTATGACAAAAGAGCAAGAGGTAAAGGCACTATTTTATATTACAGGACTTACCTTTGTGGTGCTAATAATACCGTTCCAATTTGATAAGGTGTGGCTGTCTTTAGGCTGGTTAGTTGAAGGAATCGCTCTTCTTTCATATGGTATATATAAAGAGATAAGAGGTTTTAAACGGGCTGGGGTTATTATTTCACTTCTCTGCCTTGGAGCCTTTATACTTTTTGATGTGCCAAATTACAATGCTTTACTCTTTACGTATAAGTATCTGTCAATAACTGCAGGAAGCATTATAGTTTTGGGATCATTAATATATAAAAAGAATTTGGCAAGTACACCAACACGGCTATTTAAGTATACTGCAGCAATCAATATATGGATTTTCTCATTGTATATCATTGGGCGTGAATTCAGGGCGCATATATCAAATTTACTGCTAAACAGTAGTTTTAATTTGGACTACCTGATTATTGCTACTATGATTTTAGCTAGCTTTGTGATTGCATATATTATTCCAAGGATAAAAATTCTCTGTGATAATATCATGAAAGGTATATCGGTGACAATTTATGCGATGGCGTTAATAGCCCTATTTTTCTTAAATTTCAATTCTCCGGTAAGAGGATACTTGAATGAAGTGCCTGCAGCTATAAGCGTAATTGGGACAATAGAATTGGCAATAATCGCCTTGCTATCGATTTTGGTTGTGAGAGATTTGGTAGTGTGTCTTGTGATGGAACGTAAACTTGGGATAGAATGGTACCCGTTTATAATATCTTTTTACTTTGTAGTGATTTTGACACAAAACCTGATAACCCAATACAACCTTGGATTCAATAATGCTGTGATAAGCATTATATATCTAATAACTTCCCTTGCCTGGATTACATTTGGCTTTATTAAGCGATATGCATTTATAAGGCGGTTTGGCCTTGGATTATGCATGCTGGCGGTTGCAAAACTATTTATCGTTGACCTTTCATTCTTATCCCAAGGATATAGAATAGTTTCATATTTTGTTTTTGGTTTGACACTTATCGCAATATCCTTTGTTTATCAGTATTTTAATAAAAGAATAGATGTTATAGGTGAGGTAATGCCAGATGATAAAAAAATAAAATTAAAGGATGGTATAACAAAATGAACGATCTATCATTTAAGAAAGAAAATTGTGCACTATTAATTATTGATATGCAAAATGCATTTATTCATCCAGAGGGATCATTATCAAAAATGGGTCTTGATACCTCAAGAACATCAATTGTTATTGAACCAATCAAGCAATTGAAAAATAAATTTAAGGCTAGTAACCGCCCAGTTATCTATTTACAGCACACACATCGTCCAGATAGAACGGATGCAGGGTTAATTGCTAAAGTATTCCCTCCAATTATGGATTTAGGACATTGTTTTGATGGTTCCTGGGATGGTGAAATCATTGATGAATTAAAACCGGATGAGGACGATTTTATTGTAAAAAAACATCGGTTTAGCGCATTTTACAATACACAACTTGAAGATGTTTTAAGGGAGTTAGCGATTGAAACATTAGTGGTAGCTGGTATTGCCACAAACGTATGTGTTGAATCTACAATAAGGGATGCTTTTTACCGTGATTTTAATGTGTTTGTTCCTAGGGAAACAACAGCTTCATATACACTAGAGCAAGAACAAGGAGCTCTTGGAAATTTTGAGTTTGCTTTTGCACGAGTTAATTCGTTGGAACAAATGTTAATTGAGTTGGAAAAGTAATTTAGTAAAAAAGCATGGCGAAGATTATCTTCGCCATGCTTTTTTTAATAAGCTTTTTTGTTTATAATGCCTTAGTAAAGATGTTTTCCATATCCTCCATATTGAGGGTCTTGAAGTTACCAATGGTTCTGGTGTTTTCAAAGCTGCACTTATAAGCCAACTCGTGAATCTGATCGCTTGTTACATCAATTCCTAGCTCATGGATAGAGACAGGCATGCCAGTTAGACGGTAGAAATCCTCCATTGCTTCGATTCCTTCCAACGCAACCTTCTCCTGATCATCGAAATTGTTGGGTACACCCAGCACATTCACTGCAAACTGTGCAAAACGTGATACGTCCGTCTTGTATACATAGCGCGCCCAGCTTCCCCATACAGCGGCTAGACCAGCTCCGTGAGCCACATCAAACATGCCACCCAATTCGTGCTCCAGTTGATGACACGCAAAGTCGCCTACAGAACCACATCCGGTCAGATCATTGTGGGATAGACTACCCGCCCACATGATTTCGGCGCGTGCATTATAATCTTCGGGTTCGTTCATCAGAATTTTTGCGTTGCGGAGCACTGTCTTCATCAAACTTTCACTGATTCCATCTGTCAGCTCCATGGTTTTTTCAGTGGTGAAATACCGTTCCATAGTATGCATCAGGATATCAGTGCAGCCACTTTGTGTCTGGTACTGCGGTAAGGTGAAGGTCAACTCAGGATTCATAATGGCAAACTTGCAACGTGCATAGTCTGTGTTGCAGGGCCTTTTCAACCAACCATCATCGTTGGTGATTACGGAGGAATTGCTCATTTCACTGCCTGCAGCTGCAATTGTCAGAATGACACCAATTGGCAGGCAACCTGTGGGCTCTGCTTTGCCATCGTACAGATCCCATACATCACAGTCATTTGTCATACCGTAACCGATGGCTTTAGCAGAGTCAATGACGCTGCCGCCGCCAATAGCCAGAATAAAGTCGACACTCTCTTTTTTGCACAGTTCAATGCCCTCGTAAACCTTGGAAAGCCTAGGGTTAGGTACCACACCGCCTAGACTTACATAGTCGATTCCTACCTTCGTGAGAGAATCTAAAACCTTGTCCAACAGACCGGATTTTTTCGCGCTGCTACCTCCAAAATGAACCAGTACTTTTTTACATTGCTGAGCCTCTATGAGGTCTCCAACCTGTGTTTCTGTATCCTTGCCAAAAATTACTTTAGTAGGGGTATAGTACTTAAAATTCTTCATAGCTAACACACTCCTTCTTTTAATTTGAATTATTTCTCAAGTTGTCTTGTTAAACCATAGTAATCCTTAGAGTTAGCTCTAGAGCAAGAGAAAAATTATTTTTTTCATCAAATGCGCTTGACTTAGAGCTTACTCTAATATATAAAGTATTTATAAATAAAAGTTTTTTTAAAAATGTTCCCCTGCAAATATCATACCACATTTATTATAATTTAAAATATTATGGTAGATGACACAATGGAAAAGCTAGACGATCTATGACAATGACCATAGGTAAGCTTTTTGTGGAGGGGAGCAAATCATTAATTAACTTTTGAAAGGAGTATTACGATAGAAATAATATATAGTTCTGCAGCGGGGGGAAATAATTTTGACAAGGAATAGGAAATTTTCAATTCTAATTTGTATGAGTATATTCATCATATTTTTATTTGGGGCTTTTTATAACGGCTTGGTTGTTAAAAAATATATAATTAATTCAGATAAATTGGATGTAGATGATTCTGTAAGGATAGTTTTGATTACGGATTTACATAGCCATATTTATGGTAAAAATCAAATAAAGCTTGTTTCTTTAATCAAGAAACAAAAGCCTGATATTATAGCACTAGTGGGAGATATTGCGGACGATGAGTCACCGATCGTTGGCACAGAACAGTTCTTGACGGGTATAAAAGGAGTTGCTCCCACCTACTACGTGTCTGGAAATCATGAGTTTTGGTCAAAGGATATCAAAAACATTAAAGATACCATTAGAAAATATGATGTTGTTATTCTTGAAAACAGCTATGAGCAGATTAAAATTAATAACTCAAACATTATTATTGGTGGAGTTGATGATCCTGATATCGTCGAGTTTGAGAAACCAGACTTTGATTGGCGTGGAGAAATGTATAATGCTTTTTTAGAATTGCAATATAAGCCTAGCTTTAAAATACTTCTAGCTCACCGCCCTGAATTAATAGAAAGCTATAAAGAAAACAGTTTTGATTTGGTGTTGTCAGGACATTCACATGGCGGACAGGTTAGACTTCCATTTATATTAAATGGGCTTTTTGCCCCAAATCAAGGCTGGTTTCCTAAATATGCAGGTGGGGAATATAAATATGATTCTTTGACTCACATAGTAAGTAGAGGTATTTCCTATAACCCTCGCTTGCCACGTGTATTTAATCCTCCTGAGGTAGTCGTTATTGATATTAAAGGAAGCGCATCACACTGAAGACTTTGCAGCATTCTAAAAAGAGTGGCAAAACGAAAAAATGGCACGGGTATTTAAAAATACCGGTGCCATTTTAAAATATTTGCTTTAAGCAAGAGTTACATTTGTAGCTTGTAAGCCACGTTGTCCTTTTTCAACATCGAATTGGACTCTTTGACCTTCATCAAGCGACTTATATCCTTCAGACTTTATAGCAGAAAAATGTACAAATACATCTTCTCCGCCATCTTCTCTTTCAATAAATCCAAAGCCTTTTTCGGCATTGAACCACTTTACTTTACCGTACAAATAAACGCACCTCCAAAATGATTGTGAATCTTCTTGAGATTCATTATTATTATTATGTTAATGAAATCTAAAAGTTATTCTTAAGACATTATACAACAGAATTTATTGTATAGCAAATAACTTTCAAAAAAGATAAGAATATGATATATTGTGAGGGAGTATTAATTATCGATTTAAAGAAAATGGTTTCATAGAAGGAAACTACTAAATTCTCAAAAAAAGTGTAAATATGAAGGGTAAATTATGAATATTAAAAGTTTAAAAATAGGGGATCTAAATGTAAAATTTCCAATAATACAGGGAGGGATGGGGGTCGGAGTTTCTCTTTCTTCTTTGGCATCAGCAGTGGCTAATGAAGGTGGTATTGGGGTCATATCTGCTGCAGTAATTGGAATGAATGAGCCTGATTTTAAAACGAATTATTTGGAAGCAAACATTAGGGCACTAAAAAATGAAATTAGGAAAGCCAAGGAATTAACAAAAGGAATCCTAGGGGTCAATATAATGGTGGCTTTATCAAATTATGCAGATATGGTAAGGACCGCCATCGAAGAAGGCATTGATATTATTTTTTCTGGAGCTGGACTACCGCTTGACCTCCCTAGCTTTTTACAGGGAACAACAAAGACAAAGTTAGTCCCTATTGTATCTTCAAAAAGAGCAGCAGGAATAATTATAAAAAGATGGTTTTCCAAATATGGCTACCTTCCAGATGCTTTAGTAGTTGAAGGCCCGATGGCAGGAGGTCACCTTGGCTTTAGGGAAGACCAACTAAACGATGCTGAATATTCTTTAGAAAAATTGGTTCCAGAGGTTATAAGTGAAGTGAAAGTATTTGAAGAGACTTACAAAAAATCTATTCCTGTAATTGCAGCGGGAGGAATATACAGCGGAGGAGATATTTTTAAATTTTTGAAGTTAGGTGCATCAGGAGTACAAATGTCAACGCGTTTTGTAACAACTCACGAATGTGATGCAGCTATAGAATTTAAAGAGGCGTACATTAATTCTGAGAAAGAAGATGTTCTCATAATAAATAGTCCTGTTGGTATGCCAGGAAGGGCACTTAAAAATAAATTCATTGATGATGTAATACATGGTAAAAGACATCCAATAAAATGTCCATACCATTGCATTAAGACCTGTAATTTTCGAACCAGTCCCTATTGCATTGCACTTGCTCTAATAAATGCACAAAAAGGTGATTTGGAAAATGGTTTTGTATTTGCAGGAGAAAACGCCTTTAAAACGAAAGTAATCGTTTCTGTTAAAGAATTGATGAATACTTTACTTGAAGAGTATACTATTGCGGCTTCTTACCAATATTGATCAATTCAGTTGTGACAATACTTTTATGACCAGGAATGTGCTGGAGAGAATGTTTATCTACCAAAGGAGATTAAATATGGAAACCACAAAACTACCTCGTGCCTTACCTCATGAAATGGGAGTAGACCCAAAAGCTATTTTAAGTTTTGTTAATACAGTGGAAGATCAACAGCTGGGCATACATTCATTTATGCTACTGCGACATAACAAGGTGGTGGCAGAGGGCTGGTGGGATCCAATGAAGCCTTCATATAATCATATACTGTTTTCATTAAGCAAAAGCTTTACTTCTACAGCAATTGGATTTGCAGTTCAAGAAAAATTGCTTTCCATTGAAGATTATGTGCTGTCCTTTTTCCCAGATAAGCTACCATATGAACCTTGTGAAAATATGAAGAAAATGAAGATCAAGCATTTGCTTAATATGTGTACAGGTCATTCAGCGGAACCTCCTTTTATACTGGGTGAAAATACAAGTAAGGATTGGGTATATTCATTTCTAACCTCTTATGTTGATTTAGAACCAGGAAGTCTATTTGTGTATAATACGCCAGCAACATATATGCTGTCAGCTATCCTTCAAGAGATCACAAAATCTACTACTTTTGAATTTTTACAGCCAAGATTATTTCAGCCTTTAGGCATTTCTGATATTTGGTGGGAGGTTTGCCCAAAAGGAATTAATGCAGGAGGGTTTGGCCTGAATATTAAAACAGAAGATATTGCTAAGTTTGGCACCTTCTTATTAAATAAAGGCGTATGGGAAGGAAAGCAACTTTTAAATTCTGCATGGATTGAAGAGGCAACGGCGAAACATATTGAGAATAATGGAGATACACCTGACTGGAAACAAGGGTATGGTTATCAATTCTGGCGTTGTCAGCCTGAGGGTGTTTACCGCGGTGATGGTGCATTTGGACAATATTGTATTGTAATGCCTGAACAAGATGCAGTTATTGCTATACAGGCTGGTGTTGCTGATATGCAAAAGGTGTTAACTGATATTTGGGATATTCTATTGCCTGCAATGAAAAACAGCGTTCCAGAAAATAAGGAAAACCAGACAGCTCTGGAAGAAAAGCTATCTTGCTTAGTATATAGTATGCCTTCGGGAGAAGCTAGATCTCCAATGGCAGATATAGTCTCTGGGAAAGAATATGAAATAGCTGAAAATAGCACAGGAATTACAAAATTAGCTTTTAATTTTGCAGATACAAATAAAGTTACTGTACATATGGGAGAAAACAACTATACAGCTGAAATAGGATATCAGAAATGGATTGATGGTCAGACACATTTTAAAGAAGAGGATGAAAAAATCTTTTCACCTTTATTTCATCATATTTCTTGTGCAGGTGCATGGGTAAATGAAGATACTTTTCAGTTTGATATCTTGTATAATAGAACAACAACGAAGGATACTTTCGAGATTAAGTTCCATGAAAAAGGAATTACGATAATGTACGAACGTAAGCTCAACTTCACTGGTGGTAAGCTCAAATTGCTTGGTTGGTAGGAAGCTAATGCTACAAGCATAGGTATAGGTAATTTTGATATTTGAAGCTAAGTTTATTTAGAAAAATAAAGGATTATTTATAAAAAAGGAATTCAAATCATGAATAAAATAGAATCAGTATATCCAACGGACAGAAAAGATATGTATTCGCTTTTGCTTGCGCAAATGAAGGC
>Ga0209430_1001866_pt1 | contig 14668 bp, 10 predicted proteins | sample BarGraIncub1133A_FD_184504 | JGI IMG/M metagenome (GOLD analysis project Ga0209430, IMG submission 184504) | Arctic peat soil microbial communities from Barrow, Alaska - Barrow Graham LP Incubations 11-33A (SPAdes) (version 2) | ecosystem: Environmental > Terrestrial > Soil > Wetlands > Peat... | reverse complement strand
TTTGATGAATTGTTGCCAGATATCGCAAGCCGTTTTAACAGCGGCCAGGAGTTTTTTAACACACCCGGGGAAGCAAAATTCATAGATGCCATTTTCCCCGCCTGCCCAAACATATCCATCGACTATGGTATTCTTGAAAAATCCTCCAATGTGTATGTAATTTCTGCCGATTTCGGTTGGTCTGACCTGGGCACTTGGGGTTCACTCCACGATTTATCACAAAAAGATGCCGATAACAACGCAGTGCTTAAATGCAAGGCGATGTTTTACAATAGTCACGACAATTTGATTTCATTAGCCAGCGGAAAACTGGCAGTCCTCAGTGATTTGAATGGCTACATCGTCACTGAATCCGAGAATGTTTTGTTGATCTGCAAAAAGGAAAACGAACAGGATATTCGCCAATACGTCATCGACACACAGATGAAAGTCGGTGATGACTATGTATAAATAACGGCGTAAATTACCGACGGTGCGTCTTCTTCTTTAATTCAAAGCTGACACCCAAGTATTTACGACGGACAATTTCATTCGCAGCCAATTCTTCAGGCGTACCCTGGAATTGAATTTTCCCTTCAAAAAGCATGTAAGCCCTGTCTGTAATGGATAGGGTTTCCTGTACATTATGGTCCGTGATGAGAATACCAATGTTCTTGGTCACCAGATTGGAAACAATCTGTTGAATATCATCCACCGCGATAGGGTCAACACCGGCAAACGGTTCATCCAACATGATAAATTTCGGGCTGATGGCCAGACAACGGGCAATTTCCGTACGTCGACGTTCACCACCTGAAAGACGGTCACCAATATTTTTCCGTACTTTTTCAAGATGGAACTCTGCAATGAGACTCTCGAGCTTCTCTTTTTGTTCCGCCTTAGACATTTTGGTCATTTGCAAAACGGACTTTATATTGTCTTCCACAGTCATTTTGCGGAAAACGGAAGCTTCCTGAGCTAGATAACCGATGCCACTTTGCGCCCTTCTGTATACTGGATAGCCCGTAATGTCCGTCTTACCCAAGAAGATTTTGCCTTCATTCGGAATCACAAGGCCTGTCGTCATATAGAATGTCGTCGTCTTACCGGCACCGTTCGGGCCTAACAGCCCAACGATTTCACCTTGATGGAGTTCGATCGAAACATGATCAACCACCGTTCGGTTGCGGTATCTTTTTACCAGATTCTCAGTACGCAGCACCAACTCCTCTTCAGGTTCCTGCTGAATCGGTTGATCCTGATCAACGGGCACCTGTTGGGTGAGTTCCAGTTCGGAGAGTTCCATTTCGGACATACAGACTTCTATTATATCTCGGTTTCGCCTGCAAAAATACTAAAAGTACATGGATTTTACGTGCCCTTTTCAAGGATTAAAAGTATATTTGCATGAATATGGAAACGCTTTATTTATGAACCTTATAGAACACGTCGGGAAATATAGCTTGCTGATGTACCGCACTTTTTCGTTACCACAACGCTGGAAACTTTTTTTCAAGCAGCTTTGGCGCGAAATTGAGAAATTGGGAGCAGACTCATTGGTCATCACCTTTATCATTTCCATTTTCATTGGAGCCGTGATGACGATGCAGACCCAAATGAACATTGAGAACCCGCTCCTGCCCCGCTACACGGTCGGATTGGTAACCCGCGACACGCTCCTCCTCGAATTCTGTTCCAGCATCATTTGCCTTATACTGGCCGGAAAAGTCGGGTCAAACATCGCTTCTGAAATCGGGACCATGCGAATATCTGAACAAATTGATGCCATGGAAATCATGGGCGTCAACAGCGCCAACTACATCATTCTACCGAAAATTATCGGATTCATGATTTTTATCCCGTTTCTAGTGGTATTCAGTATGTTCTTTGGTTTGGTTGGTGGTTATCTCATTTCAATCTTCACAGACCTGATCACTCCAGCAACTTACATATACGGCATTCAGTACTGGTTTGTCCCTTGGTACGTCTACTATTCCATCATCAAATCCATCATCTTTGCCTTCATCATAACTTCCGTCTCATCCTATTATGGCTACTATTCTTATGGTGGAGCGCTTGATGTCGGTAAATCCAGTACCAATGCAGTAGTCAACAGCAGCATCATCATCCTGTTACTGAACGTGATCCTCACTAAAATCCTGCTCGCATGATTCAACTCGAGAACGTTAATAAATCCTTTGATGACAAAGAAGTTCTTAAAGGCATCAACACTGTTTTTGAAACGGGAAAGACCAACCTCATCATTGGTCAGAGCGGATCCGGAAAAACTGTTCTGCTGAAATGCGTAGTTGGGCTTCTGGAGCCAACTTCAGGCGATATCTTTTATGATGGCAGAAGTCTGGCTGCCATGGGCAAGAACGAACGCACCCAGCTCCGCAGCGAATTGGGAATGCTCTTTCAAGGCTCCGCCCTCTTCGATTCACTCTCCGTCCAGGACAATGTGTTGTTCCCATTGCGGATGTTTTCGGATATGAGCGACACTGACAAACTTAAGCGCGCCCGTTATTGCTTGGATCGCGTTGGTCTTACCGGTGCCTATTCGAAATTTCCTGCCGAAATTAGTGGGGGCATGCAGAAAAGAGCCGCCATTGCACGCGCCATTGCCCTGAATCCCAGATACCTTTTCTGCGATGAACCCAATTCAGGCCTTGACCCACTGACCTCCATCAAAATAGATGAACTCATAACCGACATCACCGAGGAATATCAGATGACCACCATTATTAACACGCATGACATGAACTCTGTGGTCTCCATGGGCGAAAAAGTCATTTTCATCTATGAAGGTGAAAAAGGTTGGGAGGGCACCAAAGAAGAAATTTTCACTGCCACTGACCAACACTTGCGTGAATTTGTCTTCGCTTCCAAGTTTTTTCAGAAATCCGTGGAGCTATTTAACAAATAACATAGGCCATGAAAGTCCTCTCTTACAACCTCAATGGAGTTCGTTCCGCTATCAGCAAAGGTTTGGCAGATTATTTGAAAGAAGAAAATGCCGATGTTGTTTGTTTCCAGGAAACCAAAGCCCAGCCAGAACAAATCGATACCAGTTTGTTCTGGGACGCTGGTTACCCCCATTGTTTCTTCCATTCCGCACAAAAAAAGGGCTATAGCGGCGTTGCCATTTTATCCAAAGTGCAACCCGACCGCGTCGTCATCGGTATGAACAACCATAAGTACGATAACGAGGGTCGTGTCATCCGAGCAGATTTTGGTAATTTCAGTGTACTCTGCGTTTATGTACCTTCCGGTAGCATGGGCGATACCCGTCAGGGCTTCAAAATGGAATTCCTGGCCGATTTTCTACCCTACCTGATTGAATTGCGTAAAGAGTGCCCTAATTTGCTCATCTGCGGCGATTTCAACATTTGCCACAAGCCCATCGACATCAATCACCCTGAACGTCACAACAACATGTCCGGATTCTTGCCCGAAGAACGCGCTTGGTTCGACCAACTGGTTGAAAGTGGTTTTATAGATACTTTTCGCGAATTCGATCAAAGTGCCGAGAGATACAGCTGGTGGAACTACCGCACCTTTGCCCGCGACCGCAACCTTGGCTGGCGTATTGATTATCACTTAGTAGCCCCCTCGCTCCGTGGAAGCCTCATGGGCGCACAAATTCACGACAACATTGTCCATTCCGACCATTGCCCTGTTTCGGCCATACTGAACCTCTAAACCACCTTAAACTATGGCTCGCGCACACGATTCTTCCTTTGCTTTGCGAATGGCCTTCTTTATCGGAGCTGCCATCATCACCATCGCATCGACTCTTTTTTCCAACCGTTTGGCTAAAGACCTCGCTTTGGAAGAACGCAAGAAAATGGAACTCTGGGCTGAAGCCATTCGTCTCATTGCCGCAGAACCGACCCAGGGAGTAGAAATGGACTATACCTTAAGCCTGAAAGTCATCGAAGGCAACACCAACATTCCAGTCGTTCTTGTTGACGATAAAGGCGAAGTCCTTAGCCACAACAACTTGGGTCTAAAAAATGAAAACGACACGGCTGAACTTAATGCTGTTACCCGTACTATCATTGCCCATAAACAATTCATCGAAGTAAAAATAAGCGATGATATTTCCCATTTTGTCTATTATCAGGATTCAAAACTTCTCCGAAAGCTCACGTATTTCCCCTTCGTCCAGCTTATTGTCATGTTTATCTTCTTATTGATTACTCTATCTGCATTGAATTCCACCAACCGGGCAGAGCAGGACCGTGTATGGGTTGGATTATCCAAAGAAACCGCCCATCAATTGGGTACTCCGATATCCTCCTTGATGGCATGGGTTGAATTGCTAAAGTTGAAAAATGTAGATTCCAAATTACTGGACGAAATGGACAAAGACACCCAACGTCTCCAAACCATTGCCCAACGATTCTCAAAGATTGGATCCAAATCCGAGACAACTCCTCAGGACATCAAACCCGCCCTTGAAAATGCCGTTCAATACATGCGCAATCGAAGTTCCCGTAAAATCAGCATTACAACGCAAACTCCAAACGAAGCAATATTGGTCTTTCTGAATGTACCCCTCTTTGAATGGGTCATAGAGAACCTATGCAAAAACGCCATTGACGCGATGGATGCCACTGGCAAAATAAACATCGTCCTAACCCCTGAACATAAGCACCTCCTTATTGATGTGACCGATACTGGCAAAGGCATCGCTAAATCTAATTTCAAGACCGTATTCAAACCTGGATACACTACCAAAGCCCGTGGTTGGGGCCTCGGCCTCTCCCTTGTCAAACGCATCATCGAAGAAAACCACAACGGCAAAATCTTCGTCAAATCTTCCGAACTCGGCAAAGGCACAACTTTCCGCATCATTCTAAAAAAGGCTTGACTGTCTGATAAAAAGTAAAACATTTGTTTTTTGGTAAAAGAGCTGCACTCCAAAACAGCACAGCCCTTCTCCTTAAGTTTAGATTCTCTTTCTTCACACCTTACAAACGATGATCGTCGTCCGGCTTTGGAACAGGATAAAGGTAGGGTGGAAATATTTTTTTAGCTTCTGCTAAAACAGACCCGCCATTACAACATTTTGACTCATCTACGTTCAAAGGCTTCAAATTTTCACGACATTCGAGTTTCATAGCATTAAATTTTGTTATTGATACCTACTCTATTTGGGTTTTTCAGCATCCACCCACAATGTTGCAACGATTGTAATGCAAATGTAAAGTACCAGACTCTAATAATAATGAAGTTATGTACTATTATTTAATTTTAATTTTACATTGAAGCTATAAAATAAGAAGCCTCAATAAGCGCGCCCACCTATGAAAGCAGGTTTTCAGAAATGCAAAAAGGGCTGCATCCAATACGGTGCAGCCCTCATCTAATAATCAGTATATACTTTAGAGTTCTTCGTCTCCAATTTCTTCCGTATCTAAAACGGTTTTTCTAGAGGCGTTCAGTCGGTCGAAATCTTCTTTGGAACCTACAATCAGTTTGTCAAAATCACGCTGACCAGTACCGGCAGGAATCAAGTGACCGCAGATTACATTTTCCTTCAAACCTTCAAGACGGTCAACCTTGCCTTGGATAGCTGCCTCATTCAACACCTTCGTTGTTTCCTGGAAGGAAGCTGCTGACATAAAGCTATTGATCTGCAGTGCAGCACGGGTGATACCTTGGAGAATCTGATTGGAAGTGGCAGGAATGGCCTCTCTGGTCTCAACCAATTTCAGGTCACGACGTTTCAGAGAAGAGTTCTCATCACGCAATTTACGTGCAGTGACAATCATACCAGGCTTAAGGTTGGGAGAATCACCGGCTTCCAGCACCACTTTCTTGCCCCAGATACGGTCATTTTCTTCCATGAAGTCATTCTTGTCAATCAATTGCTGTTCAAGGAAGCGCGTATCACCGGCGTCTACGATTTCAACCTTACGCATCATTTGACGAACAATGACTTCGAAGTGCTTGTCATTTATTTTCACACCCTGGAGGCGGTATACGTCTTGAACTTCGTTCACGATGTATTCCTGAACAGCCGTCGGGCCCTTGATGGCCAGAATGTCGGCAGGCGTGATGACACCGTCTGAAAGGGGCGTTCCGGCACGTACAAAGTCATTCACCTGAACCAGAACCTGTTTGGTCAGAGGCACCATGTACTTCTTGACTTCACCAGTCTTGGACTGAATAACGATTTCACGGTTACCGCGTTTAACACGACCGAATTCGATGATTTCACCGTCGATTTCAGAAACAACAGCAGGATTGGACGGGTTACGGGCTTCGAAAAGCTCAGTGACACGGGGAAGACCCCCGGTGATATCACCAGCCTTAGCAACTGCACGCGGTATCTTGACCAGAATATCACCAGCCACAATATGTTCACCGTCTTCTTTCAACAAGTGAGCTCCGGCAGGCAAGTTATAGGTACGTAAACGTTCGCCGCTTTCATCCAATACGTGGATGGACGGGATACGGGTACGGTCTTTCGGTTCGATGATGATCTTTTCCTTCATCTTCGTCGTATCATCGGTATAGGAATTGAAGGTCACACCTTCTTCAACAGAGTCGAATTCCAATTTACCGGATTGCTCCGAGATGATGGTTGCATTGTAAGCATCCCATTCACAGATCTTTGTACCCTTAGCGACACGGTCACCAGGATTAAAATACAATTTGGATCCGTATGGAATATTCTGAGTGGTCAGTATCACTTTGGTCACTGGTTCGATCAGGCGAAGTTCACCATAACGGCCAACTACGATCTGAACAATGTTTCCACTTTCATCCTTTGCATCAACGGCTCTTAGTTCGTCAATTTCGATGATGGCATCGTGGTGGGCAACAATGGATGATTCAGCTTTAACGTTACCAGCAACCCCCCCTACGTGGAACGTACGAAGCGTCAACTGCGTACCCGGTTCTCCGATGGACTGAGCGGCAATAACACCGACAGCTTCTCCACGTTGAACCAGTTTTCCGGTTGCCAGGTTACGACCATAACATTTGGAGCAAACACCCTTCTTGGATTCACAAGTCAGCACCGAGCGTATTTCTACGCGTTCGATTGGTGAAGCCTGAATCTTGAGTGCCACTTCCTCAGTGATTTCCTGTCCGGATTCAACTAACAATTCGTTGGTGATGGGATGGTAAACATCGTGCACGGAAACACGTCCAAGGATGCGTTCAAACAAGGATGCGACCTTTTTGATTTCGGTAGCGGCAAGTCCGCGAAGTGTTCCGCAGTCTTCTTCGTTGATGATCACATCGTGTGAAACGTCGACCAAACGACGTGTCAGATAACCTGCATCAGCCGTCTTCAATGCCGTATCGGCAAGCCCTTTACGGGCACCGTGGGTAGAGATGAAATACTCAAGTACGGAAAGTCCTTCCTTAAAGTTTGAAAGAATCGGGTTTTCAATGACCTGACCACCTTCTGCACCGGATTTTTGCGGTTTGGCCATCAGACCACGCATACCGGACAGCTGACGAATCTGTTCCTTGCTACCACGAGCACCAGAGTCAAGCATCATATAAACAGAGTTGAAACCTTGATTGTCGGTTTCCAACTGTTTCATCAAAATATTGGAAAGTTTGGCATTGACACCACCCCAAACGTCGATAATCTTGTTGTAACGTTCATTGTTGGTGATCGCACCCATGGAGTATTCGGCCACGATGGAATCAACTTCGTCGTAACCTTCCTGAACCAATGCTTCCTTTTCCTTGGGAACGATAACGTCACCCAGATTGAAGGAAAGGCCGCCCTTGAAGGCCATAGAGTAACCCAGATCCTTGATATCGTCGAGGAACTGAGCCGTTCTGGCCACACCGCAAGCAGCGATGACGCGTCCGATAATGTCACGAAGAGACTTTTTGGTCAGGATTTCATTAATGTAACCAACTTTTTCGGGAACGAATTCGTTGACCATTACGCGACCAACGGAAGTATCCGTCAATTTGATGGTGGGTTGACCGTTTTCATCCAAGTCATGTACACGAACCTTCACGTTTGCGTGCAGGGCTACTTTGCCTTCGTTGAAGGCGATGGTGGCTTCTTCCGGAGAATAGAAAATCAGGTTTTCACCCATTGCACCAGGACGAAGTTTGGTCATGTAATACAGACCAAGTACCATGTCCTGTGAAGGAACAGTAATAGGAGCGCCGTTAGCAGGATTCAGGATGTTGTGTGAAGCAAGCATCAGCATCTGGGCTTCCAAAACAGCTTCGTTGCCAAGTGGAAGATGCACAGCCATCTGGTCACCGTCAAAGTCGGCATTGAAAGCCGTACAGGAGAGCGGGTGCAGCTGGATAGCCTTTCCTTCGATAAGCTTCGGTTGGAAAGCCTGAATACCAAGTCTATGCAGCGTAGGAGCACGGTTCAACAGAACCGGATGCCCCTTCATCACATATTCGAGAATGTCCCAAACAACTGGGTCCTTGCGGTCCACGATTTTCTTGGCGGATTTTACCGTTTTCACGATGCCGCGCTCAATAAGCTTGCGGATGATGAACGGTTTGTATAGTTCAGCGGCCATATCCTTAGGAATACCGCATTCGTGCATTTTGAGTTCAGGACCTACGACGATAACTGAACGGGCTGAATAGTCCACACGTTTACCAAGCAAGTTCTGACGGAAACGACCTTGTTTACCTTTCAAAGAGTCTGAAAGTGACTTCAAAGGACGGTTGGCATCCGTTTTAACCGCACTGGATTTGCGGGAGTTGTCGAACAAAGAGTCGACTGCTTCCTGCAACATACGCTTTTCGTTACGAAGGATCACTTCAGGAGCCTTGATTTCGATGAGACGTTTGAGACGGTTGTTGCGGATGATGACGCGACGATATAGGTCATTCAAGTCGGAAGTAGCGAAACGGCCACCATCCAAAGGCACCAACGGACGTAGTTCGGGCGGAATGACCGGAACGATCTTCACAATCATCCATTCCGGCTTGTTGCGCAGTCTGGACATGCGGAAAGATTCAACTACCTGAAGACGTTTCAAAGCTTCTGTCTTACGTTGCTGAGAACCGTCTGTGCTTGCCCGGTGACGCAGTTCGAAAGAAAGAGCGTCCAAATCAATGCGTTGCAACATGTCGTGGATAGCATCAGCTCCCATCTTCGCGATGAACTTGTTGGGATCTGAATCTTCCAACAATTGATTTTCGCGAGGCAGCGTTTCCAGAATATCCAGGTATTCTTCTTCAGAAATCAGGTCGTCTTTCTTGACGCCGTCGTTTTCCTTGATGCCTGCATTAATCACCACATACCGTTCGTAGTAGATGATGGAATCCAGTTTCTTAGTCGGTAGACCCAGTAGATAACCGATTTTGTTAGGAAGTGAACGGAAATACCAGATGTGTGCCACCGGTACGACTAGCTGAATGTGACCCATGCGTTCACGGCGGACCTTCTTCTCGGTCACCTCCACACCGCAACGGTCGCAGACAATACCTTTGTAGCGAATACGCTTGTATTTGCCACAATGACATTCGAAATCTTTTACCGGGCCAAAAATCCGTTCGCAGAACAAACCGTCGCGTTCGGGCTTATAGGTGCGGTAATTGATGGTTTCGGGTTTCAACACTTCGCCGCTCGACATTTCGAGGATTTCCTCCGGAGAGGCCAAGCCAATCGAAATTTTCGAAAAACTGCTCTTTGCTTTTGTTTCTTTTCTAAAAGCCATATTGTGTATGAGTAATTAACCGTTTATACTTAATCCATTTGGATGCTGAGACCCAAACCTCTCAATTCATGCAACAGCACATTCAGTGATTCCGGAATACCGGGTTGCGGCATCGGATCGCCCTTCACAATGGCTTCGAAAGCTTTGCTGCGGCCAACCACGTCATCAGACTTGATGGTCAGGATTTCCTGGAGGATGTGTGCGGCACCGAATGCTTCGAGTGCCCAAACTTCCATTTCCCCGAAACGCTGACCCCCGAATTGCGCTTTACCACCAAGGGGTTGCTGAGTAATCAGAGAGTATGGACCAATGGAACGGGCGTGCATCTTGTCGTCGACCATGTGACCCAGTTTCAGCATGTAAACCACACCGACTGTAGCTGTTTGGTCGAAGCGAACGCCTGTACCACCATCGTACAGATAACATTTCCCATAGCGAGGAACACCGGCTTTGTCTGCCCATGAATCCAAATCGTCAAGACTTGCACCGTCAAAAATCGGAGTGGCGAATTTCAGACCGAGTTCTTTACCGCACCAACCTAGAACCGTTTCAAAAATCTGTCCAAGGTTCATACGGGAAGGTACACCCAGCGGATTCAAAACAATATCGACAGTCGTACCGTCTTCGAGGAACGGCATATCTTCCTGACGTACAATACGGGATACGATACCCTTGTTACCGTGACGTCCGGCCATTTTGTCACCGACGCGGATCTTACGTTTCTTAGCGATATAAACTTTGGCCATCTGAATGATACCAGCGGGCAGTTCATCACCAATCGTGATGTTGAACTTCTTGCGTTTCATCAGGGCGTCCAGTTCTTTATGCTTGCGCAAATAGTTCAAGATTAAGTCGCGGATCATGTCATTTTTGGCATTGTCCGTTGTCCATTTGCTCACCTGTACGGAAGAGTAATTGACTTCACTCAGGTTTTTGGCGCTGAACTTCGAGCCTTTGGCAATCACTTCAGTTCCGAGGTTGTCCTTAACACCCTGAGAGGTTTTACCATTGGTCAGAACAATCAATTTTTCAATCAGAAGAGCCTTCAGCTTAGTGGCTGATTCTTCAAATTCCTCGTCAATTTTCGGTAAAAGGGCTTTATCGGTGAGACGTGACTTACGGTTCTTCATTGCTTTGGAAAAGAGGCGTTTGTCAATAATCACACCACGTAGCGACGGAGTTGCCTTCAGGGATGCATCTTTCACATCGCCGGCTTTATCACCGAAGATGGCACGAAGCAGTTTTTCTTCAGGTGAAGGATCGGATTCTCCTTTCGGTGTGATCTTACCAATCAGGATATCGCCCGGTACAATGTGTGCACCAATGCGCACGATACCGTTTTCATCCAGATCTTTCGTAGCTTCTTCACTTACATTGGGTATGTCAGAAGTCAGTTCTTCGAGTCCACGTTTAGTTTCTCGAACTTCTAACGTGTATTCATCCACGTGAACAGAAGTGAAAATATCTTCGCGTACCATGCGTTCGTTTAGTACGATGGCATCCTCAAAGTTATAACCTTTCCAAGGCATAAACGCCACTTTTAGGTTGCGTCCAAGAGCCAGTTCACCGTTTTCGGTGGAGTAACCTTCGGTAAGCAGTTGACCATTTGTTACACGATCGCCCTTATGAACAATGGGACGTAAGTCAATGGTGGTGCTTTGGTTGGTTTTTTGGAACTTAGGAATGATAGATGTTTTAATAGAGTCGTCAAAGCTGACAAACTCATCTTCTTCGCTACGGTCATATCGGATGCGGATGGTAGTTGCATCAACATACTCAACAACTCCTTCGCCTTCAGCCATCAATTGTGTACGGGAATCACGGATCAATTGTCCTTCCAGGCCTGTTCCTACGATCGGCGCTTCTGCGCGAATCAACGGCACAGCCTGACGCATCATGTTGGATCCCATGAGTGCACGGTTGGCATCATCGTGTTCGAGGAAGGGGATCAAAGCAGCTGCGATGGAAGCGATTTGTGTCGGTGACACGTCCATTAACTTGACTTCCTGAGGGCTTACAACAGGAAAGTCTGCATCCAGACGAGATTTGACACGATTAAGCTTAAAGGTTCCGTCTTCTTTCAAAGGAGCATTCCCCTGAGCGATAATCTTGCCTTCTTCTTCCTCAGCTGTCATATAAATAACGTCACCTAAATCCACTTTACCATTCTCTACCTTGCGATAAGGTGTTTCAATGAAACCAAGTGTATTGATCTTTGCATACACGCAAAGAGACGAAATCAAACCGATGTTCGGACCTTCAGGTGTTTCAATCGGACAAAGACGTCCATAGTGAGTATAATGTACGTCACGGACTTCAAAACCGGCGCGTTCGCGAGACAGACCACCAGGGCCGAGGGCAGACATACGACGTTTGTGCGTCATTTCAGCCAGCGGATTGGTTTGGTCCATAAATTGCGAAAGAGCATTGGTTCCGAAGAAAGAATTGATCACGGACGAAATCGTCTTGGCGTTGATCAGTTCAACCGGTGCGAAAACTTCATTGTCACGAACGTTCATACGTTCGCGGATAGTACGGGCCATACGGGCGAGACCGACACCGAACTGATTGTTCAGCTGTTCTCCGACGGTACGTACACGACGGTTGCTTAAGTGGTCAATATCGTCCACGTCAGCATTGGAATTCACCAGTTCGATCAGGTATTTGATGATCTCGATAATGTCTTCCTTTGTCAGCACCTTCACGTTCATTTCGGTGGAGAGGTGCAATTTTTTATTGATACGGTAGCGACCTACTTCACCAAGATCATACCGCTTTTCAGAAAAGAATAAGTTCTGAATGACTTCACGTGCACTAGCATCATCGGCAGGTTCGGCATTACGCAGCTGACGGTAGATGTAAAGGACAGCTTCCTTTTCAGAGTTGCTGGGATCCTTCTGCAAGGTATTGTAGATGATTCCGTAGTCGGACATGCCGGCATCTTCCTTGTGCAGGAGAATGGTGGAACAACCTGAATCAACGATTTCATCAATGTGGTCATTTTCCAAAATCGTTTCGCGGTCAATGACAACTTCGTTACGCTCAATGGAAACCACTTCGCCGGTATCTTCATCCACGAAGTCTTCGACCCAGCTTTTAAGCACACGGGCAGCAAGTTTACGACCGATCAGACGTTTTAGCCCTGCTTTCGAAACCTTGACTTCTTCAGCAAGGTTGAAAATTTCCAGAATGTCCTTATCAGTTTCGAAACCGATGGCACGCAACAAAGTGGTTACTGGCAATTTCTTTTTACGGTCAATGTAAGCATACATGACATTGTTGATGTCTGTAGCAAACTCGATCCAAGATCCCTTGAATGGGATGATACGAGCTGAATACAATTTGGAACCGTTGGCATGAAGGCTTTGTCCGAAAAACACGCCTGGAGAACGGTGTAGCTGTGAAACGATCACGCGTTCTGCTCCATTGACGACAAAAGTGCCTTTGGGAGTCATGTAGGGAATCGCACCCAGATAGACGTCCTGAAACTTGGTCTCAAAATCTTCGTGGTCGGGGTCGGTACAATACAGCTTCAGTCTGGCCTTCAAAGGCACATTATACGTCAGTCCGCGTTCGATGCATTCATCTATTGAATAACGGGGAGGATCGATGTAATAATCCAAAAATTCTAGAACAAAGTTGTTGCGGGTGTCTGCAATGGGAAAGTTTTCGGTGAAAACTTTATAAAGGCCCTCGTTTTTACGTCTTTCGGGCGGAGTATCCAGTTGCAGGAAGTCCTGGAATGACTTCAATTGCACTTCCAAAAAATCCGGATAATCAAGCGGACTCTGGATGGAGGCAAAATTAACTCTTTTAGTTTCAGTTGTTGAAGACATTTATGAGTGTATTTATGATCGTTTAGCGAATGTGGAAATGTTTTTCCTTGTCCCGCCGGACTGAGGTCACGATCCTTGTAAATGAACTTAAAATGAAATAAGACACAAAAAGGTTTAGAATCTCCCTGAAAGGAGATTCTAAACCAAAGCACCTGATAATCAGGTGGTAATGTTATTTAAGTTCAACTTCAGCGCCAGCGTCTTCCAAAGTTTTCTTCAAAGCTTCAGCTTCGTCTTTGCCAGCACCTTCCTTCAATACGGAAGGAGCAGCGTCAACGAGATCTTTAGCTTCTTTCAAGCCAAGACCGCAAGATTCCTTGACAGCCTTAACGACAGCCAGTTTAGCTAGTCCAGCCGATTTCAAGACTACGTCGAAAGAAGTTTTTTCTGCAGGTGCAGCAGCTTCAGCAGGAGCAGCAGCAGCAACAGCAACAGCTGCAGCAGCGGGCTCAATGCCGTATTCATCCTTCAGGATGGTAGCCAGTTCGTTTACTTCTTTTACAGTTAAATTCACCAATTGTTCAGCAAAAGCTTTCAAATCTGCCATTTTTATATGTATTAAAATTGTTATTGTTACTTGGTTTGTTGTAATTAGTTTTCTCTTTCACCCAGTGTTTTCAAAACACCATGGAGAATGGTACCTCCGCTTTGGAGGGCAGATACCACGTTTTTAGCAGGTGATTGCAACAAGCCAATAACTTCTCCGATGAGTTCGTTTTTGCTCTTGATGTGAATCAGCGCTTCCAACTGGTCAGGACCGATATAGAAACTTTCTTCTACGTATGCAGCTTTCAGGGCAGGAACTTCTTTGCCTTTGGCAAATGCCTTGATAAGTTTAGCGGGTGCATTGGCGGATGCAGAAAACATCATTGCGGTGTTTCCTTTCAGTACGCCATCCAATTCGCTAAAATCTGTGTCAAGGCTTTCCAGAGCCTTTGCAAGCAAGGTATTCTTTACGACCATGAGCTTGACGCCCTGGCTGAAGCAGAGTCTTCTTAGTGCACTGGTGGTCGCTGCATTCATTGCAGTGATGTCAGTGAGGTAGAAGCTTCCATATTCTCCAACCGTTGCGGCAATTTGCCCAATGACGGTGCTTTTATCTTCCTTCTTCATAATTCAAATTTGATTAGTTTTCCTCAACGGATTTGGGATCAATTTTGATACCCGGACTCATTG
>Ga0209430_1001865_pt1 | contig 14669 bp, 14 predicted proteins | sample BarGraIncub1133A_FD_184504 | JGI IMG/M metagenome (GOLD analysis project Ga0209430, IMG submission 184504) | Arctic peat soil microbial communities from Barrow, Alaska - Barrow Graham LP Incubations 11-33A (SPAdes) (version 2) | ecosystem: Environmental > Terrestrial > Soil > Wetlands > Peat... | reverse complement strand
TCTATCTTTGCACCGCATTTAGCTCGGGATGTAGCACAGTTGGTAGCGCGCTACGTTCGGGACGTAGAGGTCGGAAGTTCGAGTCTTCTCATCCCGACAAATTTAAAAACGGCTTGGTCATTCAAATGGCCAAGCCGTTTCGCTTTTAATGACTTTTACTTGTACAGTTCTGCCAGTTTAGCCTTCAATTCTTCTCCCTGTAGATTCTTGGCAACGATGACGCCATTGGGATCCACCAGGACGGTATGCGGAATACTTGAGAAAGAGAAGACTGTCACGGCTTGACTTTTCCAGCCTGCCAGGTCAGATATATGATGCCAGGGAATCTGGTTCTTTTCGATCGCTCCTTTCCAGGCAGCCGCATCTTCATCAAGGGAAACCCCTACGATGTCAAAACCTTTCGGATGATAGGTTGCATAGCATTCAAGCACATTGGGCAACTCACGCATGCATGGGGCACACCAGGACGCCCAGAAATCGATCAAAACATAATTGCCTTTGCCAATGAACTGCGACAAGAAAACTTGAGTTCCTTCAGGCGACATCATTTTCAAGTCCGGGCATTTGGTGCCTTCCAGTACATTTTTAGACAAATCCAATTGAGCTTTGACCATCTTTACAGTGCCGTCATTCAGGAATGCAGGACTCGCTTTTGCCAGAATGACTTCAAGGTCGCTGTTTTCGAGCGAGCTCAAAGCGGCTTGAAAAATGTGAATACCAAGCGGATTTCCCATATTATCCACAATCGTCTTTTCGGATAGTTCCCGGAAGGATTTCAAAAAGGTGGCATAAGCAGCATCAAAGGCATTCTTGGCCGTTTCGTCCTGAGGATTCGCCTTCACGATTTCATTGAGCTTAATCAAGTCGGCCGTCAGGACAGTATGCTGATCTTCAAAAGACTGGTAAGCATCATTGACTTCAGAACCCGTTATCCGGATTTTATCACTTTTGACGGCACATACGAGCTTTCCACCCACGTAGAAATCCTTGTAAATAGGCTGTGCGTTGTCGTTTTGTATCATCAGAACATACCAACCGGCTGTATCGACTTTACCTTTTAGGCTGAATGCATTCTTTTCGACTACGGTCGAATCCAGAGCAACCAGGCCAGTAGCATCATTGATGCCGTAAAGCAGTACTTTCTTTCCGTTCCACTTGCCATCGTCTGCACTGCCTTTCAGATTATACGCATTGGGTTTCACACATGCGGTCAGGAAAAAGGCCAGGAGAATAAAGGTGATGTGATTTTTCATTTTCGATTTGAGTTTGAAGTTTTAAATTCTTATAGAGGAGAAACGGGCAAAAACACTGAGTGGTAACTTTTTACCAGAACGTTCCGGTACGACCAGTTCACCATATTCGATATCACGGGCTTGAGGGAAATAAGAATCCAATAAATTTCTGGCAATTACGGCCGAAAAGCCCATGGAGTAAAGATTCAGGATCAGAAAGCTGTTTTTAGGGTTCAAAAGCTTACTGCAGGCTTCCATCAAAGGTGCAATGCTTTCTTCCAACACCCACTTTTCCCCGTCGGGGCCACGACCATACGCCGGAGGATCCAGAATGATGCCTTCATAACTTTTACCACGTTTCACTTCACGCTGAACAAATTTGAGGGCGTCTTCGAGCATCCAACGGATACCTTCCAAGCCGGATGCTTCCATGTTTTCGCGGGACCAGGTCAGCACCTGACGAACCGAATCCACGTGAGTGACTTCTGCTCCCGCTGCGCAGGCGGCCAAAGATGCTCCACCGGTATAAGCGAAAAGATTCAGCACGCGGGGTTTCTCAATACCCATGGACTGTACCTGATCATAGATATAATCCCAGTTTGAAGCCTGTTCCGGAAACAAACCGACATGTTTAAAGGAGGTCATGCCCAAGCGAAAGTTAAGATGCATGTCCTTGTAATCGTAGTTCACAAACCACTGACTGGGCATGGACGGTTTTTGAAGCCATTCTCCCCTTTCAGAATCTACAGCATCCTTTCCTTTGGCACGTTTAAACCAGGCTTGGGGCATTTTATCCCAGTCCTCTTCAGGCAGGTTCTTTTTCCAGATAGCCTGAGGCTCAGGCCGGCGGAGAATATGCTTACCATAACGCTCAAGTTTTTCAAAACCACCGGAATCGATGAGTTCGTATTCGGTCCAGCCGGTAGGTTCAAGTTCAAGCATGAAAGGGAGTATTGGAAGTGTGCGGAATCAGACAAACATAGCGTTTTTTTTGGGCATCTCAAAATCTTTTTGCACTTTTGAGCCCGCATAAAGCACCATCCATGGAACAAATCACCAGTTTACAAAATCCCCGGGTAAAACAGATCGTACAGCTTTCCAAAGCCCGCGAACGCAGGGAGCAAGGACTGATGGTCGTGGAAGGCGCCAGGGAAATCGGTCTGGCACTGGAAGCAGGTTATGAACCGGAAGTCGTCTTTGTTTGTCCGGAGATTTATGCCAAAAGCGAATATCCCACACTGCTGAACCGAATTGCCCCTTCCAGAATAATGACCATATCACAGGCAGTATTTGAGAAAGTGGCTTATCGGGAAGGTTCGGACGGTCTCATCGCTCTGATCAAACCAAAAGATCACCGCCTCGATCAACTTAAACTAAGGGAGAATCCGTTTATTATCGTTCTGGAATCGGTCGAAAAACCGGGCAACCTAGGTGCTGTCCTTCGTACAGCCGATGCCGCCAAAGTTGATGCAGTCGTGATTTGCGATCCGCTGACAGACCTATACAACCCAAACACCATTCGTTCCAGTGTGGGTTGCCTTTTCACAGTGCCAGTGGCCGTTTGTTCGTCGAAGGAATGCCTGGAGTGGATGAAAGCTTTGAAAATCCAGTCTTTTGCGGCTGAACTCCAAGCCTCCGAATGGTATCAGGACTGCAATTTCAAAGGCTCATCAGCCATCATCATGGGCACCGAAGCCGACGGACTCACCGATTTCTGGCTGAAAAATGCCGATAAGCGAATAAAAATACCAATGCGTGGGGTGATTGACTCACTAAACGTTTCTGTTTCGACTGCCGTGCTCACCTTTGAAGCTATGCGGCAACGGGGCTTTTAACCCAAACGTACATGTTCTGCCCGAACCGGGTACTTGATGAAGATGGAAGCGTTTTCTTCGAACTTTTGTACGGATTCTGTCGTCAGATAATGGATTTTTCCGCCTTTACTGCAACGTGCCTCCAGCTCCTGATGCCTGTCCAGATAGGAAATAAGGCTCTGTGCCACGTATTCTCCCTGTGAAACGACATGCACCCCTTTGGGCACAAAACGTTTGATAAGGGGCAGCAATAAGGGGTAATGGGTACAGCCCAGAATCAGGGTATCGATTTGAGGGTCGCTTTCAAACAAATGATCCAGATTTTTGCGGACAAAAAATTCAGCACCCTTGGTTTCGTGTTCCCCGTTTTCCACCAACGGAACCCACATCGGGCAAGCTTCACCGGTAATGACAATATCCGGGAAAAATTTCGTGATTTCTATAGGGTATGAACCCGATTGAATGGTTCCCAGCGTTCCGATCAAACCGACGTGTCGGCTGTTAGTTAGTGAGCCAAGTGCTTCGACGGTGGGCCGTAGGATGCCCAGGACTCTGCGATCGGGATCCAACGTAGGCAAATCCACTTGCTGAATGGTCCTCAAGGCTTTAGCCGAAGCGGTGTTGCAAGCTAGAATGACCAGTTGACAGCCTTGTTTAAATAAAAACCGTACCGCCTGACGCGTAAATTCATAAACCATATCGAAAGAACGGTTCCCGTATGGTGCGCGCGCATTGTCTCCCAGATACAAGTAATCATATCCGGGAAGCTTTTTCCGAAACTCTTCGAGGATGGTCAAACCTCCGTAACCGGAATCAAAAACGCCAATGGGGCCTGGTTGGATATTCATGGTTTTACGTTGGACTGAAAACAAAGAGGGTGTATCAAAACAATGACACATCCTCATTTTTGTATAGTGGTTAAAGATGTTTTAAAAGGGCGCCAAAGTCAAGGCGCTGATTGTGAGACACCCCGGAGCGTACTTAAGGTACGTGAGGAGTGGCGAATAAGCAGCAACGCAGAGATTGGTGGCCTTTTGAGACATCTTATTTCAAATTAAGCTTGGCTCGTACCAGATTGGTAACGTCCACACATTTATCGACAGACCAATACATAAGACCTGCATTGGCTGATGTGTCAAAGATGTAAATAAAGCCCTGATCCTGGCCAACTGTTTTCACGGCATTCATCAGCTTAGTATTGATTGGTATAATAAGGTCTTGCTGCGTCTTTTTAATTTCCGTCTGTGAATCGGTATAGAAAGCTTGCAGACGTTGTTCCAGGTCCTGAATTTCGGTCATACGTCGCACCTTGATGGCTTCAGGAAGACTATCTTTGGCAGCTACGAAATCAGAACCTTTCTTCTGATATTCTTCCTGCATTTTCATCAGTTCGGTTTCGTAATTCTTTGAGATTTCGTCTAATTTTTTGGTGGCAGCCACTGTTTCAGGCATACTTTGAAAAATTTCGGTACGATTGAAGTAGCCAAACTTAAGGTCCTGGGCAAAGGCTGTCAGGGGCAAAATCAAGGCTATGGCAATGAAGAGTTTTTTGGTCATTTGTTCTTTATTTATTGTTGAATTGTATTATTTTGGGCGCAAATGTACGTATTAATATCCTAATTTTTGCAATACTTCGTCGCTGATGTCCATTTTCGGGGAGGCAAAAATGATGTTGTCTCCGGAGGCACGATCTAGAATGAGGGTGTAGCCCTTTTCCTCGGATAAAGCCTTGATCGCGTTGTAGATCTCATCCTGAATCGGAGTCAGCAAACTTTGACGTTTCTTGTAAAGTTCGCCTTCAGAACCGAAGTATGTTTTCTTAAGCTCAGCCGCTGCTTTTTCCTTGGCCAAGATTTCAGCTTCACGCTTGGCTTTGAGATCGTCTGAAAGGTAAACCATTTCAGACTGGTATTTGGTGTAAAGATCCTTGGCTTCTTTCGTGAGGACATCCACTTCAGCCTGCCATTTCTTGGAGACTTGGGCCAGCTGATCGTTTGCCATTTCATACGCCGGAATCTTTTTCAGGATATATTCCATATCGACCAACGCGATTTTTTGTGCGAAAGCGGTCATACTGGTCATCATAAGTGCTACAAGAACGAATACTGTTTTTTTCATAGTCTTCTATATTGAATATCCATTAAATCAAAAGTACGACAAAAAATTTAACTGTATAATTGTGTTAACAATCTTTTTGTATCGTTTTTACAGATTTTAAAATTCCTGACCGATAATGAAGTGGAACTGACTACCACTGGGCGTAGACTGTCCCGGGACTTTATCAAACCCGTAAGCCCAGTCGATCCCCATCAGTCCGACCATGGGCAGGAAGACACGGACACCAAGACCGGCTGAACGCTTTAGGTCAAAGGGACTCCACATTTTGGGTTTGCTCCAACCATTACCGGCTTCAACAAATGCCAGCCCATAAATCGTGGTGGAGGTTTCCATCATCAGCGGATAACGAAGTTCCATGCCAAGGCGTTCATAAATGTAGTTGGTGCCCAACGCTCCGTTTTCATAACCGCGCAAGGCAATGGTTTCGTACGTATAGGTACTGCTGTAACCCGTGGTTCCGTCACCGCCCAGGTAGAACATGCCGAAAGGAGAAAGCTTGTAGTCGTTGAAAGAGCCCAGATACCCCACGTCGAAACGGGTCATGAGCACCAATTTACGATTCGCGGAAAGGGGTGTATATGTCTTGCTCTTCAGCTTGATCTTGTAGTATTCAATCCACTTGTACAGTTTTTCAGACTCTTTTTTCTCCACCATCTGCTTGTAATCGGCTGTAGTGTATTTGCCAAACAGTGAATATGGCAGAGTCGATTGAGCTGATAGTGTGAAATCGGAACCGAACCGTGGATACAATGGATTGTCAATGGATTTTCTGGACATCGTAAGCGACAAACTCAAATCGTTGCTTCTGCCGTTGCTGATCACGAAATAGCTCCAGTTTTGCAGGCTGTAGTGCTGATAGGACAACTCACCATAAAGTTGGAAATAGTCGTCGGGCCAGGTTAGGCGTCCGCCAAGACCCATGGAGAGCCCCCACATCTTGAGGTATTTATCGGGGTCAAGTTCGTACATATAGGAACTGTTGTCCCCATAACCACCTCCACCATAGCTTCCGCCGCCATAACCACCGCCGCCATAGCCACCATAGCCACCACCTCCATAGTAATTGTTGTTGTTGTACATGTTACTGTAGTTGCTATAATACCTGGAGCTCACATCACTCTGATGGGAATAATAGCCGGAAAAGGAGAACGAATTCGGACGCTTGCCCCCCAGCCAAGGTTCCAGGAAGGAGAAACTGTAGGAGCTGTAATAGTCCCCGTTGGAACGACCGGTAATGGAGAAGGTTTCTCCGTCCCCTTGCGGAAGCACTTTATAGGTTCCCAGGTTGAGCAGGTTCCGGATGGAAAAATTGGTAAATTTCAGACTGACCGATCCGACAATACCGGTGGAGCCCCATCCGGCTGAGAACTCTATCTGGTCGTTGTTCTTAGGGGTCAGGTTCAGGTTGATGTCCACTGTGCCGGCTTCATAATCAGGTACCGGATCCAAACCCATCTTTTCAGGGTCGAAATGGCCCATCTGCTGGATTTCACGGGCTGAACGCATCAATTGAGATTTATTGAACAAAGCGCCCGGTTTAATGCGAAGTTCACGGCGAACGACGTTTTCGTACAGACGGTCGTTCCCGGTGATGTTTATCCGGTTGATGGTGGCCTGGCGGTCTTCACGAATGCGCATTTCCAGATCGATGGAATCGCCTTCCACCCTCACTTCAACAGGGTCTACCTGAAAAAAGAGGTAGCCATTGTCCATGTACAGGTTAGAAACCGCATCTTCTGCCTGTGAGGTCTTCAATCGTTCATCGAGGCGTTTCTGATTATACACGTCACCTCTGGTGATCTGAAGCGTGCGATTAAGTTCCGCAGCTGAATAGACTGCGTTTCCAACCCAGTCAATGTTTCGGAAGAAATATTGTTTGCCTTCATCAATCTTGATGTAGACGTTTACGGATTTTTCATCGAAACGATAAACGGTATCTTCCAGAATGATGGCATCCCGGTACCCATATTCGTTGTATTTCTGAATGAGCAGCACTTTATCCTTCTCATATTCAGCTTCCACAAATTTTTTGCTACTGAAAATATTTTCAATCCGTCCTTTCTGCTTGGTTTTTTTCATGGCACGGGCAGCCTTGGAATCGGTGAATGCCACGTTCCCGTCAAAAATGATTTGATTGACCTTGATTTTATCCTTTCGGCCGATATTGATTTCGACGATGACCTTAGTCTTGTCGGCAGGATCTTCCTTTTGAAGAATGTCCACTTCGGCATTCTTAAAGCCTTTTTCATCATAATGGCGCTTAATAAGCACTTTGGCTTTGTCGGCAATATTCGGTGTAATCTGATTTCCGACGGTCAGGCCGATGCTCTTTTCCAGATCGTCCTTGTCAGATTTCTTGATGCCGTGAAAGTTGATGGCAGAAATCTGGGGACGGGGTTTGAGTTGAATTTCCAACCAAATCTGGCTGCCCTGAATCTTGGTTGCCAGGATCTTTACATCCGAAAACAAACCATGTTTCCAATACCGCTTCAGCGCTTCGGTAATTTCATCTCCAGGCACTTTGATTACTTGACCTACGCTCAGATTGGACAAACCGATCAGCACATAGTCCTCATAATTCTCCATCCCGGTGACAGCAATGTCTGCAATCTTATATTCTCTGGGGGTAGCATAGAATATTTCGGGGAGCTTGTCTTCGGTCGCAGCGGCCTCTGCCTTCTGCAGAAAAAGGGTCAACGTGCACAAGGCAAAGAAAAAAGCAACGGTTTTTCTAAACATCATATAATCTCGGGATTGTCTATTTTTGGACTTGTTCACTCGTCTGGCCAAAGCGCCTTTCGCGGTTCTGAAAACAATAAATGGCTTCCCACAATTCTTCTTTACGAAAAATGGGCCAGGGAATTTCAGAGAAATAAAGCTCCGAATAGGAAAGCTGCCACGTGAGAAAATTACTGATACGCAACTCGCCTCCAGTGCGGATGAGCAAATCCGGTTCGGGGTAATTTTTGGTGGTGAGGTAACTGTTAAACAGGTCCACATCAATGTCGTTTTCAGCGTATTTACCAGCTTTCACATCGTGAGAAATGGCTTTGATCGCTTCTATGATTTCCCAGCGGGAGGAATAACTCAGAGCCAGAATCAGGGTCAATGCCTGCCCGCCCGCTGTTTCACGGATGCATTTTGCAGCACGTTCCTGCAGTTTTTTAGGAAGACGGCTCATTTCGCCGATGATCTGAAGGCGAACTCCAAATTTAATCAGGTCCGGCGTTTCGTGTTCAATGGATTGCATCATCAGATCCATCAGACCTACGACTTCAGATTCGGGACGGCTCCAGTTCTCGGTTGAAAAAGTATACAGGGTCAGGTAAGAAATGCCGCATTCTCTGGCAGCTTCCACAACCTGACGCACAGAGACAACACCTTCCATGTGGCCATAGGCGCGTTCCCGACCCATACTTTTAGCCCAACGCCCGTTGCCGTCCATGATGATGGCGACGTGCTTCGGAACCCTTGTTTTGTCAATTTTCTCGAGATAGGACATATTTATTTGTAACAATCCGAACCTGTACCGTACAGGTCGAGCGTGACATATAGCATCAGGACTGAATACCAATCCTTGTTCTTATTCCATGTTCTGGTTTCCGCCAAAGCGTTATTGAGCTGAAAAGCGGTTGTTCCGGTGGCGTAATCCAGATCGTCGGCGAGCGTCTTTCGAAAAGACCATTCGCAACCAATATTCAGCCGAGGCATTACTTTTGCCTTAATCCCTACCCCAAAAGGAATATTTGCACAAAGTTTTGTCTTGTCCGACTGGTAACCGGTAAAACCAAGACCGGCAGAAATATAGGGACAAACGCTGCTGGCTCCTGGTCTGTAACCGGGGACACCATATTGGTAAAAGCCCAGTTCAAACTGAATTCCTGCATCCACAAAACGGCGGTTGAACTGAAGTTCTTCCCCATTAAGATAAGCATTTGCATCACCTATAGTCGAACCGGAAATTCCACCTGACAGTAAATTGGCTTTCAGTGCCATACTTCCATTGAGGTTGTACCGGCCAAGCAAACCAAACGTAGCCTGTTCATTCATAAGAAGTCTCGCGTTATTGGCATCCCCCATGTAGGAAGAGCCACCACCCAACAACCCCAGCTCCATGCGATAGGGCTGCCCTTTCATGCCCGCTGGCAGAAAAAGGAAAACAGTTATCAGAATTGTCTGTATGAGTCGTTTCATGCGTACATTGTCCTTATAAGTATTTTGGCCTATTTACTGTTACCAACGGGCAAAAACCATCTTATTCAGGTAGCCTTTCCAAATAGTGGATGAAGCACCATTATCACGGGTTCCACCAATAATCCAGATAAACGCTCTGTCTTTATCGTAAACCAAATCAGGGATATGCTGAACATAAACCCCTGCTCCGGCCAATCCGCTGTTCATTTTAAGGAAGGCCCAGTTGTCATCCGCATTCTTCCATGTTTTTCCGTGATCGGGAGATATATGGAGATCTTTGTACAAAATTCCGGATTCGTCCTGTCCACCGAAACTGACCAGAAAACCGTCATAACGGAACAGAGAGGCATTCTTTCTCTTTGGAAAGGTGTTGAATGAGACCTTTCCGTCATTTACAGAAATCCAGTTTCTTCCATCTTCGGTAGACCAAACACTGGCTGTTTGTACACCGGAGGCATTGATGCCGCCGGCAATTGTATAGAATTGCACATTAGTGACAGTCGTACTCTTAATCAGCGCATAATCTGTTAACGGAAAATCGGCGGGGACTTTGGAACCGAGGGTCCAGGTGATTCCATCCGTACTTCTACCAAAACAAGTATCACCGGCAGAAGAGATCAGCATACCGGCCAAAGCCGATGGCTCCGGATCGTTGATGTATTTCTTGCTGATTTCACCGTATAATGTCAGTACCGTGGCCGCTCCACCTGAAGTCACAGGGCTGATGGCAGACCAGGAAAGACCATCCTCCGAACGGTAGGATAGGTGGTTTTTTGAAGTAATGTAAAACTTAGAACCATACGTGCAAAGAGACTGCAGATTCATGTTACCAGCCAGTCCAGACACAACTTGTGACGTCCATGTCTTGCAGGTATCGGCTGAACGGTACAGAAGAAGACCTCCGCCAGTAGCAGGAGCATAATTGAGCAAGGCTCCGTTCTGTTCAATGATTTTGTTGGCAGAAGTTGTGCCAGGCAGGACAGAGGCTACTGTTTCAAGACTCATGGAGTCAGGATCAACCTGATGCACATTGACTTTGACGGTATACGACTTCGTGTAAAGACCATCATAAGACGTATTCTTAATTACAATAGGACTGGTGAAATCGATGGAGTCACCATCTTCCCACAAGGAATCATTGATGTAGATATTTCCGTTGGTGGATTGGAAAGTCACTTTCGGATACAGGGAATTGACAACACTTCCATAAGGCAATGAATCAAGGTTTTGAATGCTGCCGGTAGTGCTGTCGGCAGCAACACCGTGGTATTGATCAATGTTGAATACAAAAGTCTGAATGCCCGGACAAATATTGTGTGCGTCGAAACTAAACTTGTTAATGTTGGCAGAATAGAAAGTTCGTTCCTCGAAATTATCCCAACAAGAGACAAACAAGACTGATAGCAGCAGAGAAAGGACGTATGAATAGTTCCTTTTGATGGTCATATTGGTTTTTTTACATGGACTGAAACGGTTCTTGAACAGTCCTTTTGTTAAATCCGTTTCCTTAATCTGCAAAAGTACTAAGAATTTTATCTTTTGAGGGATTGGACCTGAAGTTTTATGAAAAATTAGAGATGTTTGACCCGCCGTCAACGGGCATGCTCATAAATGCGAATCTCCCGATAGGTGGAACCAGTATCGTATTTCAGTATGTTTACGGACTTTAAATTTAGATTCTCCATATTTGGGGCAGAAACTCCTGCTCCAACTCTTTGAACAGATGTTTCCACTTGAATTTCGTCCCAAAGGTCAGTCTGAAGGAAGGACTCATGCATAAACGCTCCCCCTTCAACCAACAGGGACTGAATCTTAAGTCGATACAACTCTGTCATGATCTGATACAAAACATTTTGACTGAAATCGAGCAAAATCCAAGTGGTTTTACCTTTCTTACCTGATTTGACTTCCGAGAAAACAACGGTTTCGATACTTCCATCCAACAATTTGGCAGTTTCTGGTAAGGCTCCAAGTCGGTCAATAACCATCCGCAATGGATTCTTTCCGGACCAGAAACGGACATTCAAACCAGGATTATCCAGCAATGCCGTATTTGTTCCGACCAGAATGGCATCGCATTCTGAACGCAGCTTGTGGGTGACCATCTGTGTGAACGGAGTCGAAATCTTGAGTGAAGGTTGGTTTTCCTCGACCGAACGCTTCAAATCGATGAATCCATCGGCAGTCTGTGCCCATTTGAGGATAATCCGGGGACGGCCTGAAATCAGGTAATTGAAATACGATTGGTTCAGTTTTCGGCAAGCCTCCTCTTCCACGCCAACGACAACCTCGACACCGGCTTCCCTGAGCTTGGCGACACCACGGCCTGCCACCAAAGGAAACGGGTCCAGGGTCCCAATGACCACGCGAGGAATGCCCCAGCGAAGAATCAATTCCACACAAGGTGGCGTTTTTCCGTAATGGGAACAAGGTTCCAGACTCACATATAATGTTGATTCACAGAGCAATGAGCAGTCTTTTACAGCATGAACCGCATTGGGTTCCGCATGTGGTTCACCCGCTTTTCGATGCCAACCCTCCCCGATAATTCGACCTTCATGAACAATGACAGCACCGACCATAGGATTGGGGGAACACGTTTGCTTCCCGTTGGCGGCGAGTTGCAGGCATCGCCTCAGGTAGAAACTTTCATCAACTTTCTGCATCCCTTTTTTTTTTAGAAAAAAAGCCGTAGCTTTGTAAATAAATTGTTAAACATGCAGCGCTATTTGACCTATCTTCATCAAAAACTGGACCCTATTTACCCAACGATGGAAATAAGTTCTTTTTCGCGGCTTTTGCTGCGTAAACTGGCCAATATGAGCAGTGTGCAGATTTACAGCGACAAAGATAGGAATTTTCCCGAGCATACCTTAGAGAAACTCTTCACCGCCATCGACAGGCTTGCATGCAAGGAACCCATCCAATACATTCTGGGAGAAACAGAGTTTTGCGGTCTGAACTTTCATGTCGGACCAGGCGTTTTGATTCCCAGACCCGAAACGGAAGAATTGGTCGAAGTGATTGCTACGGATATTCGAAGCAAGAAAAAGAACGTCCAGATACTGGACATCGGTACCGGCAGCGGCTGCATCGCCGTTTCACTTGCAAAAGCCTTGCCATTTGCTACGATTTCTGCCTGGGATATTTCTCCCGAAGCTTTGGTCATTGCAACTGAAAATGCAGTGCTCAATAAAGTCAAGGTCCATTTTGAAATCACTGACATTCTGAATTTTACTCCGGGAATCCATCAAAAAGAGTCCCTAGACATCCTTGTGAGCAACCCCCCTTATGTACGTCTGAGCGATGCCTCTGAAATGGAGTCCAACGTGTTGGAACACGAACCGCATGTCGCACTATTTGTTGAAAACACAGACCCTTTGCTTTTTTACCGGGTTATCTCCGGACTGGCCATCGAAATGCTGAAACCGGGCGGTTCCCTCTATTTTGAAATCAACAGTTATCTGGGAAAAGAAACGCTTGATTTGGTTAAAACCTATCCCTTTAAAGAAGTCCAATTACTTCAGGACATTTTCGGAAAAGACCGTATCATTCGAGCCAACCTTTGATATGAGCAATTACTCCGAAGCCCTTGCCTCAGCAGCCGGCTATTGTTCTCTGGCTGAACACTGTATCTCTGAAGTTGTTGAAAAACTAAAGAGGTTTGAACTCACGTCCGAAGACCAGGCAAAACTGTTGCGGCGCTTACAGGACGAAGGCTATCTCAATGAAAGCCGGTATGTCAAGGCTTATGTAAAGGACAAATTCCGCTTCAGCAAATGGGGGCGCATCAAAATCCGGTATGCCTTGCGTCAAAAAGGAATTTCCGCAACGCTGGCAGATGAAGGCCTTTCCGAAATTCAGGAAGAAGACTACCGCGAAATGCTCACCGAATTGCTTCGTCAAAAAAAACGTTCGGTAAAAGCCAATTCACCCTACGAACTAAGGGGTAAACTCCTTCGGTTTGCCGCCGGCAGAGGATTCGAACTGGATCAGGCTGGTGCCTGCCTTCGAAAAATGGGGCTGGACGATGAAGAATGACCGCCAACCGACCCTAACCAAAACAATCAAAGAAATCTTCGCCGGTTTTGCAGACATGGCCTGGCCGAATCTTTGCCTGCTTTGCGAACGCCCGTTAATGAGCGGTGAGCAGCACGTTTGCCTGAATTGCTTATACGATTTACCCGCGCTGCACGAGGTATCCTTCCAGGAAAACAAAACGGCAGACCGGTTTTTAGGTAAGATTGAGTTTTTACGTGCCACTTCAGGGTTCCATTACAACAAGGATTCAAGCATACAAAAAGCACTGGAACTACTCAAATATAAGGGGGAAAAGGAAATTGGCAGTTGTCTGTCAAGAGTTTCCGCCCAGCGTCTTTCCGAACAAGGCTTTTTCAAAGACATCGATGTGCTGATCCCGGTTCCGCTGCACAAATTGAAACAAAAAATACGGGGTTACAACCAGAGCGAATGGATTGCCAAGGGTCTGAGCGAAGTAACCGGCATTCCCGTCAACACGGATGTACTGGGAAGAGTCCTTCACAATACCTCTCAAACAACAAAGAATTTGTGGAACCGCTGGGAAAATGCACAAGGACTTTTTGAATTGAAAAATGCCGAGGGGTTCAGCGGAAAACACCTACTGCTGGTAGATGACGTATTGACAAGCGGTTCCACACTGGAGGCCTGCGGGCAGGTCCTTATGCAAATACCGGACGTTCGGATCTCGTTTTTTGCACTCGCATTGGCTTAACCTGTTGTGTAAAAAACGCTTGTATTTGGTGATTTCACAGAATCCTCGTATTTTTAGGTTCCATTCCCATTGACCCTTAAACTAAACACCATGAAGAAGAACGCGATTTTGGCCTTATTTATACTTATCTGCACCTGTCTTCAAGCTCAGGAGTCCGCCAAAAAGGGGCTCAATTTAGGCGTACTGCCTGCCGTTTCCTACAATTCGGACGAAGGGTTCCAATACGGAGCCATACTGAATCTGTTCAATTACGGAAATGGGACACGCTATCCCAAGTATGACCAATCGTATTACCTGGAACTGTCCAAATTCACGAAAGGAAGTACGATCCTGCGTTTTTATTTTGACTCCGACCAGTTACTGAAAGGCGTTCGCACCTTTGTGGACCTGAGTTACATCACAGAGGATATGCTGGACTTTTTCGGTTTTAACGGCTACCAAAGTGACTACTCTTTATCCAGGGATACTTCCAATCGCGCTTTTTATAAAATGTCCCAGAAACAATTTCGACTCCTGGCCGATTTCAAAGGTCATTTACCCATTGAGCATTTATATTGG
>Ga0209430_1001862_pt1 | contig 14675 bp, 11 predicted proteins | sample BarGraIncub1133A_FD_184504 | JGI IMG/M metagenome (GOLD analysis project Ga0209430, IMG submission 184504) | Arctic peat soil microbial communities from Barrow, Alaska - Barrow Graham LP Incubations 11-33A (SPAdes) (version 2) | ecosystem: Environmental > Terrestrial > Soil > Wetlands > Peat... | reverse complement strand
ATGTTCCAGAGCACCCAGTGCACCCAGACCCCGGCGGGCGCGTCCGGGTCGTCCATGACTAGCGCCAGCGACTTCGCCTCCAGGGGGACCCCCTCGATGGAGAGCGGCGGATTCAGGTCATCCCCGTTGCAGCTGTATTTACTCGGGATCGCCTTGGTGTGGACAAACGCGGGGCTAGTCATCTTCATCTCTGGCATGGTCCTTACCTCCCTGGCGGAGAGCGCTGCGACAACCAGAACTGTCAGGGCAGCGAGCAGCAGACTACCTCTCAGAATTCCGGTCATCACCCACCTCCTTGTTAGAGTTTCCATCAACCAATCCACTCATATGAAGTACAACCGAAAGAGCCCTATGCCTTATCCCAAGCCCTGGTCTTTATCCGTCGTTATCCGACTGTATCGGCGGATAACAGTTTTTTTTGTTGGTTCAGTAGTCGTAAGGTACTCAGTCGTTTATTGTCAGAAGAAAGATCGGTGGGACAAGATTAAGGTTTTCTCAAGGCTCAAGTCTACCCTCAAAGCCTTCCGGCGCAAGTACCCCACTAGGCGGCAATTCGACTGTTGACAGGAGGCCCGTTTCCATTTAAGTATGAGGGATGAAAAATAAAAGTGTTGGACCGAAAAGAAACAAGGCGGAAATGCCCAGAAAGGGTAAGGACTCCGAGTTCAAGCCATTCTGGGATGCCGAACAGCCCAAAAAAGAGCAGATCAATCTGCCCCGCGCGTCTGACCAGTCACGCCCCGGCGCAGACAAGCAGGCCTTTAAAGCCGACCAGGCAGGTGCCTCCGACAAGCCGGCCGAGATACCTGGCCCCGCCGCCGCCGACCGAAAGCCGGGCCGGAGAGCGGACCAGACCAGGGTCGCGCACGCCAAGCCCGCCGCGAGGCCGGGGCTAGAGGCGACCGCCGACCGCAAGCACGCGCCCGGCGCCGAAGCCGCGCCCAGGCCGAGAAAAGAACCATCCAGGGATGCCGCGCCGAGGTCTGCCGCGAGGCCTGGACCGGGAGGCGCAGCCGAGGCCAGGCCCCAGGGCCGCTTCGCCGAGGCGCGGGGAGCAGAGCAGAGGCCGAACCTGCACTCAGGCCAGACCCTGGAACTTCAGATAGCCGCCACCACCAACGAGGGTTTCGGCGTCTCCATGCACGAAGGGAAGCGGGTGCTGGTCGCCGGCGGACTCCCGGGAGAGCTGCTGGTGGCGCGGGTGACCTACGTCGGCCGCAGGGAGGCCTTCGCCCACACGCTCAAATGCCTGAAGACCTCGCCTGACCGGCAGCTCTCGCCCGCCTGCAGCCTGGGAAGGGTCTGCGACGGCTGCGGTCTGATGCAGATGAGCTACCCGGCCCAGCTCGCCTGGAAAAAGAGCCTGATGACCCGGGAACTGCGCAAGTACCCGTCGCTGGCCGAGGCCCAGGTCCAGGACACCATCGCCTCGCCCAAGGAGCTCAACTACCGGAACTCCGCGAAGCTCGTGGTCGCCGGCAAGTACTCCGACCCGGTCATCGGCATCTACCGGCGCAACACCCATGAGGTGCTGGAGATCGACGACTGTCCCCTGCACCACCCGCTGATCAACCGGGTGGTCAAGGCGGCCAAGATCGGCATCAAGAAGGGAAAGGTGCCCATCTACAACCAGAGCTCCGAAATGGGGCTGCTGCGCTACCTGGTGGTCCGGGTGGCGGAGCCGAGCGACCGTGTGATGGTGGTCCTGGTCACCAGCGATCAGGGCTACAACGAGATGCACCACCTGGCCAAATACATCCAGGAGGCTGTTCCAGAGGTCGCCGTGGTGGCGCAGAACATCAACAACTCAACAGGCAACGTGATCTTCGGCCACAAGGACCGCTTCATCACCAAGGCCCAGACGCTGCGCGCCTACTTGGGCGAGAAGAGCTTCTCCCTGTCGCCGCATTCCTTCTTCCAGGTGAATAGCGGCGCCGCCGAGATCATCTACCAGAAGGTGCGCGAACTGGCGGCGCTCAAGGGGAGCGAGCGGGTCATCGACGTGTACTGCGGCATCGGCGGCATCTCGCTCTTCCTGGCGGACCAGGCGCGGGAAGTGGTGGGCATCGAGTTCGTGGAGGCGGCGGTCGCCGACGCCAAGGAGAACGCGGCGCTGAACCGGGCCGCCAACTGCCGGTTCGTAGCCGGTGACGCGGCGCGACTGCTGGACGAGATCGGCGAGGAGGGGGGGGCGGACCTGATCGTCCTCAACCCGCCCAGGAAGGGGTGCGAGGAGAAGGTGCTGCAAAGCGCCGCGGCGATCAATCCGGCGCGCATCATCTACGTTTCCTGCTCGCCGGAGACGCTGTCGCGCGACCTGGACATCCTGTCGCGTCTGGGCTACCGGACCCTGCAGGTGCAGCCGGTGGACATGTTCCCGCAGACCATCCATGTCGAGGACGTAGCACTGCTGGAAAGAATCGAGGCATAGTAACGCGGATGACGCGGGGAATAGAGCCGATATCTTCTCAGCTCCTGCCTGCGCGTCATCCGCTTCCCACCGTTTCCGTCCCTAACCGCCTTTTTCCGAAAAATCATCGGGAGATGACATGGACGATCTCATCGCGAGACTGAAGAGTCTTTTCCCCGAACCGCTGCACTGCCGGCTGTTCCTGGTGGGCGGCATGGTGCGCGACATCCTCCTGGGGGTCGACTGCCAGGACATCGATCTCGCCGCCGCCATCCCCCCCCACGACCTCGCCTCCCTCGGCTTCCGCCTGGTCGAGTCGAAAAGCACCCCCAACATCTACTTCAGGTTCACCCAGGAACTGGGCAAGGTGGAGCTGACCTGGCTTCCTTCCACCGAGTGCCTGCCCGAGGACCTGAAACGCCGGGACTTCACGGTAAACGCCATGGCGATGACCCTGGACCGGGTGCTCTACGATCCGCTGGGGGGGAAAAAGGACCTGGAGCAGAGGGTGCTGCGCGCCTGCCGAGCCGACAGCCTCGCCAACGACCCGGTCCGGATCTTTCGCGCCTTCCGCTTCGAGAGCGACGGTTGGCGGCTGGACCGGGATGCCGAGCTTGCCCTCTCCAGCCGCGACTGGTCCCGGGACCTTAGCCGGCTGCCGATGGAGCGCTTCTCCCAGGAGATGCTGAAGTCGCTTTCCAAGCCCGACCCGAGCCGCTTCTTTCGCCGCATGCTGCAGTTCGGCATCGGGAAACCGTACCTCCCCGAACTGTTCCGGATGCCCGAGATCCCGGCCGGCCCCCCGCAGCACCACCCCGAGGGGGATCTCCTGACCCACTCGCTGCAGGTCCTGGAACGGATGGCGCTGGCGACCCCGGACCCGACCGCCCGGTTCTGCGCCCTCTTTCATGACTTAGGCAAGCTCTCCACCCCGAGGGAGCTCTACCCGAGGCACCTGGGACACGACAAGGCCGGCTATCTCCTGGCGGAGCCCTTCTGCAAGAGGCTTCGCCTGCCGCTCGCGCTGCAGCGCGCCCTGCAGGCGACCAACCGGCTGCACAACACCGCGAACCGCTGGGCGGAGTTGAGGGATTCCACCAAGATACAGCTCGCCCTGGACGCCCTGAAGGCGGGCATCGCCCCCTTCCTGCCGCTGGTCGTGGCGGCGGACTGCGGAGGGTCGCTCCCCGGCTGGGAGCAAACGCTCAGGGTAGCCTCGCTCAACGCGGCCCAACTCGGCATCGATCCGGCCGCCTTCCAGAACGCCCAGAAAGCCCAGATCTCACCGGATCAGTGCCAGCAGCTCATCATGCAGCGACGCGTCGAGGAGCTGAGGAAGGGATGATCTCCCCCGCTACCTTTTGCGCCGCCTCCTCCCCGTTTTCATCCCCGGTTTCATGGCAATCTTCAGGATCGAGCTGTCATAGATCATGTCGAACATATGCTCGATCTTGAAGAAGGTGGCGAGCACCGCGGGATCGAAATGGGCGGCCGGGTCGATCCGATCGTCCCCTTCCCGGAAAACGCGCAGCGCCTCCCCGTGGGTCATCGCCGCCTTGTAACTCCGCTTGGACCGAAGCGCGTCATAGACGTCGGCCACCTTGACGATCCTGCCGGAAACAGGAATCCCCTCCCCTTGCAGCCCCTTCGGGTAGCCGGTGCCGTCCCAGTTCTCGTGGTGCGACAGGGCGATCTCGCGGGCCACCTTGAGCCTTGGCGAGTCACCGAGAATCTGGGAACCGTAGTCCGGGTGCTGCCGCATCAGCTGCGTTTCCAGCGGGGTGAGCGGACCTTTTTTAAGCAGGATCGCGGCGGGGATCCTGATCTTCCCGACGTCGTGCATCTGCGCGGAGGCGGAGATGTCATCAATGAAGCCGACGTTGAACCCCATGTTGGCGGCAAGCGCACCAGCGTAGCGGTTCACCCGGACGATATGCTTGCCGGTGTCCTCCTCCGCGGCCTCGCAGGCACGGGCCAGCGCCTCAATGGTGTACCTGAAGGCCCGCTCGGTCTCCCGCATCTCGTCCGAGACCGTCAAGAGCGAGCCGATGACCACGGCCGCGCTCCTGAGCACCCCGGCATCGTACTCGGTGACCTGTCCCGAGTAGTTGTAAGCGACGATCACGCCGGGCGATTCCCCGCTGATCCGGCAGCTTACGAAGTTGAGGATGGGCGCCTGCATCGCCTGGACCACGGCCGGGCTGAAAAGGCCCTGGAATTCCTCGACCGAGCCGCAGATTTCCTGCCAGTTGACCGCGACCGCCTCGCTCGCCCCCTCCGCCGCGGTCAGCGATAACGCGTAACTGGTCCCGGGGTCGATGGAGATCTCCTCCGACCTCTCGATCAGCTGCTCCTGCCTCAGGTGAAACACCCGGCCCCGGTAGCAGGAGCAGTCCGCCCATTCCGAGGCGATGAAGATCCCGGAAGGTCCGCGCCGGCCGTTGCCGCCGAGCAGCTTGCCGAGCACGTCGTGGTACAGCTCGTCGCTGGTGAACTTCCTGCGGGAGAGCCCCCGCAGGGTCAGGTCCGTGAGTGAGAGGAGGTCGAGAGTCTGGCGCAGCGCCATGTTGCAGAGGTCCAGTGACATGGAGAGTTTCCTTGGCAAGCGGTCAAGATGAGGTCAGCCGCGCTACCTTTATAGCCGATCAAGGTGAAAAGTTCAATCGCCCTAGACAAGGCAAACAAGACAAACAATAGCCTCTGGTTTCGATACAAAAAAGCCCGACGATATTCTCGCCGGGCCTTTTCGTCTGCTGTCAATCCAGGATTACTGCTACCCCATTGCTGCGATAGCCTTGTCGTAGCCTGTCTGGAACGCCTTCTTGTTCAGCTCCATGAACGCCTCGGGAACGCGGGCGAGAACTGCCTTCTCGGCCCCTTCCTTGGAAACGACCTTGGTGAGGGCCACCATGGCGCCCAGCGCCACGATGTTCGCCACGATCTCGCGGCCCACGTCGTTCTTCGCCGTGTTGATGATCGGGAAGGAGACGGTCTTGAATTTGCCCTTGGGAACGTTCTTCACCATGTCGGAATCGATGAGGAGAATGCCCCCTTCCTTCAGGTCATGGGAGTACTTGTCGGCGGCTTCCTGGGTCAGCGCCAGGAGGGCGTCAACAATGGTCGCCTTCGGGTAGTCGATGGAGACGTCGGAGATGATGACCTCCGACTTGGAAGCCCCACCACGCGCCTCAGGGCCGTAGCTCTGGGACTGGACGGCCTGCTTGCCGTCGTAGATCGAGGCGGCCTCGGCCATGATGACGCCCGCAAGGATGAGCCCCTGCCCGCCAGCCCCGGAAAATCTGATTTCATATCTTTGGGACATCTGATCGTCTCCTTTATTATTTCTTGGCGCGCGCTATGAGCTTTGCGTACTCTTCGGTGTAGTGCGGCCTCTCTTCCTTGAACAGGACGCCGGTGATGATCTTGCCCGTCAGCTGCTCGGCGGTCATCTTCTCGGCGGCCTTGATGGAAACTGAGACCTCTTTGAGGCGGTTCATCATCTCGATGACCGACTTGTACTTGTTGCGGCGGCCGTAGGTGGTCGGGCAGTCGTCCAGGATCTCCACGACGGAGAAGCCCTTGTGCTGCACGGCCTCGACGATCAGCTTGTCGATCTGGTTCGCGTGATAGGCTGTGCCGCGGGCGACGAAAGTGGCGCCGGCGCCGATGGCGAGCTTGGCGATGTCGAAAGCCGGGTCCGGATTGCCGTAGGGGGTGGTGGAGGCCATGGCGCCCGTGGGGGTGCAGGGGGAGAACTGACCGCCGGTCATCCCGTAGATGTTGTTGTTCATGATGATGTAGGTCATGTCGATGTTTCTGCGGCAGGCGTGGATGAAGTGGTTCCCGCCGATCGCGGTACCGTCGCCGTCGCCGCCGACCAGGATCACGTCCATCTCCGGCTTCGCCATCTTGATGCCGGTGGCGAACGCGGCGCCGCGACCATGGGCCGTGTGCAGCGTGCAGAAGTCGAGGTAACCGGGGAGCCTGGAGGCGCAGCCGATGCCGGAAACGATCGCCGTGTTGTTCTTCTCGAGACCCAGGGTGTCGATGGCCCGGATGAGCCCCTTCATGACGATGCCGTGACCGCAACCCGGACACCAGATGTGCGGCAGTTTTCCGGGACGCAGGTATTTATCGTAATCAAAAGACATGTTACTTAACCTCCTTGATCTTTTCGAGGATCTGTCCCGGGTTGATAGGATCGCCGTCAACGCGGAAGATACCGAGTACCGGCGCCTTGCCTGCGGCGCAGCGCGTCACCTCACCCGTGCACATGCCGAGGTTCATCTCGGGGGTGATGAGCGCCTTCACTTTTCCGGCTAGGGCGGCAATCTGCTTGTCCGGGAAGGGCCAGAAGGTCTTGATCCTGAAAAGGCCGACCTTGATCCCCGCCTTCCTTGCCTCGTTCACGGCAAAGCGCGCGGAGCGGGAGGTGGAACCGTAGGCGACAATGGCGATCTCGGCGTCGTCCAGGAGGTACTCCTCGAAGGTTACGATGTCGTCGATGTTGGCGTCGACCTTGCGGATCTGGCGCTCTTCCTCGGCCTGCACCAGGGAAGCCTTGGTGGTCGGGAAGCCGTCCTCAGCCTTGTTGAGGCCGGTCACGTGGAAGCGGTATTCGGTGCCGAAAGCGGCCAGCGGCGGCACGTCGCCGAAGCTGGTGTCGTAGGGCTTGTATTCAGCCGGGGGAACGGTCGGCGCCGTCCTGTTGATGACTTCCAGTTCGCCCTTGTCCGGGAAAACGACGCGCTCGCGCATATGGGCGACGATCTCGTCGGGCATGACCATGACCGGCATGCGGTATTTTTCCGCCAGATTGAAGGCGCGCACGGTTTCCTCGAAAACTTCCTGCACGGAAGCGGGAACCAGGCAGATGGCGGCGTGGTCGCCGTGGGTGCCCCACTTGGCGCACATGACGTCGGACTGTGAAGGTCCGGTCGGCATGCCGGTGGAAGGACCACCCCTCATTACGTTGTAAAGGACGACCGGGGTTTCAGCGATGCAGGCATAACCGATCAGTTCCTGCTTCAAGGAGAGTCCGGGACCGGAGGTCGCGGTCAGCACCTTGGCGCCGGTGAGCGACGCGCCGATGACGGCAGCCATGGCGCCGATCTCGTCTTCCATCTGGATAAACTTCCCGCCGAGCTTCGGTAATTCTTTCGACAGAACCTCGGACACCTCGGTGGAGGGTGTGATGGGATAACCGGCGAAGAAACTGCAACCAGCGTACAGAGCACCCTGTGAGGCAGCTTCGTTCCCCTGAAGGAATGCAACTTTTTTAGCCACTTTCGATACCTCCTAAAAAATAATTAAGCTGTCACTTTGATTGCGAAATCAGGGCATCTCAGCTCGCACTGCATGCACTTGATGCAGGCCTCAAGGTTCTTGACGCTCGCGACAAAACCCTTCATTTCAAGTACCTTGGTTGGGCAGAACTCCACACAGATATGGCACCCTTTGCAGTACTTCTCGATGATCTCGATTGTAGGCAGTTTTTTCTCCATCCACGTAGCTCCTTTGACTAAAATGCCCTTCCGGGCTGACAAATGCGTAACCCTAACATATCCTGTATACAAAATGCAACAAGTCTTGCTGCAACGTGCGGTAGTTGCAGCATTTTGCCGAAAAAAAAGGGGTAAGGAGGGGTGACCCCTCCTTACCCCGGGCTGAAAAGCGCAGCTTATTTCATGGAGCCAACCAGCTCCTTGACGGCCGCCACGGACTTGTCCATCATCGCCTGCTCGGTCGCGTCGAGTTTGAACTCAAGGATTTGCTCGACGCCGCCGGCGCCCAGCACGCAGGGAACGCCCACGTAGAAGCCCTTGACGCCGAACTCGCCGTTCAGGTAGGCGCAGGTCGGGAGCACGCGCTTCTGATCCTTGAGGATCGACTCAGCCATGGCGATGGCCGAGGAAGCCGGGGAGTAGAAGGCGCTGCCGGTCTTCAAGAGGGCCACGACCTCGCCGCCCGCGCCGCGGGTCCTCTTCACGATGGCCGCCATGACTTCTGCCGCCTTGGTCTTGTCCTTGTACTTGTTCTCCAGAAGTTCCACGACGGGAATCCCGTTGACACTGGCGTAACGCACCAGAGGCACCATGTCGTCGCCGTGGCCGCCCAGGGTCATGGCGTTCACGTCCTTCACCGAGACGCCGAGTTCCCAGGCGATGAAAGCCTGGAAGCGAGCGGAGTCGAGCACGCCGGCCTGGCCGATGACGCGGTGATGCGGGAAGCCGGTGACTTTCTGGCACAGGGTCACCATGGCGTCCAGCGGGTTGGAGATGACGATGACGAAGGCCTTGGGCGCGTTGGCCTTGATCCCTTCGGCAACCGCGGTCATGATCTTGGTGTTCACCTCGATCAGGTCGTCGCGGCTCATGCCCGGTTTGCGCGGCAGGCCCGCGGTGACGATGACCACGTCGGCGCCCTTGATGTCCTCGTAGCTGTTGGTTCCCTTCAGGTTGACGTCGAAGCCGTCAACGGGAGCCGCCTCGGCGATATCGAGCATCTTCCCCTGGGGAAGTCCCTCGACGATGTCGAAAAGGACCACGTCTCCGAGTTCGCGCAGTGCGCAAAGCTGTGCCAGTACGCCGCCGATCTGTCCGCCACCGATAAGTGCAATTTTATTACGTGCCATGTTTTCTTCCTCCGTTAGGTGCATTGGGGTTGTCTACCAGGTGCAGCAAAAAAATTATGCAATCGCGTCGATTATGGCGTTCAGGGTCGCGCTGGGCCGCATGGCCTTTTCAGTCTTGGCATCGTCAGCATGGTAGTAGCCGCCCATGTCGACCGGTTTCCCCTGTGCCCCGATCAGCTCGGCGTTGATCTTGGTCTCGTTTTCCACCAGTTGCTTGGCCACCTTCGCGAAGCGCGCCTGCAGCTCCAGGTCCTTGGTCTGCGCGGCCAGCGCCTCGGCCCAGTACATGGCGAGGTAGAAATGGCTGCCCCTGTTGTCGATCTGGCCGACCTTCCTGGCCGGGTTCCTGTTGTTGTCCAGGAACTTGGTGTTGGCCTGGTCGAGGGTATCGGCCAGAAGCTGGGCCTTCGCGTTCTTGAAGGTGACGGCCAGGTGCTCCAGGGAGACCGCCAGCGCCAGGAACTCGCCCAGGGAGTCCCATCTCAGGTAGCCTTCCTCGACGAACTGCTGCACATGCTTGGGAGCCGAGCCGCCGGCGCCCGTCTCGAACAGCCCGCCGCCCTTCAGAAGGGGGACGATGGAGAGCATTTTCGAGCTGGTGTTCAGTTCCAGGATCGGGAAGAGGTCGGTGAGATAATCCCTCAGCGCGTTGCCGGTTACCGAAATGGTGTCCTTGCCGGCCTTGGCCCTGGGGAGGGTGAATTTCATCGCGTCCACCGGGCACATGATCTGGATGTCCAGCCCCTTGGTGTCGTGGTCCTTCAGGTACTTGGTCACTTTCAGGATCATCTGCGCGTCGTGCGCCCGGTTCTTGTCCAACCAGAAGATAGCAGGAGCACCTGTTGCCCTCGCCCTGGTCACCGCCAGCTTGACCCAGTCCTGTATCGGAAGATCCTTGGCCTGGCAGCCGCGCCAGATGTCGCCTTCCTCCACGGCGTGCTGAAAGAGGGTCTCGCCCGCGGCGTCAATCATGCGCACCGTTCCGTTGGCCGCAACCTTGAAGGTCTTGTCATGGGAGCCGTATTCCTCGGCCTTCTGCGCCATGAGTCCCACGTTGGAAACGCAGCCCATGGTTGCGGGATCGAACGCGCCGTTGATCCTGCAGAAGTCGATGCACTCCTGGTACCATTCCGAGTAGCAGGTGTCGGGGATCACGCATTTCACGTCGTGAGGTTTTCCGTCAGGGCCCCACATTTTCCCGGAGTCGCGGATGACGACCGGCATGGAGGCGTCGATGATGATGTCGTTACTGGCGTGCAGGTTGGTGATCCCCTTGTCGGAATCAACCATCGCCAGCGCGGGCCTTTTCTTGTAGACGTCCTTGATATCGTTTTCTATCTCGGTTCTCTTGGCTTCCGGCAACGCCTGGATTTTCTTGTAGAGCTCGCCCATGCCGAGGTCCGGATTGACCCCCAGTTCCTTGAAGGTGGCTGCATGCTTGTCGAAAACGTCCTTGTAGTAAACGTAGACGAAATGACCGAACATGATGGGGTCAGAAATCTTCATCATGGTGGCCTTGAGGTGCACCGAGAACAGCACATCCTTCTTCTTGGCGTCCTCGATCTGCTCTTCGATGAATTCACGCAGGGCGCCGACACTCAGGAAGGATCCGTCGACCACCTCGCCTTCCAGAAGCGGCAATTTCTCGCGCAGAACCGTAACTTTCCCGGCCTGATCCACAAACTCGATCCGTGCCGTCCCCGCCTTGGTGATGGTGGCGGATTTCTCGCTGTGGTAGAAATCGCCGTCGGTCATGTGGGAGACGTGCGTCTTTGAGTCCGGGCTCCAGGCACCCATGCGATGCGGATGCTTCTTGGCGTATTCCTTTACCGAGCGAGCCACTCTCCTGTCGGAGTTTCCTTCACGCAGGACCGGGTTAACCGCGCTGCCCAGCACCTTGGCGAAGCGTGCCTGAAGGGCTTTCTCCGCGTCGGTCTTCGGCTCCTCGGGATAGTCCGGGATCTTGTACCCCTGCCCCTGCAGTTCCTTAATAGCGGCTTTGAGCTGCGGAATGGATGCCGAGACGTTAGGGAGCTTGATGATGTTTGCTTCCGGCTTCTGGGTAAGATCGCCCAGATAGGCGAGTTCATCAGGCTGTTTCTGACCCTCAGCCAGATAGTCGGAGAAGTTCGCGATGATTCTTCCTGCCAGGGAGATATCTCTTGTCTCAACGACAACGCCGGCTGCCTTGGTGAATGCGTTGACGATCGGAAGCAAAGAGTACGTTGCCAGCGCGGGTGCTTCATCAACTTTGGTCCAAATAATCTTTGAAGTTTGTGTTGTCATGTTCTCTCCTTGGTTTTTATGCGCTATCGCCAGAGGCTTGATGAAAGGGCACCTGCAGCTTGGGGCCGGCACGCATGGTAATTTGCTCGCCGGCCTTGACTCCTCACCTTTCGGCGCATTTTAGCCGCTCATTCCGCAACAGAATGTTGATGAGGCTAAACAACGGACCCGACGGCTTGGATATTCTTTATTCAGGGATTATAGGAAGTTAGCAGGATAGTCCCGGACCACAAAATTTTGTATACAGTATACAAATCACTTTTCACTGTCAAGGGAAAATCTTGGTGCGCGCTTATGCAGCGGCAAAAATATCGCAGCACCCGGAGAGCGCCAGATATAGTGCCGTTAATGGTCGGATTGTTGGAGATTTTGTGACCTGCGGGCAGGGGAGAGGCAGGTTAAGGATAAGATTCTCAACCTCAACCTTAACCTGTTTTAATGCAGTGGGCGCTCCTGGGCGTAGCGCCTTGCCTCGGCGATATCGTCGCGCCCGATGTTGCGCGGTATCCGCAGCACCTGCCCGGGCCAGATGTGACGCGGATCGCTGATCTGGTCGCGGTTCGCCCGGTAGAGCAGGGGCCAGAGATTTCTGTCGCCGTACACCTCGAGCTGGGAGGCGATCAGGGGGAGCGACTCCCCTCTTCTCACCGTGTACGAGGAAACCAGCAGACGTTCCTTCTGCGGTTTCACCCTCCTACGCTCGGCCTCGGCCACCTCTCTTTGCGCCAGGGCTGCGGCTTTAGCCGCCGCCTCGGCATCCGCCTTCGCCTCGGCCAGACGTAGCGCCTCTTCCTTGGCCCGGCGCTCCAGTTCCGCCTTCTTCTCGTCCTCGGCGCGACGCGCGGCCACCTTGAGCCGCGTCTTTTCCTCGTCGACTTCCCGTTCCAGCAATGATCCCTTCAAGAGCGTCAGGTAGAAGTAGCGCTCGGCATCCTGGTATTCCCTCTGCAGCAGCAGAGTCTCGCCCCTTTCGAAGGCCTCGACCGTGTTTTTGTATTCGGAGGGGAACAGCCCCGGCGCCCCCACCAGCTTCACCCGTTCCAGCACGGCGATGGCCTCGCTGCGGTGCAGCGGCGGCTGCGAGGCGCAGCCGCCGAGGGAGAGCATGGTGCAAAGCAGTATGACGTAGCCGGTAAACCTCAACAGCCCGCGACCGCTACTTGGTCGCCAGGCGGATGCCAAGCTCGCGCAGCTGCAGGGTATCGACTCCGGAGGGTGCTTCGGACATGAGGCAGGCGCCTTTCTGGGTCTTCGGGAAGGCGATGACGTCGCGGATGGAATCGCTGCCGGTCAAGAGCATCATGAGCCGGTCCAGGCCGAAGGCGATGCCGCCGTGCGGCGGAGTCCCGTACTCGAGCGCGTCGAGCAGGAAGCCGAACTTGCCCCTGGCGTTCTCCTCGGAGAGTCCGAGCATCTTGAACATCAGGGACTGCACCTCCTCCTGGTGTATCCTGATGCTCCCTCCGCCGATCTCGTTGCCGTTCAGTACCAGGTCGTAGGCCTTGGCGCGGCAGCGACCCGGGTCGCTCTCGACAAATTCCAGGTCCTCGTCCATGGGGGCCGTGAACGGATGATGCACAGCACTCCAGCGCCCCCCCTCCTCGTCCCATTCCAGGAGCGGAAAGTCGGTGATCCAGACGAAGCGGTACTCGTCCTTGTCGGTCAGGCCCAGTTTCGCCGCCAGGTGGTTCCTGAGGCGCCCCAGGGAATCGTTCACCACCTTCGGCTTGTCCGCCACGAAAAGGAGCAGGTCCCCTTCCTTGGCATCGAAGGCCCGGTCCATGCCAGCGATTTCCTCGGGGGTGAAGAACTTCGCGATGGGCGACTGCCAGCCGTCCGCGGTCATCTTCACGTAGGCAAGCCCCTTGGCGCCGTAGATCTTGGTGAATTCGGTCAGGTCGTCGATTTCCTTCCTCGACATGGTTCCCGCACCCTTCACGTTCATCCCCTTGACGATACCACCGCCCGCGACCACGTCGGCGAACACCTTGAAGCCGGAACCCTTGACGATCTCGGAGAGCTCGACCAGTTCCAGGCCAAAACGCAGGTCCGGGTTGTCCACGCCGAAACGATCGATCGCCTCGCCATAGGTCATCCTCTGGATCGGGAGGGTCACCTGCACCCCCTTCGCCTCGGAGAAGATCCGCGCCATGAGCCCCTCCATGACCGTGATGATGTCCTCGCGGTCGATGAAGGACATCTCGCAGTCTATCTGGGTGAACTCCGGCTGGCGGTCGGCACGCAGGTCCTCATCCCTGAAGCAGCGCACGACCTGGAAGTAGCGGTCGAAGCCGGAGACCATCAGGATCTGCTTGAAAAGCTGGGGCGACTGCGGCAGCGCGTAGAATTCACCCTTGTTGATTCGGGAGGGGACCAGGAAGTCCCGCGCCCCTTCCGGCGTCGACTTGGTGAGGAAAGGTGTCTCTATCTCCAGGAAGCCGTTGTCCACCAGGTAGGAGCGGGTGAGCTGGGCAACCCTGGAGCGGAGCACGATATTGGCCTGGAGCGAACCGGTTCTCAGATCCAAGTAGCGGTACTTGAGCCTGATGTTCTCCGCGACGTCCACAAAACCGTCCAGGGTGAAGGGAAGCGCCTTGGAGGGGTTCAGGAGCTTGCACTCCGTCACCAGCACCTCCACCTCGCCGGTCTTCATCTTCGGGTTCACTGTCCCCTCGGGGCGCAGAGCCACCGTCCCCTTGATGGCCAGTACGTATTCATTGCGCACCGACTCGGCCTTGCCGTGAGGCACCGGTGAGCGTTCCGGGTCGAAGACGATCTGGGCGATGCCGTCCCTGTCGCGCAGGTCGACGAAGATGAGTCCGCCGTGGTCGCGTCGTTTCGCGACCCACCCCATGAGGACAACGACTTCTCCCACCTGTGCGCTCCTCAACTCGCCGCAGTAACCGGTTCTCTTCCAATCGCCCAGAAAATCTATCATTAAAAACCCTCCTTGGTTTTTTCTATAGGGATAAACCGGGTAACTATACCCAAAAAGCCCCCCCTCTTCAATCAAAAAGCGCCGACCGGCGCGGTATCGGCAGGAGTTCCCGCTCCTGGCACCCGTTCCCACTCACCGCCCCTCCCTGCCTGGACGCCCTGCGCTTTCCCGAACGGTGAGGAGGCAACGGGCCGTGCGTAAGGGTCCGCCCCAGCGCCCAAGACGTGAAGGCCCAGCAGAATATCTACCGGGCCTTCACGTTACTGAAACGTATTTCTGAAATATCAAGTGCTTACGATCAACCTCAACCTCAACCTCAACCTCAACCTCAACCTCAACCTCAACCTCAACCTCAACCTCAACCTCAACCTCAACCTCAACCTCAACCTTAACCTTAACCTTAACCT
>Ga0209430_1001861_pt1 | contig 14676 bp, 10 predicted proteins | sample BarGraIncub1133A_FD_184504 | JGI IMG/M metagenome (GOLD analysis project Ga0209430, IMG submission 184504) | Arctic peat soil microbial communities from Barrow, Alaska - Barrow Graham LP Incubations 11-33A (SPAdes) (version 2) | ecosystem: Environmental > Terrestrial > Soil > Wetlands > Peat... | reverse complement strand
ATGGATGAGCTGACGGAAATTGACGTTGTAATCCGGGTTAGACTGAATGTGCGTCAGGGTATTGACATATTTTTCGCTGGTCCAGTCCTTGACTTCGGCAGCAGTCGGCAATTTGGACATGTCAATGTCAATGACGTCGGCGTATGGACCACAGAGTTCATCCTTACGTTCCAGGGCTTCGGCATAGATGCCTTTGGCCAGTTCAAGCGCTTCTCCACCAGCTTTGGCCAGTCCGATCACTTCTTCCAACCAAGTGGTTCCGGCAGTTTTCAAGTGCAGACCTTTGTTGTGTTTCTTGATGACTTCAGCCATGATGGGGTAGATGGAAAACTTGTCGCTGCCGGAGTGGATGCTCAGTTTCAGTTCTTTAGGCAGGCCGAATTCCTTGACGGCGAAATCAATAACGAGCACGTCTTCTTCAAATTCCTTGGCGAACTGCTTCAGGTCTCCACGATAATCAACGCCCTTGTTGAAGCGGCCGGTGAATTTGGGCGCGATGGTCTGTGCAGGTACGCCCTTGTTGGCCAGCATCTTGAGGATGAACAACATGTCGATGGGTGTTTGCGGGCTTTCCACTTCATCCATGGAAACTTCGGTGATAAAGTTGCCCGCCCCTTTCTTGCTAACCAGGAAATTATAGATTTCAGCAGCCTGGGTGGTGGCAGCCAGAAACTTACCGGCGATGTTTTCCAATACGGCTTCTGTTACATGCATGGGATGATCCATACCGGGAACCTGTAATTCACCCATGTATTTGGAACAAGACTGGATGAAGGCTTTCACAGCTTCAGGACTACTTTCCTTGCCGATAAAAGAAGCAACATCGAGGGTGAAAAAATCCGAGCATTCCACGAAAGGAGCCACGGTGGTCATATTGATGTGGTCGGCATCAACGAAATATTTTCCCTTGAAACCCAGCGCCTTGACAGCAGCATCGGCTTCTTTGCGGACATCGGTAGGTACAGTATGAACCAATTGGTGTTCCCGGTTGGACTTGTTCCATACAGGGCTTATGCTTAATCCCTTATCGTTCGCTTTCATGATAGCCCTCAGTTGAGCTTCACCCTGATGTGAAAAACGGTCACCGATACCGATACTTAATTTTTCAAGTTGCATACTAAATTCGATTTATAGTTTTTATTCGTAAAATGATTAGATGTCTTTTTTGGTACTACAAGGATAGTCATTTTTTAATTTTCACAGAGAGGTCTGGTTAAACTATTTTGTGTAAAAATTGGTTTATTTAGTTAAAAAATGCTACTCTGGATGCTTTCTTACCTGCTCGAAATCCCGATTAACTCCCGTAAGATGCTTAAAAACAGTTTATTTATGGTTTTCTGGATGCTTTTCCTCTGATAAGTAGCCTTTTGAGCACGCTTCGATCCATTTTTCATTTTAACGAATTGTCCTTATCTTTGTACTCGGTTTCAGTAGAAAAGCATTGATTATTAATTAGTTAACATTATTTATTAAATCAAATGGAAATTTTGAACAGAAAGACAGTTCAGGCAAAAATTCGTCCTGAACGCATCATTCAGTTCGGTGAAGGGGGCTTCTTACGTGCCTTTGTAGACTGGATTGTTTTCAACATGAATGAAAAAACCGATTTCAACAGCAATGTCGTGGTCGTTCAACCCATCGAACATGGATTAATTGACATGCTCAATGCTCAGGAAGGCCTTTATCACCTGAACCTGCAGGGTATCGAAAACGGACAGCCTGTGGACAGCATTCAGCTCATCGACGTCATCAGCAGGGGGCTTAATCCCTACAAGCATTTCGACGACTATCTCCAGTTGGCAGAAAACCCTGAAATGCGTTTCATTGTTTCCAACACCACTGAAGCCGGTATTGCCTTCGATCCAACCTGTAAGTTCACCGACGCACCTGCCAAATCCTATCCCGGCAAGCTGACCCAGTTGCTTTATCACCGCTACAAAACCTTCAACGGTGCAACCGACAAAGGCTTCCTCATTTTTCCCTGCGAACTCATTTTTCACAATGGCCAGATGCTTAAAAAATGCATCCACAAATACATCAAACTCTGGGAACTCGGAGAAGACTTCCTGAATTGGTTCGACTACTCCTGTGGAGTCTACAGCACCCTCGTAGACCGCATCGTTCCAGGTTATCCCAAAGACACCATCGATCAAATTCTGGCAAAGATCCAGATTGAAGACAAATTGGTGGTCAAAGGCGAAATTTTCCACTTGTGGGTCATTGAAGCGCCGGAATCGGTAGCCAAAGAATTTCCCGCCGATAAAGCAGGTCTGAACGTTTTGTTCGTACCGAGCGAAAAACCCTACCACGACCGCAAAGTGACCATGCTCAACGGTCCGCATACCGTTATGGCTCCTGTTGGATACCTTTCCGGACTCAACACCGTATCAGAAATCCTCGGCCACGATATTCTCGGCCCATTCGTCACCAAAGTGATGTTCACTGAACTGATGGAAACCCTGGATCTGCCTAAGGCTGAACTGGAAAAATTCGGTAAAGCCGTCCTCGACCGTTTCCGCAACCCCTTTGTGAACCATTACGTCACCAGCATTATGCTGAACAGCTTCCCGAAATTCAAAACCCGTGATCTGCCCGGTCTGAAAACCTACCTCGAGCGTAAGGGCGAATTGCCCAAAGGCATTGTCCTTGGCTTGGCTGCCATGTGCACCTATTATAAAGGTGGTCTACGCGGTAAAGACGAAATATCCTTGAACGATGAACAGAAAATCATCAATCTGTTGGCTGAACTCTGGGGAACCGAAGATACCATGATGGTTGCTGAAGGTGTATTGGATGCCGAATTCATCTGGGGAGAAGACCTGAACCTGCTGACCGGCCTTACCCAAGCACTCAAGGATAGCTTGGATTCCATCCGTGACAACGGCATGTTGGCCACCGTTAAGAGCATCCTTTAAAATGGAAGCTCTTCCGTTCCTTAAAATAAATCCGGCCGATAACGTTGTCGTTGTCCTTCAGGATCTTTCCAAAGGTCAGGAGGTCAATGTAGATGGCTTGGTCATCATTGTTGCTGAAGACATTCCTGCAGGCCACAAGTTGGCGTTGAAAGACTTTGACGAAGGCGAACATATCATCAAATACGGCTATCCCATCGGGCATGCCCGTTTTGCTGTAGCCAAAGGTTCTTGGATCAACGAAAAAAACATCAAGACTAATCTGGATGGGGTTCTGGAATACACCTACGAACCAAAATTGACGTATCCCGATGTCGCAAAACGGGCCCTAAACTTTAAAGGTTATCGCCGTGCGAATGGTGAAGTAGGAATCCGCAACGAAATCTGGATCATTCCGACCGTAGGTTGTGTCAACGGCATCATCCAGCAGTTGGCTTCCACACTCCGCATGGAAACCTTCGGAAAAGGGGTGGATGCCATCGTTCCTTTCCCCCACAACTTCGGCTGCTCCCAATTGGGTGACGACCACGTGAATACCCGCAAAATCCTGCTCGACATGGTGCAGCATCCCAATGCAGGCGGTGTGTTGGTGGTCGGTCTCGGTTGCGAAAACAACCAAATCAGCGTTTTCAAGGAAATGCTTGGCGACGTTGATTCCAGCCGCATCAAATTCCTGGAAACTCAGAAAGTCAAGGATGAACTCGAAGAGGGCATGTCGCTTCTTCGCGAAATCCATTCAGTTGTTTCGTTGGATAAACGTGTTGATTGCCCCTTGAGCGATCTTAAAATAGGTCTTAAATGCGGCGGTTCAGACGGTTTCTCCGGGATAACGGCCAATCCATTGCTCGGTGTTTTCTCCGACTTCCTCATCGCTCAAGGTGGAACCACCATTTTGACCGAAGTCCCCGAAATGTTCGGCGCAGAAACCATTCTGATGAACCGTGCTCAGGATAAAAATGTTTTTGACAAGACCGTTTTCTTGATCAACGATTTCAAGGAATACTTCATCAAGAACGATCAACCCATCTACGAAAATCCCTCCCCAGGCAACAAAGCCGGCGGTATTTCCACCTTGGAAGACAAAGCACTTGGTTGCACTCAGAAATGTGGCCTCTCGGTGGTTCGGGACGTTTTGTCCTATGGTGACCGCTTAAAGGTTAAGGGCCTTAATTTGCTGTCTGCTCCTGGTAACGACCTCGTCGCCGCTACCGCTCTTGGAGCCGCCGGTTGTCAAATGGTTCTGTTTACAACCGGTCGCGGTACTCCGTTCGGAAGCTTCGTGCCGACCCTGAAGATTTCCACCAACACCTCGCTTTTCGAAAATAAACCCGGTTGGATCGACTTCAACGCCGGTTCTATCGTCCAAGGCGAATCCATGGAGGCTGCCGCTGAACGCTTCATCACCTACCTTCTTGAAGTTGCCAGCGGTGCATTGGTTAACAACGAAAAGAAAGGTTATCGCGAAATTTCGATTTTCAAGACTGGCGTTACATTGTAATTTGTTTATTTCGCTACCCTAGTAGCAATAATTGGGTTAAAATCGCCATTATAGAGGCGATAATAAAAACAGAAAAAGATTTGTCCGCATTAAATTTTCCGGTAACAAGTTTGTCAACAGTATTTCTAGATCTCGCTGACCCGAACTTTCTTTGTCTTCAACTTCTCATTGTTCACAAGCTCAATAACCCGAGAAACCGCAGCCGTTTTGACACCAACATACGAGCATTCCTGCTTGATTTCAATGACCCCGAGCTGATCATTCGATAACTTACCCTGCTTCATGAACAAACCCGCAATATCACCTTTGGAAATCTTATCCCGACGACCACCGGTTATATAGAGCGTCGACCATAAAGGCGCCGCAGCCACAGCCGCATTCGAAAGCTTTTCTTCTGGAATCTTACCGATAAACGAAGGCAAATCGCCCTTTTCCCATTTCAGAACATACGCGGTCCCGTCACTTTTCATCCGAGCCGTACGCCCATTCCGGTGAATGAATTCCTGCTCCCGCGGAGGCAGTTGAAAATGGATGATGAACTTTAATTCAGGTATATCCAAACCCCTGGCAGCCAAATCGGTGGCAATCAGCAACCGAATCGTCCCGTTCCTGAACTTAATTAATGTGCGTTCCCGGTCAATCTGTTCCATATCACCGGTAAAGCAACCGTGACGGATGCCACTGCGATCCAGTCCGGCACTGATGTCTTGAATCGATTCCTTGAAATTGCAAAAAACAATGCCCGGTTGTTCACCTAGGTGATTGATCAGTTGCACCAATGTCCGACCCAACTCTTTAGTGGGCGAAACAACGGCCTTGATTTTCAGTTTCGCAATCTTTTCGTGCAAGTAATCAATGCAAATGGGCGAAGTCAGTCCGACAAAAGAAGGAATTTCAGCTTCCGAAGTGGCCGAAGTCAAAAGTTTCTTGACGTTGGAAGGCAAGCCAGAAAGGACTTCCTTCATTTCATTTTCATAGCCTATTTCAAGCGATTTGTCAAATTCATCCAGCACCAGCGTATGGATGTTGGAAACGGAGAATATTTCCCGTTTCATCAGGTCTGCCAATCTTCCCGGCGTTCCAACCAGAATGGTCGGAGCATGCTTCAAATCAATCTTGTCCTGATATCCTGCACGTCCGCCATAAACAGCATTTACCTTAAAACCGGAACCCATATTGCGAATCACATGCTCAATCTGAATGGCCAACTCGCGCGAAGGCACTACAATCAGCACCTTGGTAACTGCAGATTCTGTAGCATTATTATCTTCATTTTCAGCAGGTTCGATATCGTCTGGGGCAGCCTCCGCCAACAGTTTCTCAAGAATTGGCAACAGATATGCCACTGTTTTTCCAGTTCCGGTCGGCGAAAGCAAAATTAGATCTTTATCTGACTTGAAAGATGCCAAAACCTCTTTTTGCATCGGGTTCAATGCTTCAATCTTAAGTTTGGCGAGCATTCGCTCCCGGTGGTGAGATGTTGTAGGCATGGTACAAAGGTACACAAAAAGGAGGCTGTATCAAAACACTGATACAGCCTCCTTTAAATCAATCGAAAGCACCTAGCCCAGCCCAGCGTCCGCGTTTAAAACAAGCTGAACGCCAGGGTCAACCCTGCGAACACGATCGAAACCATGCTCATTAGTTTGATCAGGATGTTCAAACTTGGACCAGACGTGTCTTTGAAAGGATCGCCAACCGTATCACCCGTAACGCAAGCTTTGTGCGTGTCGGAGCCTTTGCCGCCGAGATTGCCTTCTTCCACATATTTTTTGGCATTGTCCCAGGCACCGCCCGAGTTGGCCATGAAGATGGCAAGAACGAAACCGCTGGAAAGACCGCCTAAGAGTAGCCCCATAACGCCGGCAACACCCAAAAGGATACCGGTTACAACAGGAACGACGATGGCCAGCAAGGCAGGAATAATCATTTCTTTTTGAGCACCTTTGGTAGAGATTTCGACGCAACGTTGGTAGTCGGGCTTGCCTTCACCAGTGAGGATACCTTTGATTTCGCGGAACTGGCGACGAACTTCGTCTACCATCTTACCGGCAGCGCGGCCAACGGCCATCATGGTCATACCACAGAACAAGAAAGCCATCATCGAACCGATAAATGCACCGCAGAGAACCAGCGGGTTCATCAGGTTGACGTTGAAGTAAGTCATAAAGTCAGCGAACGTGGCTTTGGCGGTTTGGATGGTAGAACCATCTGCAAAAGTTAGGATGGTTTCACCGACGCGAAGCATACCAATCTTGATTTCTTCAATATAGGAAGCCAACAAGGCCAGCGCAGTAAGGGCAGCGGAACCAATGGCGAAGCCCTTTCCAGTTGCGGCAGTCGTATTACCCAGAGAATCCAGCGCATCCGTACGTTTGCGGACTTCTTCGCCCAGACCGGACATCTCAGCGTTACCACCGGCATTGTCGGCGATAGGACCGTAAGCGTCGGTGGCAAGCGTGATGCCCAAGGTGGCAAGCATACCGACGGCAGAGATACCGATGCCGTAAAGACCCTGACCAATCTTGGTCATGTCACCACCCGAAGCCAGCATATAGGCTGCAATAACTCCGATGACAACCGTGATTACAGGAATGGCGGTAGACATCATACCAATACCAATACCGTTGATGATTACAGTAGCCGGACCGGTTTGTCCGCTTTCAGCGATGCGACGGGTAGGTTTGTACGATTGTGAGGTATAGTATTCCGTAGATTTACCAATGATGACACCGACCAGCAGGCCGACTACCACACAAGAGGCGATTAGGTACCAGTTTTCAATGCCCAGGAAATAAAGAATGCCGTAGGAGGCTACTGCGGTGAGCACTGCAGCCAGATTTATACCACGGTTCAGCGCACCCATCAATTGTTTCATATTGGCACCTTCTTTGGTGCGAACCACGAAAATACCGATGATGGAAAGGATGACACCAACAGCGGCAATCACCATGGGAGCCATCACAGCCTTCAGCTGCATGTGCCAGTCACCGGTGAATGCAAAAGCGGAAGCACCGAGGGCTGCAGTTGCCAGCACGGCACCAGCGTATGATTCGTACAAGTCAGCACCCATACCAGCTACGTCACCAACGTTGTCACCAACGTTATCGGCAATGGTTGCAGGGTTGCGGGGGTCGTCTTCGGGAATACCGGCTTCAATTTTACCGACCAGGTCAGCACCGACGTCGGCAGCTTTCGTATAGATACCGCCACCGACACGGGCGAACAGCGCCTGGGTAGATGCACCCATACCGAAGGTCAGCATCGTGGTGGTGATGATGTTCAACTTGGCAGTAGGATCAGTGTCCAAAAGATCGGTGAAATGATCCAAAATGATGAACCATGCAGAGATGTCGATCAGCACCAGGCCGACTACGACCAATCCCATGACGGCGCCACTGCGGAATGCAATCTGCAGGCCTTTGTTCAAGGAGCCAATAGCTGCCTGAGCGGTACGGGCAGAAGCATTGGTGGCGGTTTTCATGCCCAGAAAACCGGCTAGCCCCGAGAAGAGACCACCGGACAGGAAGGCAACAGGAACCCAGGGATTTTGCATATCAAAGCCATAAGCCATGATGGAGAAAACGCCTACGAGGCATAAAAACACGATCAAAACAACTTTGTACTGTTGTTTCAGATACGACATGGCACCAATGCGCACGTACTGTGCGATTTCTTTCATTTTGTCGGTGCCTTCATCCGCTTTCATCATCTGTTTGTAGAAGTAAAGCGCAAAAACCAGGGCCGCAAGAGCTGCGACGGGAACAATCCAAAAAATAGGAGTCAGCATGGTTAAAGGTTTAATTAATTAGTTAAGGTTTAAATTATTATCTCAGAAAAATTGAATTCCAAATCTCCCAGGATGCTTCAGCCTGCAAATGCAGCATCCCCAGCCCGTTTTTAATCCGGGCCCCCTGCGCTTCCCCTTTTTGAAGAAACAAGGTCTTTTCCGGATTGTACGTGAGATCGTAAAGCAGATGGCCTGAACCCAGTCGAGCGTAATCAAGCGGAGGGCAGGTGTCGTAGTTTGGATACATGCCCAAAGGTGTTGTATTTATAAGGATTCGGTAATCGTCGTAATGACAGGCCTGCAAATCGTCGTAGGTAATTTGTCCTGGAGCAGCCTGCCTGGAAACCAATTGCGTTTCCACACCAAGTTGATGCAGTCCATACAAAATGGCCTTTGATGCACCACCGGTACCCAGCACCAATGCTTTCAGCGAAGCTCCTGTCCAATCGGAACGAAGCTCGTCCACCAACGGCCGAATGGACTCCCGGAAACCGATCACGTCCGAATTGTATCCCGTCAAATGAGGTTTTTGGCCGGCAAGCCGTTCAATCCGAATCACATTGACCGCACCGACGGCTTCCGCCTCAGGATCCAGCGCATCGAGATAGGCCATCACTGCCTGTTTGTACGGGATGGTCACATTCATGCCAACCAATAAAGGAGAAGAAAGCAGGAGTGAAGGAAATTGGGTAATGTCAGGCAAAGCAAAATTCTCATAGACGGCGTCGATGCCTTCCTTACAAAATCTTTCCGTAAAATAACCCTTGGAAAAGGAGTGAGAGAGCGGATAACCCAGCAAACCGTATTGTTTCATACAGGGTTTCAAATCAAGGTTTTTCATTCATGATGTCATCGAAAATCTTTTGCGCATTCGGTTCCTTTTCCACTGCCGTTGCCAAGTGCAAAGCCGTACGCTCCGTATCACCGGTTTTCGCATAGACCAACGCATAAAACAAATCCAAACCCGCCAATTCTGGATCCAATAGTTCGGCCTCGTTGTAAAACTTTAAGGCCTGATCGTAGGCTCCGGCATCAAAATGCAGATTCCCGATGGCGGCCTGAATATCGGCCTGAAGAGGCTCGATTTCCAGCGCCCGCAGGTAACTCAACATGGCTTCCTCCGGCAATTCCAGGTTCACGAATACTTCAGCCACATAGACCCAGGTTTCACTTATAAGACGATCTACACGAAGCGCCAGTTCAAACCAGGCCAGGCTGTCGCGGAACTGCTCTTTTTCCATCAGACAAATGCCCATTCCTGTAAGTGCGTCCACATTCTGCGAATCCTTCTCAAAAGACTTCCGGTAGAATTCCATGGCTTTGTCAAACTGGTCGGTCTTTTCCAGGCATTCCCCGATGTACACCAGGGTCGTGGCAGAAAACTCCGTCAGCTCACCATATTCCTGGTAAACCACTGCAGCCTCGGGATATTGTTCGTTCTGAAACAGCGAATGTGCCTTCTGAAGCATGGCCAGGCTGTCGGCCGGATTGATTACCAGCGCATAATCGTAGGCATCCACCGCAGCGTCATAATTCTTATCGTTGAAGCAAGCCTGACCCAAGTTGAACCAGGTTTCACTGGAATACGGGTCAATATCTAAAATCTGATGGTACATGCGGATGGCCTCCGTCGTTTCGTTGAGTTGCTCAAAATTATACGCCATTTCGAACAACAAATCGAGGTTTGACGGATCGTTTTTGAGCGCTTCCCGGACGAAATCCGCTGCTTCTTCGTATTCGCTTGCCTGAATCAATATACCCGATATATCCAGAGCTAAATCGGAACGTTCGAACGTTTCCTCCTCCATAACCTGATGCAACAGCAACACCGCTTCCTCCCGGCGACCCAATTGAAGCAAGACTTCCGAACGGACCAGACTAGCCTCCGTATCGTCTTTTTCAGGGAGTCTGTCCAGAATGCGGAGCGCACGCTTGGCTTCACCGATTTCCAGGTAAAGCACGGCTTTTTTCAATAAAAGAATGCTGCTGTTGGGGTGCAGTTTCAGACCCAATTCCACAACCTCGGTGGAATCCTTGCTACGGCCTTTTTTGAGGTAAAAATCGGTGATATCTTCCAGCTCGTCCACATCAAAATAACAGGGGCGGCCTTCCGTTTGGCAGCGTTCGTAACGTGCAACCAACTCTTCGGTATTGGGGTCCTTGTTATCTTGTAACATTGCTCAAAGATAATTATTTTGTCATTTTATCCGCTATTTTTCCCCAAGTATCTTTTAATGAAACAGTACGGTTAAAAACTAAATGATCGGGTGTGGAATCAGGGTCCAAGTTGAAGTAGCCAATGCGTTGGAACTGAAAGTGATCCAAAGGTTTGGCTTCTTTAAGCAACGGCTCCACACGGGCATTGGTCAACACCTTCAAGGAGTCCGGGTTCAGCAGTTCCATGAAATCCATATCTTTTTCTTCAGCCGGATTGGATACGCTCAGCAAACGGTCGTACAAACGCACCTCGGCAGGAAGGCAGTGTTCAGCCGTTACATATTGAATGGTACCCTTGACCTTACGATCGGAGCCCGATTGGCCGGATTTTGTTTCTGGAATATATTCGCAGAACACTTCCGTAATGATACCGTCCGCATCCTTGGCACAACCGGTGCAGTTGACTACGTAGGCATTTTTCAGCCGAACTTCACGCCCAGGGCAAAGTCTGAAATATTTGCTTGGAGCTTCTTCCATAAAATCCTCGCATTCCACCAGCAAATTCCGAGTAAAAGGCACCGCATGACTGCCGGCGGTTTCATCTTCCGGATTGTTGATGGCATCGTTCCATTCCACCTGACCTTCCGGATAATTGGTCACCGTCAGTTTGATGGGGTCAAGAACCGCAGCCACACGGGGTGCAATTTTGTTCAACTGTTCCCGAATGCTGAATTCGAGTAGACTTAGGTCGATGATACCGTCAAATTTGGTGTAACCGATCTTGTCCACAAAGCTACGGATGGATTCGGGCGTGTAACCGCGACGACGCAGACCGCACAGTGTCGGCATGCGTGGATCGTCCCAACCCGAGACCTTGCCTTCCTTGACCAATTGCAGCATTTTTCGCTTGCTCATGACCATGTAAGTAATGTTCAAACGGTTGAATTCGATTTGACGGGGGCGGTATTCATCCGTTTTTAGTTGATCCACAAACCAGTCATACAGCGGGCGGTGCACCTCGAACTCCAGCGTGCAGAGCGAATGCGTGATGCCTTCGAAATAATCGCTTTGCCCATGAGCGTAATCATATAAAGGATAGACGTTCCAAGTGTCACCGGTGCGGTGGTGGCTCAACTTGAGAATGCGGTACATCAGCGGGTCACGGAAATGCATGTTGGAATGCGCCATGTCGATTTTGGCACGGAGCACGCGAGTACCTTCTTCGAATTCACCAGCCTGCATCCGTTGGAACAAATCCAGATTTTCGGAACTGTTGCGGTCACGGAACGGGCTGTTGGTGCCCGGTGTAGTGGGGGTGCCCTTCTGCGAAGCAATGACTTCGGCAGACTGATCGTCCACGTAGGCCAAACCACGCTTTATCATTTCGATGGCGAAATCATACAATTTTCCGAAATAATCGGAAGCATAATACAAATGGTCCCATTGGAAACCCAACCACTGGATGTCTTCCATGATCGAATCCACATATTCCACGTCTTCCTTCACCGGATTTGTATCGTCAAAGCGCAGGTTGCAGGTACCACCGTACTCCTTGGCAATCCCAAAATCGAGGCAAATGGCCTTGGCATGACCAATGTGCAGGTAACCATTTGGCTCTGGCGGGAAGCGTGTAACGATCTTGCCTCCGTTTTTCCCTTCTTCCAGATCGTTTTCTACGATTTGCTCAATAAAGTGGAGCGATTTCTTGCCAGATTCCTCCGGGATGATGGTTGAGCGCATAAAACTGAATATATGTTAAAAAAACCCTTTATTGTTGTGCTTTCGCAAAAATACATAGAATTCAGCCATTATTCAAGGGTTAACACTTAAAAACATGTTTTATAATATGTTTTTTTTTTTGGTGAGTTGTGAAAAAAGGTGAATCTTTGTGGCCGTTAACCTAATACAATCTTTTTTACCTTAAGAACTAATACCTATTGAAAACCTATTAAAAGGCCGCTTTGTGAAAAGTGGCCTTTTTGTGTTTTTAACATTATAGTTCCAATGCGGTTTTCAGTTGTTTATATCCCGCGGCACTTGCTTTAAGCTGTTGCCGCTTGCCGGAATTCAACCTTTTTCGGTCGAATCCTCGTCCAAATACCGTTTGGAAAGGTCGTACGCGTCAATCCGACGGTCACGAAGAAACGGCCACCAACGGCGAACATCTTCTGAACGGGTCAAGTCTATCCCCACAAGCAAGTTTTCAGGAGCGTCCGAACCGGCCACCGCCAGCAATTCGCCCTGAGGGCCAGCCACAAAACTATGGCCCCAAAACTGGATGCCGCTGGTCTGTCCCGAAGGATCCGGCTCCAGACCCACCCGGTTCACCGAAACGACAGGCAAGCCATTGGCTACGGCATGAGCGCGCTGCGAAATAGTCCAGGCGTTCTGCTGCCTTTCCTTTTCATCCGGCGTGTCGCTGCTTTCCCAACCAATGGCGGTGGGATAAATCAATATCTCAGCACCCTGTAACGCCATCATTCGGGCAGCTTCCGGGTACCATTGATCCCAGCAAACCAGCACGCCGAGCTTACCGACAGAGGTTTGAATGGGCTTAAAACCCAGGTCGCCTGGCGTGAAATAAAATTTTTCGTAGTAGGCAGGATCGTCCGGAATGTGCATTTTGCGGTACTTGCCGGCAATAGTGCCATCTTTTTCAAACACAACGGCTGTATTGTGGTACAAGCCTGGTGCACGCTTCTCAAAAAGGGAAGCAACCAACACAATCTGCAGTTCAGCAGCCAATGCTCCATAGAAAATCGTAGAAGCACCGGGAATGGGTTCAGCCAAATCAAAAAGCGCCACATTTTCCGTCTGACAGAAATAAAGACTGTCGTGCAACTCCTGCAAAACCACCAGTTCGGCACCGGCGGCGGCCATTTTACGAATCTGCGTTTCCAGATTCTTTTGATTGTTATCGGTATAACTGGTCTGAATCAGTCCAGTTTTTAGTATGCGATTCATATCGTGTTTAGCTTTAAGGTGTTGGACTGAAGCATATCCCCAAGCACTGCCCGGTTAATCTTGCCGCTTTCTGTTCGTGGCAGCCTGTCCAACGTGATAATTTGTTTGGGGAACTGGTGTGCAGGCAGGTTCTCGGAATGCAACGTCTGCGTGAGCAAGGCGTCATCCAGAATGCCTTCGACGGCCAGCACAATGATTTCGCCGAATTTTTCATCCGGCAGCGAAGAGATGGCAAACGGAAGGTCTATGAAATCGCTCAGAAAGGCTTCGAGCGTTTCGATCTGCACCTTGATGCCTCCGGTATTGATGACGTTGTCGGTGCGGCCTAGGATGCGAAAACTGCCATCACCCCGCATTTCAGCCTTGTCGTTGGTGTATAAACGGTGTTCGCACACCAACGGGGCATCAATGATCAGGCAATGTTCTTCCGACAGGAAAACCGCGACGGAGGGCAACGGAGTGAAATACTCGGAAGCCTCGGGGCCGTTGATGCGGCGCAAGGCAATGTGCGATAGCGTTTCAGCCATGCCATACGAAGCAAAGACCGGGTTTGGAAAAGCCTGTAAATCGGCTTCCAACTTCGGATCGACCGAACTGCCACCAACAAGCAGCACCCCGATCTGTTGCAATCGCTCCCGTTCCAGGGCGACCTGCATACTGTTGTAAATCTGCATCGGAACCATGGCCGCAAAACGGAATTTCAGATTCGTGTCTTTTAACGGATAACCTGAAGGCGCGACCAGATGCAGATCGAGGCCGGCCACGAGCGCGCGGACCACCATCATTTTACCGGCAATGAATTGCAACGACATGCACAGCAGAATCCGGTCACCCGGAGCCAGACGCAACTGGTAGCAGGTGGCGCAGGCACTGTTCATCATTTGGGGTTTGCGGACACGGATGAGTTTGGGCTCCCCGGTAGAACCCGAGGTTTGAACGGTCATTTCTTCCGAATCGTTGAACCAATCGGCCAGGAAACGGAAAAGTTCCAGGCGGAACAACCTTTCCTGCTTGTTTTCAGAAGGATTTAAAACCTTTTCCTCCAATAGTTTCCATTCTATATGAATGTCTGATGGGGAAAGCGTTTTTCCTTCCAGCAGCAGGGTTTGTTTGCGACGATCGGTCTGATACATGGCGGTAATGGTTTCAGATGGAGACGAAGGTACATACAGTAAGTGAAAATTGCAAATCAGGGTCGGAACCAAAGTTTTTCACCTTCTATATGGAGCGGCATCTCCACATTGTCAACATACAGCAGGCCTGTGCCCAATCCCTGATGCAAAGGGTTGTTCAGCGTGGCGCACCATTGAGCGACAGCGTTCAGACCGATGTTCGATTCCAGGGCTGAAGTCATC
>Ga0209430_1001860_pt1 | contig 14686 bp, 10 predicted proteins | sample BarGraIncub1133A_FD_184504 | JGI IMG/M metagenome (GOLD analysis project Ga0209430, IMG submission 184504) | Arctic peat soil microbial communities from Barrow, Alaska - Barrow Graham LP Incubations 11-33A (SPAdes) (version 2) | ecosystem: Environmental > Terrestrial > Soil > Wetlands > Peat... | reverse complement strand
TGATAGTGAAATATTTTTACCAAGGGTAATCGAGGATTTTGGAAGAGATGATTTAACTGAATCGGCAAGAGCTAAAGCAAGGACACTGGATGTCCTCTTTAAATATGTGAAATTATCTCCTACTGAGATTTTTGAACTTGGAAATGATACTAAAACGATTGTTCAACAACTTGATTATAATAATCGAGTTATAAGCACAGAAGAAAAACAATTAACTGAAGAAGAAATAAGAGAATGGGCAGACAAAAAAAGAGAGAGAGGAATCTTGCTACGTTCGGCTGCGACTCAACTTACTCAAAGTTTTAAAAAATGGTGGCTTCAAGGCGATTACATTTTTGGGTTTGAGGCTGATGGTCGCCATTTTAGAATTAATGTTTCAGATAAGTTAAGACCAGAACCTATTGAACTTGAAGGAAGAAGCCGCGGGCTTCAATGGTTTTTTAGTTTTTTTTTAGTTTTTCTTGTTGAAACTAAAGAAGGCCATTCAAATACTATTTTGCTTCTTGATGAACCGGGGCTGTCTTTACATCCAATAGCTCAATATGACCTTGCAAAGTTTTTCAGAAAACTATCTGAAGACAACCAACTCATTTATACTTCACATTCTCCATTCCTAGTAGATATGGAAAATTTGGGAAACGTAAAAGCCGTATTCATAGATTCAGAAACTGGCAGAACAAAAGTATCTTCGAACTTAAGATATAATGAAGTAGATGCAGAGAAGTCCATTTTCCCTGTACACGCAGCACTTGGCTTAACTGTTTCAGATACTCTATTACTTGGCTGTCTTCCGATACTTGTGGAAGGTCCAAGTGACCAGATTTATCTTAGTTTAATAAAGAGATTTTTAAGCGGCAAAGGCGATTTGAAGCATTCCAAGGAAATTGTATTCATCCCGACAGGTGGCGTTCGCGGAATGGCGCCAGTTACAAAGTTAGTTGCTTCAAGAGATGATTCATTACCTTTTGTTCTTTTAGATTCGGACAACATAGGCAAAGACTATCAAAATCAATTGAAAAAAGGTCGTTATCGTGATGAAAAGGAGAAGGTATTAGGAGTTTCAGATTTTTTAAAAGATGGCAATTATGAGATTGAAGATTTAATCCCACCAGAAAGCTTAATTACTATTATTGACAGACGTTATAGGTCAGACCAATATTTTGAAGACTTCTATATCAAAGACATACCAATAGTTGATCAAATAGAAACATGGGCTGACAAAAACTCTATTCAACTTGAGGATGGATGGAAAGTAGAAGTTGCTCGTGTTGCTCAAAATAAATTTGACAAAGTTATGGAAGCTGTACCTGAGTATCTATTAGAAGCATGGAAAAAAATATTTGACAAATTGACAGAGGTGAAAAATTAACTTTGCCCAATTGTAAACTAACCGCTAGCTTGGTTTTTCGTGCTTTGTTAATAGGAAATTAATAAATTGAAAGGCAGTACTTTGCAGAAAATTCATCGATATAATCCTGGCTTTTGTAGTTGAGGAACGCTTAAGCTATTCTGAAGGTAGATCCTTGATATTCAATTCACCGATTATGCAAAATCCCCCCCTTCTATCTTTACTTCCAACCTTTAAACCGAGGGTTATAGAATTGTCCTTTGCCGACCTTTCCTTCGAGCATAGCTTTGGGGAAAAATAACGAATGAGTACAATTCTTAAACAGCCGGATCAACTTTCTTTCTCAGGGAACATGCAGAAGTTTGTGATTTCATCAACAGTGGATGTAATATTCGAGTTGAAAAAAATAACAACAGACGGGCTAATAACGATACTTAGCCAGGTGTATATGCCGGGAACTGATAGTTTGGTGACAATTTCCATCGGTGGTATAATTGAACAATTGTTGGAAGTTGCAGTTCCGGGGAATCTTAATATTCAGAATACCCAATCTTTAGCTGTTGGGGATTACTTTGTCAGGGTAGATGAAGTCGCGATATACCTTCGCGTTATCAAGGGTGGTGTGTCTGAATTACAGGAAACGGCCTCTTCCTGGCTTGCTTCTCATTTTCTTACCTGGCAACCACAACACAAAATGATACCACAAGCTTCTCCTGAATGGATTGGAATTTATCCTGTTGCAGCCGGTCAGGTGAAGTTAAAGGCTTATTACGGTGATGGCACCACTTTTAGTTCTACCTATTCAGAACTGGCACCCGATGTATTATACAGTATTAATACAAGCTGGAGCGCTGTATCTGCATGGTTAATTTCTCAATCGCATAGTGGACAGGTAATCGCATGGGATGTTTGGTATGAAGCAAATGCCGTGCAGGTGACACCCGTGCAGCGTTATCAGCTCCGAAACGGAACCGATGAGGATAATGGCTTTTTATGGTTTAATTCACTGGGGGCAATTGATACTGTTTCTTTCCAGGGATCAAGTGAAGAGGACAAGAAACTTGAACACAAAAACGCAATTTTCGCTGATGATACAATAAGCGAGTATAAAATAGAGAATTACAGGGCAATCACGCAACACACAGGGTATTTAAACCGTGAGGAGCGCTGGTGGCTGGCCGATTTCTTTTATTCAACCAAAAAATATGTGATCCGACCAGATGGAGTATTACAGCGGGTTGCCATCACTGAATCGGAGATTATAAGCAGCAGTCAGGATGATGAGCATGATTACACGTTCACTTACCGGTTAGGATCAGATAATAACCTGCTGAACCTGGAGCGCTCACTTACACCAATGTCAGCCCCGGAGGGACTGAACGATTTTTTTCTTTCTGAGCTTCTGTCGGGACTGACTGAAGCTCTTTACGATGGCACACTGGTAATGGCCGTCCAGAATCCGTTTGCCCAGGGCTGGCAAAAATTATCCCTTTCTCAATTGTTTTTTTCAGCGTTGTCTTCAATTGTTGACGGATGGACAATTAAATTACGTAACGGCCAGCTATGTGCAACGGGCGTTGGAGGTGCGGGATTTGACGCAACTACACTGCAGGAGTTAAGGGATTATATTGAATCAATCACAAATAATCTCAATGACATGCGCACGGAATTGATTTCCGGAGCCGTATTGTGGAAGATTGGTTTAACCTACGTTTCCACCATCATTAATTATAAAATTTTCGGCGTAAAATATCAGGCAAATTCGAAGGAGTTTACTCTTTATTCGGATCCTAATTTTTCGACATTTTTTACATTTTTTGTTGACATGTTTGCCAATCTCAATTTTGTTTCCGGAATTGCGTCGGCAAACCCATCTAAACCGATATTATTATCTACACAGTTGGAAGTGATGACGGTACTCATTAGTCCCGGCGCTCTTGAGCCTTCTAATATTGATGTGGCTGTGGTCTATAAAGATAACGACCCACTGGTAGAATGGGCCACTTCTTATTCAGAAGTTAAAGACGAATATGTTGATATTGACTACGACTGTATAGACGCACCATTAACCGGTACTAAATGTATTTATATTAAAATAGCCGTCCCAGATTCGGCCACCAATGCACCCAAACATTACATCGGTGAAAAATACCAGGGCGGTATAATATTTTGGCTGTCTGCGGATGGTAAACAGGGTTTAATATGCGCGGAAGAGGACACGGCTCTAAATATATGGTTCGCGAGTTTATCAGGTGGTGGTCAAAGTACCGGTGGACGCGGAAAAGCGATAGGTACCGGTCAGGCAAATACGGCAGCAATGCTATTACAGGGCAAAACAAAAGATCACGCAGTTAAGTATTGCGATCAGCTTATTGTTGACGGATATAGCGACTTTTTCATGCCTTCGCAGGATGAGACTTTAGAAATGTATTTTCGACGTTACGAAATCGGTAGTTTTGCAAACAAATCATACTGGACAAGCACTGAGGCCAACTATCAGGATGGTATGGCTGTAAGTTTTGCAAATGGCGTTGCAGACAACTGGGATAAAAACAGAGCAATGGCAGTCCGGGCAATTCGGAAATTTGATGATGATGTACTTCCAAATAATGTTCCGGTGCCAACCTATACACCAACGACTGCTATAATGAAGTTCGTTACTCCAACACCCGTCAGCGTCAGTAACGGAATATTGTCATTGAATATTAAAAGTTCGATTGATTGGCAATTCAACTCGATGCTGTTGTTTGAGTCGTATTTAGGTAATGTAAAAACTGGTTCCGTAGCTATGTCGGCGACAACTAACCTGTTTAATTATAAACCGGGTGATGATAGCTGGCAGTTGATCGCTTTGCAGATGTATCAGTTTACACCCAGCAAACCAACGTGTGATAATTTCAGAGTATCGCTCGTCGGAGCCTGGACTAATAATCTCGAACTGAGAATTGATGACGTGAGATTCCAGCACAGCGATATAATCGTTGCCGATGCTACGGTAAATAGCACTCCGAAAACAGATTATCATTTTGTGGAAACTCCTGACGGGATACGGACTGAGTTTACAACGTCTCTTCCTTACATTGCGGGTACTACGAAAATAACACTGGATGGCTGCATAAGATTATTCCCCGGTGATGATGAAGATTATATTGAACGTGACGGAAAAATAATATTTGCTGAAGCACCTGATGCTGACGCCGGATTGATTTGTGACTATGAAACTCTAAAGAATTAAATAATGCGGCTTATTAAAAGAAAGTATTTAGAAAGTGTCACCAGTGGGCGGTTATGGGGTAGATTTTCGGCAGATTTAGGGCCTGCAGAGGAGATATCAATAGGAGCAGGATTGGCACTTGATCCGATTACGGGCGTGATGGCTGTTAAAGAAGTCAGTAATGACAATATTGCAGAAGGCGCGGCCATAGCAACTTCAAAGCTCGCCGATGGTGAAATATTTGAATTAAATTTAAGAAAAGTCACTGCTCTTTCATCCGAATCTACTAACGAACAATATCCAGGCGCTAAATTACTTTTTGATGAATTGGCGGGTAAAGAAAACGCCGGAGTTGCTTCAGCTTTAGATGAAACGATCCTATCAACCGCGAAAAGTTATGCGGATGCGTTAGTCGTTGGACTATGGGATGACAGAGGAGGATTCAATGCCTCCATAAATAGCTATCCGATTGCTGGTGGTTCGGGTTTATCCGGGCTGATTTTGAAAGGTGACATATGGACTATAAGCGTTATAGCAACTTCAGGTGTATTATTAAATTACGGGATTGGATCTACAATTAGATCGCTCGTCGATAATCCCGGACAAACACCTGCAAACTGGAGTACTGAGTTACGCGATCTTGGCTATACGCCTGAAAATGTAAGTAATAAAAATACATCTGGTGGATATGTAGGGTTAACGTTGTTTAAACTTAATCTGAAAAATGCACTTGGAACGGTTACTAATTTCTTTACAACGGCGGCGACATTTCCCCGGACGTGGACAATGCCGGATAAAGACGGAACTGTAGCCTTGTTGTCGGATATTCCGGCAATTGATAATTCCATTGAAATTCCGGCCACAACTCTTGGTTACGACGGTACAATTATTCGGTTAACATCAGTAGTTAGTTTGGCGTTTGGTGATGTTTGTTATATCAATCTTAGTGGCAAAGCTGCATTGGCTTCGGCAGCAACAGAGGCTACGGCTACAGGAGTGGTTTTGTGTGTTGAACCAACTCTTGCCGCAAATACGGAAGGTGTTTTTCTGCTTTATGGCATTGCGCGAAAAGATACCTGGAACTGGACGGTTGGAGGTGGTACCGGAATACTTTTTCTTTCAATTTCAGGAGTATCGGGTAATACGCTCGCGCAAACCGTCGTTTCAGCAGAGGATAATGTGAGCCAAATACTGGGTTTCGCAACCCATGCAACCCGAATCTTTTTCAATCCTTCTTTAATTCAAACAGTTTATAAAGCATAACTATGGCAATCAGAATAATAAGTAACGCTGGCGGCAACTGGATGGCTGTCGGTACTTGGGTAGGCGGCATCATAGCAAGTACTGAAGACGATGTTTATGCCACGGCAACAAGCGGCAATGTATCAGTTTCAAGCGGAAGTTATTGCAGAAGTATTGATTTAACAGGCTATCTTGGCACAATTAGCAGTGCTGGAGCAGAATTAACAATAGGTTATCAAACTGTAACACGCCGATCAGACAATGTCGCGGCCTACATCCCTATAGGCACAAAGATGGTTACAATGAGATTTGCCTTTTATAACTTAACACCCGTAGAAACAACAGTTTATATAGGCAATACAGACGTTACAAAAGTATTGAACGTTTCCGCAGTTAGAGGCAGTTTTAAACTACTCAGTGATATTTCATCTTGGCAAATCACTCTAAATGGCGCATATGTAGATACGCCTCTTGTTTTTAATTTTGATGGGCACTTAGTTAATACTATCAGCGGAATAGTTCTTAGCGGTGCTTATAATACAATTTTACTGCAGTCTTGTATTATTAATTTTCTCTATACCGTGGATTACAGCTATCCTGCAATAAATGTATCTGCAGGTTCCACATTTAACGTAGAAGGAGCCAAGTTTAATATCTATGGAACTTCTACTTTAACAATAACCAATTTATCAATTATTCCTTGGGGTTCTTTTGATATGTCTTATTTAGGAAATGGTGGCACAATAACAATATCGTCTAACGTATCAATACGGAATCTTTATTTGTTGCCCGTAAGCTTCTGTTATATAAGCATTGCTACGGGTAAAATACTCTCACTTACCGGAGATTTCTTTATTCACCAAACAGGAATTACGCAAGCGAATGTCAATTGTTGGATTTCTGGAGGCACTATTAATAAATCCGACAGCACTCACGATTTATATTACGTCACAGTCAGCAGTGTAAACTTTACCGGTTCTTCTGTTTGGAATCTTCGAAATAACTGTTCTCTTAACGGAGTTTGTTCAGGTATTAATATGTTTGGCGGGGCTGTCTGTATTGATATTATCAATGGCGACGATACTGTTCCTTCGGCATTCGGTTGGTGGAAAGTGGCATACACTGGCGCTCTTGGCGTTTTACCTACAGTGGACGAAGTCGCCACAGGCAGCATAAGCGGAGCTACAGCAAAATTAATGGGACGTATTGACAAATATGAATGGATTACTGGAAGTGGCACCTTTTTCTTTTATGGCAAAACAGGCAATTTTCAGGCAGAGACTGTTAACTTAAGCCGAGGTGGAAGTTTTAGCATAACACAAGATTTAGCAAATTCAACTTGGAAAACAACCACGGTTGGAGCAACAGCCGCGCGCGTTGGTCTTAGAGATTCTATTACTGTATTAAAATCTCAAGAACCAACATCAACAGGTCAATTAGCAAAATGGACGTCTTGTTGGGTAGCCGGAGGTGGAATACCACCGTACGTCGCACCGACATCAAGCTCTAATGCAAGTCCAATAGTTTTTACTAAAGCCCTACACGGTTTTCATACGGGAGAGATTGTAATTATATGCAATCATACAACAAATACAGCAGCAAACGGCATTTGGACAGTTACCGAGTTGTCTACTTCCACTTTTAGTCTGAATAACTCAACTGGGAACGGAGCTGGCGGAGGATCAGGTCAAATATATAACATAACTGCTAAAGCAGTCATTTTAACTACACCAGTCACCAAAAATATATGTTTGTTTGATTACGACTGGACTCCCGGAGCAAATGTTTCATCCACCATTTTAGACAAGTATGATTGGAAGTTTAACGTTGGAAGCCTTAAAATTATTACAGGCGCCTCTTGCGGAGCTAATCAAATTATTGCAAAATATGCGCTTCCTACAAGCCTGGACTTGAGCAGTTATCAACAAATCAGCTTTTGGTTCAAAAACGTAACAACAATCATAAACGCAGGAGATTTATTAGTTAAATTATATAGCGACGCAGCCTGCACTGCGGAAGTCAATTCTTTTAGTATTCAAGCAGTAGGCTCTACCACTAAGTGGCTTCCTATAACCTGTGATAATCACAGCAACTTAAGTCCCACAGTAGGAGGTATCGCCATTTATACCACCATAGCATTACCAAGCAAGACAATTTATTTTGACAATATTATAGCTTGCAAGGATTCTAACTTACCCGACAGCATAACACTGCAGTCAATTATAAGCAAAAATATTCCTAATCAAGGAGGTGACGACGTGTTTATTGGAATTCAGAGTATTAAAGATAATTATATATTTATAGATAATACAACAGCAACATTAGCGAACGCTGGTAGAGGTTATTGTGGCAAAACAGAAACAGTTACATTATTCAAGAGAGAAACTACAAAAATACAAGCCCTAGCCACAAATGGAGGTCTATCAGGAAATTTTGTTTTAGGTCGTAACGGCGATTTGACAAGGTTCTTTCCTATAATTGGCGGTTGGAACAATATGACAAATGTTGTTGACGGCCTAACAGTATATGATGGTTTATGCGGGTGGAGTTATGGCCTATCAACAGGTACCTACGTCGATGTTAGCAATTTTCATTGTCTTCGTTGGACTAGAGGTTGGACAGAATGTTATTATAGTAAAGGGAGTAACCTTATTTTTACAAATAATTCATCTGAAGGCATTTCCAGTACCAGCGCAATGGTTAGCCTTGATTACATAATTTCGATGTTTAATACTACTGGAATAAATATGCAAAATGAATCCGGGTTGGGCGCACATATCATAGTTAAAGGGAATAATTCGGATGGAATAATGTTATATTACGGCAAACTTATTGATATTGTTGCAGACAATAATTATAGAAATGTTGTATTTACTAATAGCTGTCATGGTGCATATAAAGTAACATCGGCAACCTTTGGTTACTATGGTGTTTATATCAATAGTGGTACACCAACAGCCAGAGTTGAAGAAGTAGTAGATGCCAGTTTTTGTACATATGGCATAGCAATTGTAGCAGTTAACGGTTATGTTGGAATAGTCAGAAAATTAAATTACTGTGGTACTGGTATAGCCTTCTCAGGAAGTAATGGCATAGTAAAAGAAATTCAAGAACTTAGTTATTGTTCTGGCAATGCTCTAAGTTTTAGCAACCTAATAGCAGGCCGCGTACTAAAAGTTACAGGCGTAGATAACAAAACGTTAGTTTACTGTACTGGAAATAGCTCAGAAATATATGTTTATAATGCGAATTTTACTGGAGTGGCGGTAAATTCTTCACTAAATGGAAATGGCTGCAGATCTTTGTATCTAATAAATTGGTCTGGCACTTTTATAGACATTAACTTTTCCGCGGGTCTTATGGTGTTTACAAATCCTAAAATTTATTGTCACAATATAGGAACGTTAGGTGATCATCGTATATACTGCGATATGGGAGCTATTTTTAGCGATTCTGTAGTGAGGCATTCTATTACCGGAATAAGTTGGAAATTATGCCCTAAAAGTTATTACACATCATATTATCGGGACATTAATTACCCTTTAGATTTACCTATTGCTAAAATATTATGTGAGGCAGGCGTACCAAAAACAATAGCAGTCTGGTGTAAAAAATCACATGCAACAGATATTGGTGGAAGATTAATTATTCGAGGTGGACAGTTTGAAGGAGTAGGCTCGACTATAACTGACGTGTTTACTGAAGTAGTAAACGTTACTGATTGGCAGCAAATATCTATGAGTTTTACACCGACTAAAACAGAAGTTATTGAAGTGGAGTTTTGGGCTTACTGGATAGCTAACGCAGCCACTCAGTCCATATGGGTCGATGACATATCAATAGTTTAAGAGTATGGTAGATTTAAAAACATTAGACGCGGCGTTTTTAGGACAACCTTTCGTAAATGGTAAAACAGCGACAGGAATCGATTTGAGCACTTTGGACTATGCTTACCTGGGTCAACCTTTTGTTGCAGGAACCACAATGGGCGGTGAAATTGGACCACCTGCAGTTGTTCCTTCGGGACACATCAAGAAAATGCTTGGCATCGACTTCGCACACGCTAAAAGGATTGGAGGCATCAACACAGATAGAATCAAAATGTTTGCAAGCGTCGAGAATTAAGATGGTGAAAACCCGGTCTGTCAGTTGGCAGATCGGGTTTTTTGTCCTTTGGCCTTCCATGGACTCAGGTTAAGTTTGAGAAAAAATAAGATGAATGAAACATTAATGTTCATAACAGGACCAATAATCGCCGCTTTTGCGACATGGTTTTTTGCAATGCGAAAAACTGCGGCAGAAGCCGCATCGTTAGAGCTAAGCAACACAGCAAAAATTATTACCATGTGGAGGGAGTTGTCAACCGGCATGGAGCTCCGGTTTAAAGATGAAGTTGCCCAGCTGCGAAAAGACAACTACGACCTGGAGACAAAGGTGAAGGTTGTGGAAGCGGAAAATGAGGCGCTGCTTAAAAAGATGCGGGCAATGGAAGAGGAGAATACAAAGCTGATCATCCAGTTAACTATTTTCAATCAGACCAATCCCCAGAAGGATAAAATTAACCTTAACAAGGAAGACGCCCAATGAATCTGATTAACAGCAAATGTACCGATCTGACAAAGCACTTTGAATCGCTGCATGATGGAGATCTGACTATTATTGGACTTCAACCAAAAATGTGCCCGGCAGGTATCTGGACTGAAGGGTATGGCAATGCGATTATTGATCCTGCTACCGGGAAGTTTCTGACAGGCAGCGGGAATAAAGGTCGTGCTTCGCTCCTGTCCGATATTTACGATGAAGTCGGTGCTTCAACACAGCTCGAAAAGAACCTTGTCAGGTATTCGGACAAAGCGCTTCGCATTGTCAATATGCTTGCAATGAAATTCGACGATGACAAGTTTTCGTCATTGGTATCATTCATTTATAATCTGGGAGCAGGAGCTCTTAAAAATATGCTGACATCTTACAAGCATGGCATGGACATCAATAAAGCGTTTCTGCTGTATCGTTTTGCGACAGTTGATGGTGTAAAAACTGAGTTACCCGGACTTGTAAGACGAAGAAAAGCAGAAGCGTGGTTGTTCACCACAGGGAAAGTAAAGTTTAATTTTTAACAACAATCAGATGGAAAAATTTTGGTCTTATATCGTCACCTTATTTGCCGGGGTGATTGCAGGGTTGCTGATATTTCTGAAGCTCAAGGACCCGGATCAGGTGATTAATGACAATACGCAAATCGGGAAGATGAAACAACGCGGACAAGGGAATGAAGCAAGCGTCACCATAGATCCGAAACATATCGCGGATGATTCAGTCAATGTCAAAACACGGGAAGAGAAGCGGGAAGAACGTAAAGCAAACAGAATTGCAAAAAGAGCCGAAAGACGCTTGAAAAGACTGGGCGTTTCTCCATAGATTGTGTCCTTTACCATCAGAATGAGATTATCGAGATTTGACCTGAAATTATTATTTACTCTTAAAGTTCAATTATGAAAAGGATCTTGATGTTTATTTTTTTGATCGGGTTGTTTGCGATTGGTTGGAGCACTCCCCCGCCCGGCAATGTGAATCAAAGTGCGGAAACCGTGTTTGTGAAGGCAGCAGACCAGGTACAGGCTGATGTTATCTATGCTGCAGACAAAACAGCGTTGCCAACTTCGGATACACCGGCACCGTTAAAATGGGTGGATGAGAATCTCCTGACAATGGCATCCGGTATTTTATTATTGGTTTACGAATTTCTGGCATTGAAAATGCCCACGTCGAAGAGTATTTCAATCCTGGGAAACCTTTACAAACTGTTGACTTGGTTTGTTCCGGACAAATCAAACAAGGGTGGTCAATTCTCTATTCGTGATAAATTGTAGGTTTTTGTTTGTGTCCTGATAAGTTTGGTTCTTGGTTTAATGTAAATCTCCGGCGGAATACGTCGGAGATTTTTTGTTGTACTTGCGTAGAGGATTTAATAAAGAAATTGATTAATTTAGTAACTAATGATTCAGTTCAAAAAAATCACACTCGCTAAATACTCGCTACAATTTCATTTTTAGATACATATAGTATTGTATATCTATTGTTTAAGTGTTTTTTGAGCACGCCTGGAAAGTGTGTGTACGCCAAAAGTGTACCGTGGGTTCGAATCCCACTCTCTCCGCAATAAAGGCTTATTGTCAATTATTTACAAGATTAGCACCCAATTTTACACCCAATAATGTAAGGTTGGGTGTTTTTTTATTAACACTTATATGTCAGTCCATTTTGACCCAACCTGCTCAATTATTATTTAATTGATTTCACCTGGTAAGTAATATTTAATAGGACAAAAATACCTCAAGAAAATGACAAAAAGGATTGCAAATCCTAATTATCTCACTCTTTGTAATTCACAAAATATTTTTGAGAAGAATCATCCGAGAATTGCTCTTCTGAATGTTCTGATAAGCAAAACCACCAATTTGAGGCCGACTTTTAGACTAGCTATATCATGTTGTTCCCTATATTTCCCTTCTCAGATTTAATAGTTCGATTTGTTCCCCTGTAGGAACTCATTATATTTCTTTTCAGTATGAATATACATAAATTAAATTTAAAAGATATCATAAAAACGGGTAACAAAGTATGGTTGATTTCTATTAAGAGATGAACTAAACAAAATTATTTATGGTACATCCATAAAACTGCTGAAGTGTATTGTAAAGTTGAAAAAAATAACCAAATGAAGAAACTGATTTTATTATTATTAATTGTGGGATGTTACCTTCCCGAGCTTAGTTATTCGCAAACAACCACTAATTATATTTATAGTTACGATGGTTCCGGCAACAGGATATTACGTGAAAAAGTAATACGGCTTAAAAGTGCAACGCTGCCTGCTGATAGCCTCTTGGGGGCCTCGTCTGAGGCAAAAAAAAATGAAACTTTCGAAGAATTGTTTGAGAATAAAAAAATCACAATTTACCCAAATCCAACAATTGGACTGGTTACTGTCGAAATTTCTTTAAGGGAGAAGGACTTAGCCCGAATAGTGATATACGATATAAAAGGAAAATTACTATTGGAATATAAGAACGTCAGCAATATAACAGAGATTGATTTATCAAATAAACCTTCGGGAACCTATTTGCTGAAAATTTTCATTGACAATAAACCAACTACCTGGAAGATAATCAAACAAAACTAAGATATTCAAAATTAACCCCGACCAGATTATGAAGACCAAATTATTAACTTTTGTAGTCCTTTTTTGTAGTCCGTTTTTTATCTTGGGACAACCGGTTAACCTGCTTCTTAACACACCTGAAAAAGAGACACAAAACCAAGATACAAGTAACAATAGCGCAATTGACAATGGCTTTTACGCACCCACAGTTGAAAAATTTTCTGTTGCCACGGTCAATTCAATATTAGCTGCATCAACATATTACAACTATAACATAGTTGATCCAACAACAAGGGTAATTGATACTTCTTACCCGGTTGGCTCAACCAACGGTACATTTAATGTGAACCCAATGGGGGCAGCCACATATTCTATTCCAATTGATTTACCATCTGGCATAAATGGTTTAAATCCAAATCTCGCTTTGGTTTATTCCAGTATGGGAGGATCGGGTATTGCAGGGTATGGCTGGCAAGTGTCTGGTATTTCAGCTATATCAAGAACTTCGCAGAATTTTTTTCAGGACGGGCAGTCGAAAGGGGTTAACCTCGATCAGAACGATCGCTTTGCACTCGACGGGCTACGGCTAGTATGCACTTCCGGCACATATGGTAGCGATGGGTCACAATACCGCACGGAGAGTGACATTTTTACGCGCGTCACAGAGGTTGGTTTAAGCGGAACAGGACCTGCTAAGTTTAAAGCAGAAACTAAATCGGGGCGTATTTTCGAATATGGTTCTACAGCTGATGCAGTTCAGCAACTTACTGGATTCACTGAAGGGGTAAGCTGGTACGTGAGCTCGGTTTCCGATTTGTTTGGGAATAAAATCAATTATACCTATCTGAACCAGAATGGAATTGTTTACCCTTCAATTATTGAATATGGTCCTAATCGCATCGTTTTTTCTTACACGGAGCGGACCGATGCAGTTAATTCCTATTTCAAAGGGGTTAAACTCGAACAAAAGCTCTTACTCGACAAGGTGGAAGTGGCTTATAATAATACTATTTTAAAAACCTATGAACTCAAGTACAATTATTTATCCAATAACTATTATGGACAAAGCGCTTTAAACGAGGTCGTCGAATATGGCACAAGCGGCAGCAGGCTCAACTCAACGGCATTTTCATATCAACAACCTGGAAACGTGGATTTTGGTTATCCGCTCTCATATTCGGACATTAATATCTCCTCAAATTCGATTCTTTTTTCAGGCGATTTTAACGGCGATGGGAAGGATGATATTTTTACTTTAAATAAATCTGACCGAAAAACTTTTAAATATTTCATAAGTAATGGGAATGGCGGTTTTAGCTATAGTTATGGCAGCACATCTGCGCAAGCCATTGACAATGTTGTTGTTACTGACCTAAATGCGGATGGTCGGGATGATTTGGTTTTGGTTGTGTTTGATTGGACTATTGCAAGTTACGGTGCACTAATTTCGAATGGTTTAACTTTTTCTTTTTCAATATTTTGTGCTAATGATCCTTGTACATTGCGGCCTTTTTATGATCAAGATGATTATGCTGCTGATTTTGATGGTAATGGCAAAAATGATTCCCTCGTAAAAAAAGTTATCAAGGTACAAATTCCTGGAAAATATATTCAATGAGTAATGGTACTTCATTGACTTTAATGTATTCAGGAACAATTAGTAGTTGGGGTGATAAAAACTATACAGCAGACTTTAACGGGGATGGCAAGGCGGACATTT
>Ga0209430_1001859_pt1 | contig 14686 bp, 19 predicted proteins | sample BarGraIncub1133A_FD_184504 | JGI IMG/M metagenome (GOLD analysis project Ga0209430, IMG submission 184504) | Arctic peat soil microbial communities from Barrow, Alaska - Barrow Graham LP Incubations 11-33A (SPAdes) (version 2) | ecosystem: Environmental > Terrestrial > Soil > Wetlands > Peat... | reverse complement strand
AAATGCAAAGGCTGGACGTGGAAATCCTTTCACCTTTGCATTCAACGATGATTAATGATTAATGCTTGATAATTGATAGTTGATACTTAATGAATGTAGATATTATAATACCTTACTTTTATTAAAATAAATTGATAGTTATGGAAGCGGAATATATTGAGATATAACTAAAAAGTCAAATAATATAATATAGGCACTAGAAATAGTGTCTTATTTTTATGTAAAAAATAGAAAATTACAGGGCACAATATAAAATCAATACCCTGCATAAATAAAAGAAAGTGATGTTTAATAATAATACCATATTATGTAAATGATGTAAAGTAGATAGTTACAATAAATAACTAAAGGACTAAATTAATTTAGTCCTTTTTTATGCAAAAAATAATACCGAAGGACTCGTTTTGGGGGACTAACCTTCCGCAAATTTAAAATGAAATACATTTACAGTATAATACATTTTTGGATAAATAGCAATAAAAAATTTAGGCGAAAGAGGGGTAAATATGGAAGATAAATTCGATGCAAGTTTATGTAAGGAAAAACATGAACATATAAGAGAAACATTACAAGATCATGAAAATAGACTCAATAATCATGAAGAAAGAATTGTAGATCAAGAAAAAGACGGACGTGAATTTAGGGTAGATATTAGAGGATTGATTAAAAAAATGGATGATTTTATTACAACTGTTAAATGGGGCATGGGAATATTCGTGACAGTTAGTTTATTTGTTATAGGTTTTTTAATAAAAACAAAATAGGAGGAATTAGTATGAGAATAAGTGTAGATTACGGTCATGGAACTGGCCAAGATAGAGGAGCGGATGGATATTTAAATGAAGAAAAAGTCATAAGAGAATATGGACCAAAAGTAATAGCAGGATTACAGGCATTAGGACATACATTATGCAATTGCACACCAATACAGGCTGGATTATCATTATCACAAAGCTTAGCCTATAGAGTTAATAAATCTAATGCTTTTAAAGCAGATTTACATTTATGCTTACATGTTAACGCTTTTCAAACAGACAAAGCGCAAGGTTGTGAAGTAGAGTATATTAGTTCAAAAGCTAAAACTTACGCAGATAAAGTTTGTACACAAATAGCTGATTTAGGTTTTGTTAAAAGAGGGAGTGTATTAAGACCTAACCTGTATGTATTAAAATACACAAATGCAACCGCGATTTTAATTGAACCATTTTTCTGTGATACAAAATCAGATTGTAATAAATATAATGCTCAAAAGTTAGCAAATGCAATAGTGAAAGGCATTACAGGCAAAGATATTCCAGGTACAATAATTGTAAGCAAGCCTATAGTAACAACTAAGCCAGTAACAGTTGCTCCTAGTGGCAAAACATATAGAGTTATTACAGGTAGTTTTGCAGATGAAAAAAATGCAGATGCCAGGATAAAAGAATTAGAAGCAAAAGGGTTTAAATCATTCAAGGTACTAATATAAAAATCAGGGGAGGTTTTATTAATGAACACAGCATTTAACAGTTATTTAATAGATACTATATTTACAGTTTTAGGGTTTGCTACTACGTGGTTAATTACAGAGATAGTTTCTTATCTTAAAAAGAAAAAACAGGCTGAAATAGCTAAAATAGGAGTAGATGAGTATAACTCACGCGCATTAATATCTAAAGGCATATTTTATCAAGTTGAACAAATATTTAAGTTAATACCGAGCGCTGGTACCTTGAAAGCTACAATGTTTGATAAATTATTATTAGCTAAGTTTCCAACTTTAACTCAATCACAATTGGACCATTTCAGAGAATCAGTAGTGGGAGAGGCTAATTCACAAGTTGAAACATTGTTAGCTCCAATATATGATCCTGTTGTAGATGAAGCGAATACCATAGTGGATGAATCACTAATTAAAACCGAAAGTATACCGAATGCAGACGCAACTCCAATAAATCAAGTAGCAAATGTTGCAGTAAATCCGTTAGCAGCACAATAATTTAAACCTCAGGGAGAAATCCTTGAGGTCTTTTTTTATTTTTTGAAAGAAAATAGTGAGTTTATATCTGATGGTTAAAAAATCTAATTCCATGTTTCTTTATTTTTTTTTGTAAATATAAGGAGGAATATGTGTTTTATTATAGAATTGTGTATATGAATGAGAATGGAGGAAGGTATATTATGGGATATATAATGGATAAGGAAAAGGATATTAGTCTTTTGGAGGAACTTGGCATTGATGTAATTTCCACTGAAAGAAACTATTGGTTCATACGAACACAAAAGGGAACATATTATGATGATTTTATAAATGAAAGTTTTGTAGCGATAGAATGGGATAAAATAAGTGATAAGGAGTTTATTGAGGAAGCAACCGAAGAAAAAATGAAAATTGAAGTAATAAAGTATTATCCCGATACAGATAGGCCTGGTTATGTGGTTGGTCAAATCTCAAGATTTGCAAATACAATCAAGAAAGGTGATATAGTACTTATTCCTAGTGAAAAGTCTAATTGGATATCATTTGGTAAAATAGTTGATGATGGAATGTTTATATTTGAGGAGGAAGAAGAACAGGAAAATACCCAGACAACTATAGAAGAGTTTTACGATCAATTACCTAATGAAGATAAAAAACCCATACTAAAGAAAAGAAGAAATGTTCAGTGGATAAAACATATTAAAAGAACTGATTTAGATCCTTATTTATATGGGATTGTCTATGCTCATAATGCTGTTGTGGATGCAAATAGCTATAGTCTTTACATAGATAGAACTTTATCTCAGTTTTATATTAAAGGTGAGGAAGCTTCCTTCACATATAAAGTAAATAAAGCAAAAAATATACCTTTTTCAGACACAATGAATCTTCTGAATAATAATTATCAATTAATTAATTTCATAAATAAATATTATCCCGACTATGCTGTAAATGCTGAGGAATTAGTTTTAAAAATAAATGTTCAATCAAAGGGGCCAGTGCAATTAAAAGGAATAGTCGGAAATGTATTAATCGTAGGATTAGTTATTGGTGCTCTATTTGGTACTAAAATGGAATTTAAAGTGCCCATATTGGATTATAAGTTAGAAACCGCGGGGTTACCAGGGTTAATTAAAACTGTAGACAGTGTAATTAATGATGAACATTCTGATGAAAAACAAAAGGAATTACAAGCTATAATTGATAACTTTAAAAAAAATAAGCAGCGACTACAACTACAAGTTCCTACAGTTAATCAAAATGTAAAAGAATTACCTACAATTAAAGGCAAATAAAAACAAATGCAGTCTTCTAAATTAAGAAAGGCTGCATTTGTTTTTATTTATATAGTAATGTAAGGTGAAGAGATAATAACAAAATTAAGAATTAATAATAAACTAATAATTATGCTCACCGCATCATCCAAATATATTTTTTTTAGAACAATATGTTTATTTAAGGATAATAATCTACATAGTGTATATTTCAAAAGGAAGTATAGGAGTGCAAATAAAACCATAAAAGTACCTAATTTACTTATGGAACCGATTATGTGTATAATAAATTGATGGCTCATTTTTATCCCCTCCTTTTAATTTCATTATACAGTAATCATATAATTAATCAATAACATTTATTACAATGTTGAACGAATTTAACCATTATTAAACAAAAATGTACTGGAGTGTAACTATCCGCAATATTTAGAGCATTGACAGTTCTAGAGAAATATATAAGTGCTTTATTTAATATATGATATAGTTTTGGATTTGATCAACTTATTTTAAAAATAAATTTAGCACTCTAATTTAGTAAATTCAAGTAGTTACAAGTGGATGTTATATAACATTTCAGAAAGCTCTGAGGGAATCCGTGGGGCTTATTTTTCCCACCACTTTTAAGGAAAACATTGCCCTTCCATTTTCAGTAAAATGATATATAATATAAGAACATATGTTTTGGAAGGGATAGCATGAAAGTTGTAGCAAAACCAATTGAGATGGTTGCATGGACTGATACAAAGGGGAATATTAATCCAGTAAGATTTAAGTTAACTAAGGAAGATGAAAGTAGTTCTGTGATTAAAATAGATAAAGTTATTAGTGTAGATAAGGAAAAATTTGCAGGTAACATTATGCTTGCGTATAAGTGCCAAAGTGTTATTAATGAAGTAGATAGAATATATCAGCTTAAGTATGAGCTTGGTACTTGTAAGTGAATGTTGTTTAAGATCTAAGAGGATAATAATCCAATTTAAGGTTAAAATATTATTAAACATCCTTTTTATTATAGTTTAGAACCTCCTAAAGAAATTAGCTTGCGTTAAGGAGCTGATTTCTTTTTTTGTCAAAGGGATAATTTAGATTGTCTATAAAAATAAAAATACTGCACTAAGGAGGAGTCCCTATGCAGTATCTAAAATAAAATCTAATTAGCCTAAGGATGGCTTATTTAAATTATGGGCCAATCCTCAAATTATATTCACTCTTCCCTAAAAACATGATAGCGCTTATTAAACAAATAAATTATAGATAAAAATACTATGTTACTGCACTAGGGGGATCCAGTGCAGTAACATAGTATCACCTCATGCTTTGAGACAGTATATAATATGAATTGTAATAGAAAAGGATACTAAAAGAATTAATAAAAAATACTGCATCTAGGGGGGCCCAGAGCAGTATTTTTTAATCATCTAATTATAATAAAAGGATCGGTATACTTAAATTATGGACCAATTCTCAAATTCTATTCACTTCAACTTAAAAAGCAAAATACTGCACTTAGGGTAGGGCCCTATGCAGTATTTTTTATTTTTATCATTCTAAAGGAGAAAGGTTGTTATTTAATGTATATACTATTTTTCAAATGTTATTCACTAAATTCCTAAAAATGTTAGTGATTATTACAAATAGTTTATCGATAAAAATAAAAATACTGCACTAAGGGGGACCCAGAGCAGTATTTTTTAATAAAATCTAATTTATAAAAGAGTATATTAAAATTATTGACTAATTCTCAATTTATATTCACTTAAATTAATATAAATAGCTGGATTGTGGAACCTTTTTAATGCATTATGGATATTATATCAAATCGTAGTCTTAAATTCTTTAGTATCAATTGAGCCCTTGTAGCCTAGCGTAATTGCTAGGTGTTTTTTATTTTTTGTTGAGAATAAAAGGGAAATATTACATCACGAAATCTGAGTAAAATGTTATATAATATATAACAGACTCGGAAATAAACAAAACAATTAGCCAAATATTAAAGTATATAAACAGGAGGGTGCTATGGCAATTAAAGTAATTGTTAATTATCCAAAGACAGAAGAAGGACTTCAACTTTTAGAAGACCGACAAGCTCAAGTAGTTGCTAAATCATTAATAAGGATGCTTTCACAAGTTCAGTTGGATGAGGTTGTAAAAAAACTAAAAGAAAATTTATCAAAAGATAAATAGCCTTAAGATGATTTATGGAGGAGGAAATCAATGTGCAAATACACAGGTAAACATCTGTCAGTTATTAAGGCAACTGAAATTATGGGTAAGTCTCAACAATTTGTTCGAATTTGACTTATTATATATCACCTAAACAATTTTGTGATTATGTTGGAATAAAAAATATAATATGAAACTTTTAAAAGACTATGTTACTTAAATGGAGCGTAGTATTTTATATTTTTTGCGATAAACATATTTACAATAAAAGGAATGTTAAAACATTTATCGAATATATATCATATGATAATTATGGGGTGATAACTTTTGATAATGAATAGACTTAAAGAAATACGAATGAAAGAATATATGATGTCCCAGAAAGAGTTCTGTGAAGTTTTGGATATAAATACACGGACCTATTCCCCACTAGAATGTAATAAAGTAAAAGGCAATATTGAAACTATCTTCAAGATCGCTAGAAAATTAAATAAAAATATAGAAGATATTTGGTATGAGGTTAGTGAAAACTAGCCTTTTTTTATTTTATGGATTAAAACTGCAAATGCATACATAAAAAATATATTTGGTATTTTTATCTGTGGACAAGCAATTTTTATGTATTGCATACATATATTAAGAGTATAGGAAGCAGAAAGGAGACATCAAACGTGCCGAGAATGGGTGTTAGTTTCAGAGAAACAGTTAGGGATTTAACCTTGTTTAATGAAGTCCAAAGTAAAGAAAAGCTTGAAAAATCAGAATTTGTAAAAGATGCATTAGAATTTTACATCGCGTATTTAAAAGAAGAAAGGAAAAAAGAGCAATAAAAAAACTACTTCCCTGAAGGAAATAGTTAAAGTCTTACTGTCAGCTCGCTACGCACCACTTACCAGTAAGTTATGCCACAGACTTTGAAAAGATTACACAATTACTCTATATATTTTAATTTTACATTTCATTCATATCTTAAAAGTTATGCTCCAACGATCACAGAAATTATATAAAGACCACCTATAACAAATGGAATTGCTGCAAACATATTATCACCACCTTATCAAATTATTATGTCCAGTTATTTATTAATTATACAGGGGGAAGTTATGGAAATATTAATTATTAAGAATAACCATACTTTAGTAAATTGGGAGTCAAAAGTACCTTTTTCAAAATATCAAGATGTGGAAGTTTTATCTAATAAAATTACTAAAAACAAAAAAATGAAAAAGTTTGTTGTAACTTTATTAGGATTAAGTTTATATTGCAAAAATGTATTGGCCGCAGGGAAAGGAATTGATGCGCTTGGTTGGACACTACTCGGATTAATTAGGCATTGGGCATATTGGATTTTACTATTGTGGTGTATCGTCGAAGTTATTGGATCAGCTTTAAATGGTAGCACTAAAAAAACGCTTCCAATAATCTTTAAATTTATTATTATATTTTCTTCTATGTATCTTATTCCAGAAATTTTCAATGGAATTAAGGGGGCGTTTTAATGAATAATATAACTGCATTAGTAGAAGGAACTAAAAATATAGGTGTAGCTGGCTGGGATTCTTTGAAAACTATTGCAAAATTTCTAAATTATCTTATGCATCCAAGTATGATTATAAGTGCATTATGGGAATATACTCAAGCCTATGCATTTTGGGTATGTCTATTTGTAGCCTTGGGTTCAATGCTTATGTATGGTTTCGGCTTTAAAAAATTCGCTAAATATGTACCATTTTCTTTAGCAATTTACAGTTTTATCAAGTATATAGGAAGTGCTTTTTAAATGTTTAATAAAAAAGATTTTTCTATTCCAGTATCAAAATATTTTGAAATAATCTATCCAACATACTTATACCTCAAAATTACGCCACATAAGGCAACTAGGAATATGGACTCACGTAATATTGCTAAGGCTATTCAAAATACTTACAGGTCAATTGATAAGAGAATTAAAAGGGATAAAAATAAACTATTTATAGAGTCAAACTTCAAAATATCTTATGTAGTAGATGTTAGGAAAGAAAATACAAGTTTTTATTTTATAGTTCCAAAACCATATTTAAATATAATTATTGAGAAAGTGAGGGAAATATGGAGTAAAGTAGAACTCAATATAGTTGATCCTATAGGAAAATTCAATGAAGATACTGTTTATTATCAACTAAATTATAGAAAAGAAGATGCTTTATCATTGCATTGTGACCACAAATCAGCAGAACCCCTTTCTAGTATTTTATCAGTAATGGAGATTATGCAAGAATCGGATAGAGTTACAATAGTTTATAATTTCTTACCTAAGAGTCAATTCAACTGGAATAAAAAATATGCGACTACACGCAAAAAAATTGAAAATATGCAACTGGTGGAAAAAGATACTAGCACTTTACGATATAAGATAGGGTTAGTATTAACTCTCATGAACTATACATGGGAATCAGTTAAAGAATGTTTGAGGAATTTTAAAGGAGATGAAAAAGAGAATAATGCCATTTTTTCAGAATTGTTAATAACATCTAATATTTTGGAATCAAATAAAAGGCTAAGTGATGATACTTTGCGTAAAAAAGATAGAACTGTATTAAATGCTCAAATATTGATTGGAACTACAAGCATAGATAACACAAGGAAGGAGAACAACGCAAGTGTTGTAACATCAGCATTCAGAGTAATTGACGAGGATGGTGGCAACGAACTAGTATCCAAAAAAGTTAAAATTAAAAAAGGAGAAAATATTAACATTGAAGATTATAAGTTTGAGAATGTACTAGAAAACACCTTTTCAGTAGATGAAGTTCAAAATTTTATACAACAACCAGGAAGAGTTCTGATGAGAAATTTAGGGATTAAACATGTAGAGGTTACCGAGGTCAAAGTACCTAAAGAATTAGACCATGGATATATCCCACTGGGGACTGTGAAATGTAAAGGCGAAAATCAACTAGCATTTATAGAGGATTATTATAATACTGGGGCATTACCTCTAATTGAAATTGGATCACAGGGGGCTGGTAAAAGTACATTCATGGCTAAGTATTATTATTTTGCAAATAAAAGAAAGGAAGGTGGAGTTGTAATTGATTTTATTAAAAATTGTGAGATGAGTGCTGAAATAATTAAATATTTGCCACCTGAAGACTCAATTGTTCTAGATTATACTAAGCCAGAATTTTTACAATGTTTCGCATTTAATGAATTTAAAATAACTGAGGACATGACAACCTTTGAAAAATTAAAGATAACAAACTTACAAGCCCAACAAATACTGACTTTTGTAAATTCTATAAACATGGATCAACCACTTCAAGCGCGAATGAGAAAATATTTAAGTGCAGCTGCAAATGTTGTTTTTGCCAGTGGGGAAACTCGTTTGAAAGAAGTAGTAAGATGTCTTGAAGAATTTGAGATAAGGAGCCAATATATAAACAAATTGAACGAGGAGGAAAGCAAATTTTTAGATGATGAAATTAGAGCATTAAATGACCTCGACGAATACTCTAAGGTTAATAAAGAAAATCCTGTAAAGTTAATTGTAGGCACTAAGATGGACCGTATTGAAGGTATTATTGATCGCATAAGTTTACTAAGGGAAGATTTTAAACTTAAATATATGTTCAACATGGACGCGTCTAATAATATAGATTTTGCCGAGGAACTAGAAAAAGGAAAAACTATAATTATACGTATGCCTCAGGATGAATTTAATCCGGCCACAAAAAATATTATAGTTACATTCTTGCTTTCTAAGATTTGGATTGCAACGGAGATCAGGGGAAAATGGAGCGAAAAACCTAAGCCAGTCCATATATGTATAGATGAAATTTTTCAGACTAAAACAGCTATGTGTATGTTATCTCAAAATGAAATTCTTCCGCAAACTAGGAAGTTTGGGACAAAATTTATTTTATCATGCCAGTACTTGGACCAAATTTCTGTCTTAGTTGATACACTAGAAGGAGCCGGAGCATCATTTATGTTGATGAAAGGTACCTCAGAAAAAGATTTTAAACGCTTTGAAAATAAACTTGAGGACTTTGATTTTGAGGATCTACGAGATATGCCAAAATTCAGATCCTTAAATTTAATCTATTATAGTAAAGGTTACGCTTCATTTATAAGTAAGCTTCCAAAACCAAATAAAAAGAGGAGAAATCTAAAAATAAAATCTCAAACAGTAAAGGTAGCATAAACCTTTCGAAAGACTATATTCTAAATGGGGCATAGTCTTTCTTATTTGTATTTTATTAATTTACTAGGGGCTACTCTCAAAACCTTGCTTATTTTTATCAGCAGATCTAATCCGATATCCCATTTATTATTCTCAAGTTCACTTAAATAATTTTGGCTTATACCTATTTTTTCAGCTAGTTGATTTTGTGTCATTTTTTTACTTCTCCTAAATTCTTTTATCTTTAGCGTGTACATGTCCATATTTTAATTATATAAGTGGCTTGTATCAATGTATACAGGTATTTAATGTCACCTTAAATTACGTGATGGTTCTTGTTTGCACGTAATGTTGAATTTATAATTGTAACGGGGTGATATGATGCTGGTACATAGAGAAAGAATAAGTAACTCTATAGATAAAACGCTGTACGCAAAGTTGAAAAAGTTATCAGCAGAATCAAGAATTCCAATATCAAAATATCTTGATGAAGCTATAGAAGACCTTCTGATAAAACATTCTGCTGAAAAGTAGGGTGTTTTATTCTTTTTTGTAATAATTTAGTGTGCAATTGTCGAAAATATTGGGGTACTCGATACTGTTTGGCTTTATAATGTATATAAAGTTTAAGAGTAAAATTTTTATTATTTTGTAAAGAAGTGAAAAAAATGCTGCAGTCATTACTATCTATATAGTAGTAATATAATATATTTAAAAGGGTATGAAATATTTTACAAAATGCAAATTAAAAGGGGAACACTTGTTCTGTACATCTAAAAGAAATAGTGGTATTATAAAAACATATTAGGGTATCTATGGAAGGGTTTTGCAGCATATATTAAACAATACAGGGGGAAAGAAAATGGAAAAAGAACAAACAATTAAAAGATATTATAAAAAGATATCGAAAAGCACAAATGGAAAAATACTAAAAACTAACATAAGAAATAAGATGATAGAAAAAAATATTAAAACATCCAACCTATCTATAGCATCAAACATTAATATCGTTGAACTGATGCTCTTATTGTATTCTCCATTTCATAAAGTTAAATTAAGTCAAAGCATTAAAATTTGCAAAGTTTTAAATTTGAATTTGTCAGATTTGACATCCGATTTGACATCCAAGGCATGAAACTGTATTGTATTTGTTACGATATGGTAATGAAATAGCAAGATATCAAAAATGACCAATTAATAGGTGCAGATAAAAGCTAGTTGCGTGAAAATCATGTTACCAATGTGAAATAACGAGGGGTTCGACACCTCTCGCCTCCACCATACATAAACAATGATTTTGATACAATGGAAAACCCTTGAATTCAGGGGTTTTCGTTGTTTTTTGGATAAAATACAAGCTGTAATTTGAGATGAAAGTCATGAAATTATAGGTTAGAATGGAATAAATGCACACCCCCTATGAAATTTAGTGTAGGGGGTGTGCATTTTTAGTAGGGGGTGTGCACTTTTTAGCGGAAGTATAAAGCTAGTGTTCTAGGGGCTTTGAGTATGATTACAAAATAAATGCAGCAATTCTCTCAGCAATCACTATCTGATATAAAATTTAGCCTACTCATCATTGTTTTCTGTTATTGTTGATCTTTTCATACTGTAGTGAGTGGTTCTGCGAGTCGCATTATCATCAACTACCTGAATATTGCTACGTCTTGTTTTTTTCAACTGAACTTTATCAAATAATTCCTGTGAAATAATAGGTGGGTGGCAGTCCATTGATAAGTATTTCTGAAATTCGCCTTTGTTGATTTTTCTGTTATTGCTAGGATATTCAAGGCCATAAGTTTTCCCAACCACCACATTGCCCGTGTATTTTTCATTTGAAAGCATTGTATCAATTGTACGCTTGGCCCAATGATCTTTGCCAGTTGGAGAATTTATACATTCTTCTTTAAGGTAACGAATTATTGCTAGAATGCTATATCCACTAAGATATAACTCATAAATTTTTTGTACTACTTTGGATTGATCTTCATCTATAACAATATTTCCATCATAAGCATTAATATACCCATAACACTTGCGATTATAAAATTTTGAGTTTCCGGTCTCAAAGCCACGCTGAATACCCCACCTAATATTTTGACTTCTTGATTCACTATCAGCTTGTGCCACTGCGTTGAGAATAGATAATAGAAAAGTCTTACTTGTCTCTGAAATACTAATGTTTTCAACTTCAAAGTACACATCAACAAGCAGGCTACGCAATTTATTTATCACAGCTAGTGTATCCACTGTATTGCGTCCAAAGCGACTTACTGATTTGGTAATTATTAAGTCAATTTTGTGGTCATAGCAATCTGAGAGCATTCTTTGGAATTCTACCCTGTCGGTAGTATTTTTCCCGGATTTAATATCTGCATATACATCAACCAGTTCCCAATCAAGGTGCCGCTTAACCATCTGCTTATATTGGTGGATTTGGTTTTTAAGGCTCTCTATTTGGTCAGCATGTGCCGTGCTGACTCTGCAGTATATTGCTACCTTTACTTTTAGCATGAGATGTATTCTCTCAATTCTTGTGACTTTTCTTTCAGTACTCATTTTCGCAACATTCCTTTAAAAGAATTGAAAAGATAAAATTTCCCTACTTATATATTTCTCATATGAAAATTTCATCCAATATAATGATTATTGCCAAATTGTAATAAAATAATTATCCTAAACATCTCACTTCAAAATTATTTACATTTAGGCTATGTTGAAGAGGAGGGTTGAAAATCATACACACCAATTATAGTCAATATTATCCTTTTGTTGTATAATGGAGTTAATTCGGACATGTAATCAACTGCGAACTAATGGTTATAATAAAAGTTACCGATAAATAGAAATTTGTAAAGGATAATATGTGATGACAAGAATGAATGATAATAAATGTAAATTGATCTTAAACTTAGATAAGTTGCATACAACTGAATTAGGAATAGGACGAATTAAAAAGAATCTTTCTATAGATGCGGACGATGTAGTAAAATGGTGTAGGGACAAAATACTAAATTCCAATGCTATAATAACCAGGAAGGGTAAAAACTGGTATATAGACATAGGTAATTGTGAAATAACAGTTAATGCATATAGTTATACAATTATTACCGCTCATAAGATAAAAAATAGATTGGAATTCTTGTAAAAGATTAAACAAATAAATTAGAATTTTGGAGAATGATTATATGAATAAAGAACAGGCAAGTGAAAAATATAATAAAATTGTTAAATATAATTTAGAAAATGAGTTTTTTAATTATAAAGATCCAGATCAAAATTTTTTAGAAATCGTGACTCCCATAATCAGTATTCCAAATGAGGAGAAAAATTCAATTACAATTAATATGTCTTCAGATGGTTTGTGTAGTATTAATAAGATAAAAAATATTTGTTATGAAAATGATCATATTATAGAGATGTATAAACTTCTTCGCGAAGAAATGTTTGATTGTCTAATATGGCCTGCCTATTCAATTAGTATTAATCAGATGCGCAGTAATAAAGGAACTTTTAATGATAGAATTGATCTAACCCTTATTGATATTCAGAAATTCTACAAAATTGTAGAAGGTAAAAAATTGTCAATAGAAACTTTTAACACTATAGTGGATGAGTGTATATTGGGAAGAGCATATTTAAATATTATGACCTTTTCATGGCTTAGCTCCTTCAAAAATTTCGATGATTTTATCGAGAAGAGACATTTACAACCCTATGTAACAGAGAAAAATAATATACAAAAGTATACCGCAGAAATATGGACAAAAAATAAGGATACAAGTGAATTTGATAGTGATTACTTTCATGCATTATGTGATAGAGTAAAAACATACAAAAGTAACAAGCCTAAAAATTCCAATTTGTAGTGTAACTATTGCGCATAAGTCTTCTATGACACAATAAAGGCAGCCTTGAGAGGTTGCCTTTCTATTTCAACATTGTTCTTAAACAGAGCCTTTATTTAACATAAAACCTTTGATTTTAAAAGGCTTTGTTTTTTTATAAAGAAATTTAATGGTGATTAGGCTAAAATTAAGGCGCCGGATTGTGAAAGTATGTGTACGATTTAGTGGCAATGATTTTGTGGAATCTGCATTAATATTAGGAAGTAATCTTGTTTAAATATCTGTAATGACTTGCTATTCATGCGATTAAGAGCGAACATAACACTACCGAAACTAGCGGTAGAAAGGGGAGTTCGCCATGAAACCTAAAAATGTAATCATTATACCACCCACATGCCCAAATCAGCCCAGTTCATATTTAGGAACACCAGGAAAAACTCATGTAGTAGGTTATGCCCGTGTTGAAAAAGGAACCGGTGCTGGTGTGCAGATTCGAAAAAATATCAAACAACTCATTGCAGATCAACCGGAATGGGAATTGGTATATGTAGTGACAGACTACTATCAAACCCAGAATCAGGATTTAACATGTCGTAGCTTTTTTAACATATGCAAAACGGTTAGATCAAGGTGTGTTGATGTTTTGATTATCTATTCTGCGAACAATTGGGATGAAGATTATGCTATCGCAGAATGGTTGTTTCAGCTTTGCGGGGAATGCGGGATTGAAGCATACATTGCTCGCAACAATTCACTGTTTTCAGTATGTGATTTTATGCTATAACGTGTATTTTTGCTAAATTGTATCAAAATTGGATTTAGCCTAATCAGCTCAGTAAAACTCTCGACTAATTTTTAGTTGAGGGTTTTCTTATGCCCTGATTTGTGGATTAGAGAGTTAACTAGTAATATAACTACATAATTAAAACACCAAAATAGGTTTTATGAGTAGTTCATTTTCAGCAAGTATACTTACGACAAGGGGGTATTGCAAAAGGCATGGCTTAGATGGTTTTGGAGAAAAGTTGGCTTTGCATGTACTTGATGACATACTTTTAATTTTAAAATAGAACACTTAAAAAGCCACAGCATAAATAATAAATTTAGTGATGTGGCCAGTTTTTACATTTATATCAGTTGTGTCACTATATTGGGAGCATAACTTTTTTACTTAGAAAAATATTTTTCCATCATAGGAACATTGGAAAGATAGGTATCGATTTTTATAATAAGTCCATTGTCAACTGTCAATACGGTTGCCAATTCTTCATCTAAA
>Ga0209430_1001856_pt1 | contig 14698 bp, 24 predicted proteins | sample BarGraIncub1133A_FD_184504 | JGI IMG/M metagenome (GOLD analysis project Ga0209430, IMG submission 184504) | Arctic peat soil microbial communities from Barrow, Alaska - Barrow Graham LP Incubations 11-33A (SPAdes) (version 2) | ecosystem: Environmental > Terrestrial > Soil > Wetlands > Peat... | reverse complement strand
CGTATAATCTGCTGCAATTCCTACCGTGGATATCCATCCAGTTTTAATTGTGCCCTCTATTATTGCAAGAGCATCGGCAATATCATCTGCAACATCTATCCTTATTACAATCACCTTGTTTATTGCGAAGGCCAATGTATCAGCAATATACTCATAGTTTGCTGTTGTGTATAAAGCTACATCTGTTGCAAGCTCTTTTAAATCTTTATATTCTTTGCTTGCAAATGTTTGGTTTGTATCATCCCTGATGATTAATATTGCTATTCCTCTTTCACTTCGCTTTATAAAGTTTGAAGCTAATTGCTTAAAAATTATTTCTATGCTCGGCAATGTAATCATGCTTTCACTCCTTTTCAAGTTTAATATTTAGTTCTTCCATGAGTTCATTTACATCTGTATCAGGTAGCAGTTCTATAGCATATAAATCAAAGCTGCAAATAAGTACTGTATCAGATACATCACTGCTGACATTCTCTATCGGTATATAAAAGCCTTCCACAACTTCTAGATCATCGAGAAAAGCGTTTTCCAATATATCCTGCAATTTAGCATTATCTATTTTGTACTTGTATCTATCCTTTGCAAAAAAATAAACTCTAATAGTAAGAGTTTTCTCTCTGCAATTTGAGTTGAATCTGCCGTTTATGCTGTTTTCCATATCTACTTTTAAAGATGGTCTAGAAATAGGCTCTGAAATATCCTCCGCTAAAAGTTCCACTAATGAAAATTCTGTTCCGATTAAAGCGGATTTAATTTTGTTATTTATTGCTTTGTTTATTTGTAATAGAGTTACCATAAGCTATAACCCCTTTTCCAATACATCATCAATAAATTTTCCAACATTCTCAAAATATGTGCTTGCGAACTCTCCTGCGGTTTTCTCAAAAACATGCTTCCCTTTTGTAAATCCAGTTTCTTTTCCATCTTTAGTAACTTGTCTATGTCCGTATTCAATTAAGTGTGCATGCGGACTAAAATTGAAACTTCTACAACTTAAATCACCGTTGAATTTATATACCTTTCCAGCCTTAAACCCCTTATAGTAATTTCCTGTTTTCTTTTTGATTCCAAGGCTAATAGCTTTCTTTTTAGTCAGTTTAACTAGGTTTCTAGCATTTGCCTTTAGGAATTTTTTAGATTCTTTTGGCATAGTTGTTTCTGCCAATCTTAACAAATCTTTTTCGAATCTAGTTAACTCACTAATGTCAAAGTCTTTTGCCAATTACTCCACCACCAAACTACAAAATATTTCTATGCTATCCCTATACTTATAATTAGGATTAAAATACTTTATATCATATCTTTGATTCTTAAAAATAAAATACATATCATTAGTTAGTACCGTAAGGGCCTTATCTCTTATTACAAACTTATGGCTAATATCAGCAAATTTTGTATTCCCTTGGCTTTTATTTTCTGTACCATTTAAAGGACTTATTTCTGCCCATATTGATGATGATTTTTCATATCTATAGTCTTTTTCTAAAAGTTCATTTGTATATTCATTTTTTGAATATACATCTATCTTGTTATTAAGCCTATTACTAAGCACCATCAATTTATCCTCCTTTAAATTTTAGCCTGCAATTGAGCAATTAGCCCTATGATTCCATTATCATTTAATTTACCTATCATACTTGAATCTTCAAACCATCTTACAAGTAAAATACTAGCAGTCATTTTAGCTATTGGATCTATTGGAGCAATACTCCAATCCTTTCCCGTAGCTGTTTTTAAATAATCATCAACGGCCGGCAATATAATATTTATAGTTGGATAATTTTCTGGATTTTCGAGCTTTAATATATCTGCAGCCTCTTGTACGGTAAGAATCATATAATCACCACCAAATCTAAAACCTAATGAACATACAGAGCTATTATTTATCTCTGTATGTTCATTGGTCAAAACTTATATTAAGCGCCCTTCTTGATTATTACTACACCATTAGGATCTATGAGCTTTCCATCTGCAATCAGAATTGCTTTGTCAACCCACTCATTGGTGTCATGGTCAAAATATCTGAACATTGTCATTTGCATGTTGCTGTTAAATCCATAATTTTTTAAATTACAATAAACAGCAACAACATCACCAACAACAGCATCATCATAAGGAGCAATTACATCATCTTCAACTTCTATAACTTCCTTGCCTCCAAATCGTTCCTGTGCTCCCTCAGTGATACCGTAGTTTACTCTGCCTACAGGCTGCTTATTAGCGTCTACCATTCCATCAATATATCCCTCAAATGTACCTGAAGCCATCAAGAATGAAGCCCCAGCTTTATATGCAAGAGACATTTTTGCAAATACTTTCTTTTTCCAACCAGCCCATTCAGCAAATTCAGCCGGAGAAAGAGTTACTACTTGAGCTACTGGAACTCTTGTATCAACAGTTATTCCGAGAGCCTTACCGACGCCATCTCCTTTAATTACTGCCAAATCTATAGCTTTTACCATAGCTTCGACTATAAGATCTGTAATTGTGTTTTCAAATCCTGTAAGGGTAACAGTATCAGCAAGCAAAGATGTTGAAACTTTACATTCAAGACCATAATAGCTAAATGTAACTTTAGTATTTACCTGAACTTTTAGCTTATCAGATGCAGCAACTTCACCTATCCACGTTGCAGAAGGTTTTAAGGAAAGTATAGGAATTTCTACACCGCCCTTTATGTTAATCTTTCTTACTCTGCTGAATACCTGTCCATAAACGGTAATCTTCTTAATTACTTCGTTAAGAATAGTTGTAGGAATAATAGCTGAGACGTCAGCGGTGGTTGTCATCGCATTTGCTCTAAGTTCAGGAGTCATCTCGCCTGATTTAGCAAACTTCATAAAAGCATTTCTGTATTCAGTGGTAGCATATATGTCTTCTGGCTCAGTACTTCTCTTATCAGGGTTTGTTACTGTACTGGCTGCCCCATATGTACCAATTACTTGAGACCTACCAACCATTCCTGCTCCGTTTGCTGCATTCGCTCCTGATATTTGGCTTCTCTGTTGTGGGCTAGCTCCTAGAGGATCAGTTGTTTCATCATCTGGCATTGCATCAACTATACCTCTGAGCTCTGCAATTTCAGTATTAAGCAGTTCCATTTCTGAATTTATACTTCTAAGTTCGACAATCTCAGTTGCTGCATTTGCTCTTGTGCCAAGTGCTGCCTTTCTTTCCTCTTTCTTTGTAAGTAGTGCCATTAGTTTCTTTTTATTCATGTTTTTTACCTTACCCTTTCATTAATATTTGTGTTTTTAGTTTTAATACCTCTACTTCTTTGTTGCGTTGCTCGTTTGAACTCTCCAGTTCACCTATGCGGGCATTCTCCAATACCTTTTTGGCACTCTCCAGTGCCGATGCATCACGAGCAGATATATCAGTTCCCGCGTATGCAGGAAACGACACAGCAGATACTTCATATACTTTTGCAATATCAAGAATGGTTCGAGAAGGCATTTCAGTGTCTAACCCTGTCCATTCATCATTCCTAACTGAAAAAATAAAAGACATTCCATTTATATCTCCACGACCAACTGCACTATAAAGCGCTTTTGATTCAGAATTATTATCTGTGTCAATAACAGTTCTAGTATCAAGTCCTTGATCATCAACTTTTAATTGTAGTGTCGAATTTGCATTATTGTTTCTACTTCTGGCAAGAGGTATTTTTGATAAATCATGATTTATACTGAACAAGACATCTGTAAAATCTGTTTTATCAAAGGCTCCACGTGCTATTGTTTCTTTCCATGAACCATATATAATTGTCTCTTGCCCGAATACAGCTGCATGACCTTGAATTACATTCCCTTCACCTTCTGTTTTTAAATCAGGCATAGAAAAGGCCCTTGTTTCTGCCAACCCTTTCACAGGGATATTTTTATTTTTAGACATTGCCATTGCCTCCTTGTGCATTAATTTGTGGCGACTTAGCTCTTTGCAGTTGATACTCATTTGCAAGTAGTACGTCAATATAATTTAAAGACATCGTACGTCTTTTCCCGCTTCCATCAAGTAATGGAGGATAGCCTAATATTGCAAGCTTTTCATCATCAGATAATAGTCCTTGTTCTCCAACTGTTTTTAATAAATCTAACTTTGATTTAGTACTTAGATACATCATCAATTTTTGATAAAATACAACTTCATTTCCAACGTCAAGTTCCCTTTGTGTAAATAAGGTTTTTGAAAAGGCTTGAGCTAATCTAATTAAAATAGGTTCAAGTGTCTTTTCATAGAAAGCCTGGTATTCGTCATCTGTATATGTTCCTGATAGGATAGGCATTGAAACTCCATACCAGTTTAAAACTTTGTCCTGAAGGAACTGCATTGTATCTTTATCAATTATCTTAGGATCAACACTAATTGGTATGTATTCTCCTCTTAAGTCCAATGGTAATATTGCAGATTCACCATTGTTTAAAGAATTTTCAAGCCGTTTTCTTTCTGCTTGCTGTTTTTCATCATCTAACATTGTTGCAACCTTCATGACTCCGCGTATTGACAGCGTAGTTTTTATTGCTTTGCCTATACCCTGTAATGCCGTATCATTTATTTCAAGTACTTTGATTAATGCCGCATTATCTGGTTGACCGTTTAATCCTCCACCCATTATGTCATTAATAGAAAACTTCTTTCTAAGATGAATTATTTCTGAATATGCGATCGTAAAATTTTTACCATTCGCAAAGTAAAGTTTTACAAATATTTTGCCGGTTTCGTCTTCTAAAAACTCAGCGGTTGTTGGATTTAACGGATAAAACCCGGTGTAATACTTTTGTGGATTGTTTCTGGCATCATAGCTGATTTCATATGTTGGATAAATAAAACAGTTATAATTCATCATCAGCAACCAAATGACTTTTTCAAGAAATTCACTTGTTGTCATCAGTTCATTAGGTGCAAACTTTAACAGCCTATTAATACTACTCTTAGGTATCTTTTGCATATTCTCACTGTCTGTTAAAATATGTTTAGGCATCAGCTTGCTGCATTCTGATGCTATGCAATCAATACACATTTGCACTACATCTGAAACGTAAATGTTTTGTCCAAACTGGCTAAATACAGGAGCAAACCCATTAAGCATTTGGGCATATTGCATTTGCTTATTTGATTGACTATTATTTAGTAGACTTTGAAGTAACATTGTTAAATCACCTTCTTCCTGTGCCACGCGCTATAATATAAGCAAGTGAAATAAAACTTAACCCAATCGTTATAAATGCAGCTGGTATATAAATCATATAAACACCTACAAATAAAAAGATGATGCCTAAAATAATGAGGACATCATCTAAATATTTTAATATTTTTATTAACCCTTTCAAGTTATTACCACCTCTCTATGCAGCTGTTCTTTTTACTAAATCAAGGTATTCTGTTCTATTATCAATATAAATCCTATAAGCAATTATAATTGTTACAGCACCATCAATCTTATTTTCATCCTTACTTTGAACTTTAACTGGCATTGTCTCAGCTTTTGAGTTCATACTCAGTGCAGTATTTTCTAAACACATTTTATCAATTGGATTATCGTTATAATTAATAAGATCGCTTTGTAAATCTTTCTCAACAAGGTTCATTGGTTCTGACATACTTCCCCAGTCTTGATTTACTCTTACGCAATCGAACCCATAATCCTCCATTTCTTTCACCCAATACACTGCTGACCATTTGTCATACCCTACTTTAAAAAACCTTATTCCGTAATCTTTATAGAGTTTCACAAACCATGCGGTTACATGTCTAAAGTCGTTCTCATTGCCATCAGATACAGTAACGTGCCTATCTTTTATCCACCCTTCATATTTTTTCCTTTCCTTTTCTGAAAGATTGTCAAGTTTTGATTGCGGTATAAAATATTTTTGTACCATGTATTTTTTACTGCTACCTGGCTTCATAAGTAGAGCTCTTGCACTTGCTAAATCGCCTGTCTTAGAAAGATCAACTGAACCAATTGCAAAACAATTTCTAAAATCTTCAATATCAAAGGTTTCAGCATTATTTATGTCCTCAGTTGTAAGCCATGCAGTAGCATTGTTCTGCTTAATATTAAAATCTTTGGATAATACAAATACTCTTGTCTTTTTACTGGTTTGAGCCTCTGCTATCATCTGTCTTAAAAAGCTCCATTTTTTTATTGTGCCAAGTCCAGGATTACTTTTGGTCCATGTTTTTTCATCCTGCCATATTTCCGTTTCACTGTCCTGAGTATATAACCATATCAGCCAGCGCGGTCTTTCGAGCTCTCCTGTCAGAACTTGTCTTGCTTCTTTCAACCTTTCATCGAGATACCCATCATTTACAATACCTTCTGTTGTAATTTCCCCATATATTGGTTCATCCTGTGTTGACAATGACTGTCTAATTGGCATTGTAGCTGTATTGTCTTTCATTTCGTGAATCTCATCCACAGATCCTACTGCTATATTACGGCCTTCCTTTGCACCGGTCTTTGCTGATATTTTACGAATAGATCCCTTATTTTTATAAGAGAATTTACCTACCATCTTTTTATTCTTTGGGTTCCCAAAAAATATACCTTTAATGTTTTTACGTGTAACTTTCTCGACTTTTGGACTTTCTTCACGCATCGCGTTTATAGCCTGGAACATTAAATCTGCTTGCTCATAATCATTACTTGAGCAAAGAATCTTAATCCCCAATGGTCCACAAAAAAACTCTGCTAAGTCTTGAGCTGATACAAAAGGAGTTTTACCGTTTTTACGCCCAATCAGTAGTAGATACTCCTGATATAATCTGATCCAATGTCCGACTTCGTCGTCAAATATTTTAAAACTATAAAGCGCTTCCACAAAGGCTTTTTGAAATAGCATTAAAATAAAAGGTTTCCCAGCAAATGGAGCCTCGTAATGCTTGCACTCTGATTGGATAAACTTAATCCGTTTATGTGCTTCTTCCATTTCGAATCTGATATTCGAATTAACAAAATGGGTCAGTAAGATGTCTAGCATTTGCATCAGCTCTTGTCCAATAACTATTTCACCAATTTTGCATTTATGTATATACTCTAATAACCATGAATGAACTCCATTATATTTAAACATTAATTTACTCCTTAGTCATAGTCATCAAGTTCATCGTCGCCTTCAAAAGAAGATTTAGTTCTAATTGCATCAAGCTTTTTTACAATGTTTGAATAACTCTCTGCTAGTTTTGCATATTCTTTTACTGCCGGAACATTCTTTTGCTGCTTTGCATTTTGAGGATTAATTATTATTGCACCGGATAATTCAATTGCCTGTTCAAGTTCCCAGCACATTGAATGTATAAAAGCTGCCTTTTGGATTAATCCATCAGCAGCACTTTTAGTTTGTTCGTCAACTATGGCAAATAACTCATTCCATCTCTTAAGTTCTTTTTCATATTCTTCTTGTTTCCCCATGAAACTGAAAACCTCCAAGCATTTTCAATTTTTTCACCGTGTGTGAAAATTGTGTCTGTTATACGGTCTTGTGTATAATCCTAAAAATTCTATTATGGGGGGCTATGCCATGTACTTATCAAACCAATCATTAATATACTCAGACCATTCTTTTATACGGCCTTGTCTATCTACATCCATCTTTAATCTATTTAAGCACTCTTCCTTACTAGTGTTACAAAATATAACCTCAGCTCCAAGGTCATCTGCTAGCCTATCTCTTTTATGTTTGTCTGCATATCCACCAATGATCCAAGCATTATTCCACTTGCCATATCTAGTCTTTATATTATCTATTAGTACATTGTGCACAGCTCTTACATTAGTAAGTATGTTGTCTGGCTTATCATACTCAGGTAACATTGTTATCGCTTTGTATAACCTATCCATATCAACAACAATGTCACCACGTATTATGTTCTGTCTAATGAAAGTTTTCTTGCCGGCAAGTGGTGCACCAAATACTATATACACCTTACGTTCTGTTCCATATCCGAATCTCTTATGTATCTTGTTATGGCAATCATGATGAACTATCTTTACATTATCAGGGTTAAGTGCAATAGTTGCATCATTAACATTCTCAGGTGTAAGCTCAATAATATGATGTATCGTAAGGTCTGAAACCTTAGCTATTAATTGTCCACAATGCTCACAGTTAAACCCTCTATCCCCAATAATAAATGCTCTAAAATTTTGCCATCCTTCTGAAGCATAAAAGCTTTTTAGTATTGCATACTTTGCCATAGTTACCAATCCTTTTTGTTATCTTGGTCAATCCTGTGGTTCAACTCTTTTTCTTTTAATTCCCTATTGAATTTATCTGGAAACAAATCAAATAGTATCGCCAACTTATCTAAAGCCTTTTGTCTATCCTCAAGCTTTACTTTCATTCCATTTTTACCATTGCTTATTTCACTAATAAGTCCACCATCTACCTGGTAAGATTCCTTAAACTTTAGATAAGGTCTTTTCGTTGTAACTGCCTCACCTTTTTCATTTTTAAGAATTAGTCCTTCTTCATCAAATTGAATGCTTTCCCTCTCTCCAAACTGTGTAAAGTCTGTCATATCAGCAAAAGCTATTCGTTTATATTTATCCATAACATCATAGGCATCAATCATTAAATCATCAGCCGTCTTTTGTTTAAGCTCTTTTATATAATTTCTAATGTTATCTTCCTTTAATAGTTTCCTGCCCTGAATATGGGCACTTTGTGTTGGATACCCAGCATTTATTGCAGCCTGTTTTTCATTGAAATTTTTGATATAAGACAAACAAAAAAGTTTTTGTTTGTCTGTTAGCTGCTTTTTGTTTTCCTTTTTTTTGGTATTTCTATTCACCTTAAGCATATCCACAGTGTTAATATCTAATGGAGTATTTTCCCACTCAATTATTTTTTCTTCTGAATTGGTCATATACTTCAATATCTTATTAAGTTTTTGCCTCCATGGCATTTTCCCAACATATCTTACAATCTTATCTACCATAAATGCTAATTTAATATTCACTTGTTTTTGATTTTCTTTATCTAGAACTATTTCAGTTACATCTACGGAAGTATAATTCCTTTTACCTTGTTTACTTTCTGTTTTAACTTTGAATCCGTTTCCATTTAAAAACTTTGCAACATTAACAGCTCCTTCGAATTCAATATACTTTTTAAAAACAAGTTCAATAAATGTTTGTTCAGGAGAATTATTAAGAATTTCGTCCAAATATTCGTCAATTATTTGCCTCACTTTCTAACCTCCTAAATTTTTCCAGTAGTTTGATATATCCTTAAATTGTATCAAACTTATGTTTAACCTTTAAACATAGTAATAGCAATCCTTTACGCCAATTTATAAATATGAGTTAATTTTTTTATATTTATATCTAACTCATACTAATAAGTTAAATTTTTAATGGCAAAATTTACTGTATCTTGAGTAATTCCGATGTATCTTTTAGTTATACTAGAATCATTGTGATTAAATATTTCTTTTAATGTTTCAATGTCTTTGTCTTTCTGGTAGTAATGAAATCCAAACGTCTTTCTCATAGAATGTGTTCCAAGATTTTCAATGCCTACTTCCTTACCAGCATCTCTTAATATAACCCAAGCCATAGCCGCCGAAATTGCTTTATTAAAACCCTGCCTCGATTTTATAAGATAATCTTCTGGCTCCATATTAACAATATAATCTTCTACGGATTTTTTTAATATTGGATTTATCTCGAATGTTCTTTTCTTACCTGTTTTTTTCTCTCTCAATGTAATAGAATCTTTATCTTTAAAGTCTGCAACCTTAAATTTTAAAATGTCTGATATACGCAATCCAGTATAAATACCACATTGGAACATTATCATATTTCTAATACATTGCTTTTTAAGGTACTCTTCTAATTCGTGTATCTTTTTAGTGCTTCTAATAGGATCTACATAATTCAATATTAATCACCTCCCTAGTCTGAGCTAAAACACCACACCCATTGCACTTTGCTGAGCACTCTCTTGCTATTACAATGCTCTGAAGCTTTTGCAAATTGTTTTTTGGCTTTATATTAACTTCTTTCATGCATGTACAGCAATTCTTATTACAAACCCATTTTACAATTTGCATCAGCACCAGCTCCTTTTGGACAAAATAAAATCGAGATAAGGCTTTTCCCCTATCTCGATTTTATCTCGAAGAATATTAAAGTTTTATTCGATTCTTTCAACAACTTAATTCTAGCACATAATAATATTCTTAATTGTGGTATTTTTGCAGATTTTTACGGTATTTTTGCAGATTTTATTTAAGCGGTTAACTTTTCGAGTTTTTTTAATGCATTTGATCTCAATTCTCTTATTGTTTCTTGGTCTTTGTATCTGAAATTTTTTTCAAAACTTAGCTGTAAATCACTTCCTATTAACTTTTCAAAATAATACATTTTAATAACAAACTGTTCTTGAGCGGTTAATCCACACAGTGCAGCTTCTATTGTAGCAGTTTCTGTTTCTAATTTTGTTTTTTCTTTTTCCCAAACATTAATATTACTGTATATTTCATCTACGTCTATATTATTTTTACAAATTAGCTCTTGATGATAAGTTAACACTGTATTCTCAACGGCACTATTAAACCCATTAGATTTTGATGTTGGCATATTTTTTACAGTTACAGCCGATATCTGTAGTGCTTCTATAACATCCCTTTCATCCTCTTTAAATGTTATATTTGCTAATTTCAACTCTTCTCTTGCTTTTTCTATTTTAATTTTCAATACACTTATCCTTGATTTGTTCTCAAGATGTTGCTTTAGTACTTTTTCTATATTCATTTAATCCTCCTTGGTTGACAGATTTATATGTATTTCGCCTTTTGGTTGACTTTATACTTTAGTGCGCATTTTTATCATAATGTGTTGCTAATGTTCCAATTTTCTTTTGTGATACAAGTCGCACCGCAATTTTTACATAAATATTTAGCATTATAAGCATCACCATCGTCAGAGCCTTCAACCTTTGCAATACGAGTACTATTACAATAATGACAGGACTCAATTAAAACATCCCCATAATTAAACAACCAATATTTACATAACTTTAATTTATCAATTAGACTAGCTATTCTCTTCATGCTTTTCCCCTCTCTAATACGCATTTTACTGATTACTTGTTGCTTACATAGCCTCTAATTGATTTTTTAAATCTTGTAAATGTCCTCTCAATACTTCTAAAACTTTATTTTTTATTCCCGTGTTCATGCTATATTCTGCTTCACTGTATAGCCCATAAGCAACAGATTTAAAAATATATCCAGTATTTTGTTTTATTAATTTACCTTTCCAAACGCTTTCAGCTCTATGAATAAATGATTCTAATTCTTTTATTTCTTTATCGATTTTGTTAGCTTCAATTAAATTTTTATTATTCATCCTTTTTCCCTTCCTCTCTTGGACATTTTTCTATTTCGGCACACCTTTTCCCGTGATATGGTTCATGCCTGCAGCCAATAAAAGACCACCCTCCTGGTGCGGAATATATCCTTCTGGAAAATCCACAAGTGTTACAATCTTTATTCATTCTTTACGCCATCCTCTCAAACTCAATTACCCATACCCAGGGATTACTATCCCATCCGTAGCGGTCCAGGTCTTGCTTCTTGACTGTACTATTCCACAGAGTAACAAACTTATCTTTACATGATCCTGTATGCATAAAATCACAAGGGTAAGCTGAACAATTGTCAAACTCTCTGTGACAAGCCAGTTTAACGCCTTCTTTCAAAACTCCATCGCCTGTTATATTCTGCAATCTCTCACACCTCACATCAGTAACCTTTAAAAATAATCTTGCTGCAGCTCTTGGCATATGGATAGATGGAGTCCACTTCATACCGCAATCTGTAAATAACTCTTTTATGTGTCTTTCTCCAAAATTAGCCTTGTAGTACACTGTTTCTCCGCCATTATCAAAATCGTCATAGCAGAAGGTTTCCCTAACCCAGAGAGTGTCACCAGCATGATATGGAGCATATTCTATTAAATCATGACTATCTCCATATTCATCCTCTAACTTTGCAAATGTTTTATCGTTTTTATCTGTTTCTAGGTTGCTTAAATCAAACTTTATTTTTCTTCTAGTCTGTGTTTTTCTACCTTCCAGTATCGCTTTTACCATTTCAGTTGAAAACAAAATCGGTTTTTCCAATATTCTCACTCCTTTCAATACCATTCAGGTTTGTCTATGCAGCTCTCTTGCTTCTTTATTTCTTTTGTCTCTAAACATTTCTCACAATAAAATCTGTCTGTTCTTACCCAGTTGCTACAATATCCGTGGGTGTATTGCTCTCTATTTTTAGATGTTTCAAGAAATACAAACTTGTGGATACATTTTTTCGGCCTAGCTGAGTACTCTGGATAATCTTTAACCAATTGGCTCACTCTCCTTTTTTCAAAATGCTCACATTCTTCGCAGGTCATTTTATCTACTGCTCTCAGGCTGCTAAATTTTATCGACTTTGGACAGCTCTCCTTTGTTTCTACAAGTACCATCATCACATCAACAGCATGCTTGCACTCTCTACACTTCTTGTACTTCCCTCTATATTTAGCCATCATCATCACTCCCTACTCTCAAAATACATGCAGCTCTTTTTATCTCCTGCCTTTACAGGCATGTTTAATTTTTGGCACTTGCAGCAACCTTCTTCGTCTGATTCAAATTCGATACAATTTCCACAGTAGTTCATGTCTCACGCTCCACTATCTCAAAATCACCTTTATCTATGTACAGCATCATGTCGCCGCCATCTTCCCACCATTCTTTTACATCTTCAATTGTTTCAAAATCTTGAACCTTAGTAATTTTGTCGTATTCCAAAATGCCCTGGTAAAATCTTTCTTGATCTTCATCTTTACATCCAAAAACTATAAAATCCTCTGTTTCATCTTCTCTACCAAAAATCTCAATATCTTTTAGATATTCGTATAATTTCCCACTAACTACTTTTGCAAATCTAGCCTTAAATACACTTTCCAATATTTTCACTCTCCCTTATAAGCTGAAATGATCCAGTCTAAATCCGCAAATTCTTCCATCATGTAATCGTCCATCATCTTTTCTGCCATTTCTTCGTCTTCAGCTATAAATTCTTTTTCAATCATTATTTGTGCTTCACATCTAAACTTTAGCTTTTTAATAATGCCTGCATGAATTTTTATTAACCACTCAGGAGCTTCCACAAATTCAAACTCTCCTGGCTTAATTCCAAGTTGTTCACCATTGGCACAAATAGCACAAATCGCCCCATTTGGGTTCGATGTTGCGTTGTATTCTTTTCCTATTTCGGCAACGGTTGCAGGATCAATTTTAAAAAACATTGACAAATCCGGTCTAGCTGTCTTAATCATTTTTATAATAATTCTTTCAGATTCCATTATCCTCACCCTTTCTTCGCTTTACTGCTATACTTTTCAATTTCTTTGAGACTATTGCTTATATCTTCTCCACGCTTCAGTGGCCCTGTACTAGACATAAAAAGTTTCATTATTTTAGGTGCAGCTTTATCGGAATGTTTTTCAACATCTCTGGTGTGTTTGTTGCAAGCCACTTCATCGTATGTTTTACCGTTATCGGCTGTACTTACAATTCTTGTATAACATTTCCTACTTGTACAAAACAAACATTGGTCTTTCCTCATAATTTTTTTTGCCTCCTTCGTCATACCGGTATAATGCGTTATTCTTCATAGCCTAATAACAAAATAATCAGTGTAATAATTAGTATCTTTAATTTCAAAATCCTTCAAATGCGGTATTTGTTTTAAAACCTCACCAATAGCACCACAAGCAACCTCTTTATCACCATTAAATATTGATAATCCTCTTACTGTAATGCTATTAAAATTAAATTCTTTAAGCTTCAATCCGTATTCACCTTCCTTTTCATAATCTGGTCTACTTTACTTTAAAAATCATCATCAAGTTATGGAGTGTTGGCACCTGAAGAACATTCTTATAAAATTCACCTTTGCCAGAAATAAAACCATATGGAACTTTACAAGGCCGTCTTCCAAACTCTCTCCAAGCGGCTTCTGCTGAGTATGATCCATAATCAGCTATCCAAGAGTTTCTATCTCTTTCGCTTAATTCATCCCAAGTTTTATACAGTGAGTCTGAATCTTCAATGTCGCAAATTCTTTTCCACCCAGAATGTCCTTTGCACCATTCAACTGCTTGTTGCGATGCCTGTTTTGGTGTATATGTTTCATCCATGCTATTCACCCTCTCTCTATATCCGCTATAGCCTTTTAGCAATTTCATAAATGACATTTACAGTTACGCTATTGCCGGCTTGTTTATATAGCTGACTATCTGAATTAACCGCAGCTGCACGATTAAAGTATTCGTCTGGATATCCTTGCAACCGGAAGCATTCTTTTGGTATAAGCCTGCGGATTCTATACCCGTCATATATGCCGTGTTTGTCTTGGGCTGTAAGTGTGAACATATCTTCACCGGGTTCTTTCATCCTCCTACCGTTCTGCCGTTTTTCTAACCGGTCTGGGGTTAATACAGCTTGAACAATTAAATCCATATCCGAATGATTTCCACCACTATGACCGCCGCCGGTTAAACAGGAATAATAATCTTTTTGTTTTTCTTTCCCATCCTTGCCTATTAGCATTATTTTAGGCTCGTGCCCTCCACCTTGCATCGTATCTAAACATGTTGATATTCCATTAATACTTAAAATGTCATTTCTAACTCTACATT
>Ga0209430_1001855_pt1 | contig 14711 bp, 9 predicted proteins | sample BarGraIncub1133A_FD_184504 | JGI IMG/M metagenome (GOLD analysis project Ga0209430, IMG submission 184504) | Arctic peat soil microbial communities from Barrow, Alaska - Barrow Graham LP Incubations 11-33A (SPAdes) (version 2) | ecosystem: Environmental > Terrestrial > Soil > Wetlands > Peat... | reverse complement strand
CCGCGCGACCGTTAAGGGGATGCTGCCCTCGCGGCTGCGTGAGATCGGCGCGCAGACTATCCTCTCGAACACCTATCACCTGTTCCTCCGGCCGGGCGCGGATGTCGTTGCCGAGGCGGGAGGCCTGCACGGATTCATGGGCTGGCCGGGAACGATCCTCACCGATTCGGGTGGATTCCAGGTGTTCAGTCTCGCCGATACCGTGAAGGTCACCGATAACGGCGTGGCGTTCCGCTCGATAGTCGACGGCGCCAAGCACTTCTGGACGCCCGAGGACAACATGCGGGTGCAGGAGCAGCTCGGTGCGGACATCATCATGCAGCTGGATCAGTGCCCTCCGTATCCGGCCGAGAGGCGGACCGTCGAGACCGCGGTCCGGCGGTCGGCCGACTGGGCGCGCCGGTGCAAGGACTCGCATACGAGAGACGATCAACTGCTGTTCGGGATCGTCCAGGGCGGAGTGCATCTCGACCTGCGGACCGAGAGTGTCGAGAGGCTTGCGGAGATCGGGTTCCCCGGGTACGGCATCGGCGGCTACTCGGTCGGAGAGCCCCATGAGTTGATGCTCGAGTCGCTGGAGCCGGTGTGCGACCTGCTGCCGTCCGACCGGCCTCGCTATCTGATGGGCGTGGGCAACCCGACGACGATCCTGCGCGCCATCGCATTGGGCGTGGACATGTTCGACTGCGTGTTGCCGACCCGCACCGCTCGGCTGGGTACGGCGTTCTCCAGTGAGGGGCGCCTCAACCTGCGCAATGCACGGTTCTCGCGCGATCTCGGCCCGCTCGATCCGCAGTGCGCCTGTCCGACCTGCGCGTCCTACCCTCGGTCGTACATCCGCCACCTCGTCACCACCAAGGAGATGCTCGGCGCGATCCTGCTCACCGAGCACAACCTCTTCTACCTTCTGGACCTTACGCGCCGGGCGCGCGAGGCGATCGAAGAGGGTCGCTATGCCGCGTTCCTCGACGAGTGGATGGCGAGCCCGGCGGCAGCGGACTACTAGCGTCCCGGTGGGTCGCTCTACTCGGTCACGTGCGCGCCCGCGTACGCGCGCGGCGGTGCTATCATCACGATTCGGCGCCGGACCTCCGGCGTGAGACCACGAGGGGAGCCATTCATGGCAGGGTCTGATTCCACATTCGCGATCATCTATGCGGCGGTCATCATCGGCCTGTTCTACTTCTTCCTCTATCGCCCCCAGCAGGCCCGGAGCAAGAAGGTCAAGGAGCTGATGGCCGCACTCGCCGTCGGCGACCGGGTCATGACCGCGGGCGGGTTGATGGGTACGGTGCGCTCGATCGACGGCGACATCGTCAACGTGGAGATAGCCGACGGCGTCGTTGCCCGGTTCACGCTCCGCGCGATCGTCGAGCGTCTGACCGCGTCGGAGGACCCCGCCGATGACTGACGTCCTGCCCGCGGACGCCGCTTCGAAGGCGCCGGCGGACGATGCCGTCCACGTGACGCTGCAGACGCTCGTCGCGTCCCCCGATGTCACGGCGATGATCGAGGTCGCGGACGAGTACCTTGGCGCCATCGGCTACACCGAGCACGGCTTCCGTCACGCGAACCTGGTCGCGCACATCTCCGGCAACATCATGCGCCGCCTCGGCTATGAGGGCCGTCTTGCGGAGCTGGCCGAGGTCGCAGGCTACCTTCACGACACCGGCAACTGCATCGGCCGCGATCACCATGGCGTGAGCTCCGCGCTGCTCGCACGCGACATGTTGCGCACGCTCGGCATGGATCCGTGGGAGACCGCGCACGTGATGAACGCCGTGGGCAATCACGAGGAGGAGTTCGGCGCTCCGGCGAACCCCATCGGCGCTGCGACCATCATCGCGGACAAGTCGGACGTGCACCGCACGCGGGTACGCAACACCGACCCCGCGACGTTCGACATCCATGACCGGGTGAACTTCTCGGCTCGTCGTTCGTTCCTGCGCGTGGATGGCGAAGCGCGTACCCTCACGCTCGAGATCGACATCGACACCGAGACGAGCCAGGTGATGGAATACTTCGAGATATTCCTGTCGCGTATGCAGATGTGCAGGGCGGCGGCCGAGGTGCTCGAATCGACCTTCCATCTGGTCATCAACGGGACGAAGCTGCTCTGACGTCGGATGACGCGCCCGCTGCGTCGCGCATGGTGTAGAGTTTCGAAGGATTTGGCGTCGCTTTGGGCCAACAGGGCTCGCGACGAGGCACACGATCGGAAGGCAGGGGATGGACTCCAAGCAGAAGAACTACCTCGCTTTCGCGGGTCTGGCCGTTCTGCTCATCGGCTCGTTGTTCTTCCTGCTGCCCATGAAGCAGGCGGACAGCGTTTCGTGGCAGGCGGGGACCGCGAACGGGTCGTCGACCCTGAACCAGTCGAAGGCCATCATCGGCCTCACGGCTGATGGGATCGCCGTGGCCACCACGCCGGACCCCGGGATGAAGGCGATCGCTACGCTCGAACGCATCATCGATTCGACCGCGACGGTGCCCTCGACGTGGCGCGTGCTCGCCTCGAGCGACTCGACGCTCCCGATCATGGTGCGTGGCGCGGTCGTGCAGAGCGCCGAGCTCTCCTACGGGACGACCTTCACGGTCGGCCCCGACTCGTTCCGCATCGAAGAGGGCGGTTCGAGCATCACGCAGGGCCTCGACCTGCGCGGAGGGCTGTCCGTCATCCTCACTCCCAAGAAGCAGACCGATGCCAGCGCCATGCAGCGCGCGCTGGTCATCATGAACAACCGCGTCAACGGGCTCGGCGTATCCGAGGCCACCGTCCAGCTCGAGAACGAGAACCAGGCGATCCTGGTCCAGCTGCCGGGAGTACGGGACGCACGCGGGGCGCTCGAAGTGATGGGACAGCCTGGCCAGCTCGAGTTCGTCGAGGTCGCCAGTCTGCCCACGACCCTGCAGGCGCAGATCCAGGACGGGTTCAAGATGCCCGAGGGCTCCTACAAGGCCTTCATGACCGGTGAGGTCATCACCCAGGCAGGTGCCGCGGCGAGCCAGCAGGCCGCGCAGCCCGGGTACATCGTGAAGATGTCGTTCAACGCGAGCGGCACCGCCGTATGGGGCGAGGTCACGACCCGCTCCTTCCCGACGCAGGCGCGGATCGCGATCCTGCTCGACGGGACGGTCGTATCGGCTCCGGCTGTCCAGAGCGCGATCACCGACGGACAGACCGAGATCAGCGGCAGTTTCACCGCCGAGGAGGCGAGCCGCCTCGGGACCATCCTCGAGTCGGGTGCGCTGCCGGTCGACCTGCAGTTCTCGCAGACCGAGGTCGTCGGACCGACCCTGGGGCAGGATTCGCTGAACCAGGGCGTGTTCGCTGCACTCGTCGGCTTCGCCATCGTCGCCCTCTATCTTGCCCTCTACTACCGCGGCTTCGGGCTCCTGTCGTGGGTGTCGCTGGGGTCGTTCGCGGTGCTGTACCTCGGTGTACTTGCGATCCTGTCGAGCGCCGGCCAGTACGCGCTGTCGTTGCCCGGGATCGCCGGTATCACGCTGTCGATCGGTCTGGCGGCGGATACGTCGATCCTGATCTTTGAGCGCTTCAAGGAAGAGATCACGATGGGCCGCACTCCGCGTGCCGCCGCCAAGTCGGGTACCAAGCACGCGATCCTCACGTCGCTGGACGCCGATGCGGTCACCTTCGCGAGTGCGATCCCGTTGTTCCTCTTCGCCATCGGGCCGGTCAAGGGCTTCGCTCTCACGCTCATGATCGGTATCGTCTGCGACCTCACGATCGCGATGCTGTTCACCCGACCCGCGGTCATCTTGCTGTCGGAAAAGATGATCGGCAAGATTCCCAAGTTCTTCGGCGTGAAGGGAAGTGCCGTCGATGCGTAGGCCGTTCATTGACTTCATGGGCAAGCGGAACTATCTCTTCGCCGTCTCAGCCGTCGTGCTCACCGTCGCCATCGGTGCGCTCATCTTCAAGCCGCTGAACCTCGGCATCGACTTCAAGGGCGGCACGGTCATCACGCTGACCAACGTATCGGGAGCCACGATCGCGCAGGTTCGCGATGCTGCGGCCGCCGCAGGCGTCGTGGGCGCCGAGGTGCAGGCCACCGAGCGTGGCTACATCGTGCGTTCGACCGAGACCAAGACGGTCGCCGCAGAGCAGGAGGCGTCCGCAATGGCCGCTGCGCTCAAGGTTGCGCAGACCGACCGGCAGGTATCGACGATCGGCCCCGAGTGGGGCGGCAACATCACCAATGCCGCGATGTTGGCCCTGGCCGTCTCGATCATCGCCATCCTCGTCTACATCTCGATCCGCTTCGAGTACAAGATGGCGGTCACCGGCGTGATCGCGCTCGTGCATGACGCGGTCATCACGCTGGGGATCTACGCGCTCATCGGTCGCGAGGTGACGCCGAACACGGTCGCCGCGCTGCTGACGATCCTCGGCTACTCGCTGTACGACACGATCGTCGTGTTCCACCGCATCAGAGAGAACACGCAGAACCTCAGCAAGTCGACGTTCATGGACATGGCGAACCAGTCGCTGAACCAGGTCCTCGCGCGCTGGATCAACACGGGTCTCTCCTCGCTGATCCCCGTGCTGTGCCTGCTGTTCTTCGGCGGCGAGACGCTACGCGACTTCGCGTTCGCCCTCACGGTCGGCTTGATCTCCGGAGCGTACTCGTCGGTGGCTGTGGCCAGCCCCCTGTACGCGATGTGGAAGGAGCGCGAGCCGCGCTTCATGGCACTGCGCAAGAAGTTCGCCACCGTCAAGTAGGCGGCGTACCCGCAAAAGGTTTCCAGACGGACCCGACACGCGAAGAAGCGTGTCGGGTCCGTCTGCTAACATCGCCGCGTGCCCACCTCAGCCCCGCCACTCGCGCCCTGGACCGTCACGCCCGTTGACGAAGCGCTGGTCGACGCCCTTGCGGCGTCCACGGGGCTTTCCGCGATCGTCGCCCGGGTCTGTGTCGTGCGCGGTCTCACCACTGCCGATGAGGTGAGCGCCTTCCTCACTCCGGATCTGGATCGCGACTGGCGCTCGCCCGAAGACCTGCCCGGCATGCCCGCGTGCGCCGATCGGGTCGCGCGGGCCGTGTCGGAAGGCGCGCGCATCGTCGTCTTCGGCGACTTCGACGTCGACGGCCTGACCGCTGCCGCGCTCGCCGCACGCGGTCTTGCCGCGATGGGGGCCGACGTCACCGCCACCGTCCCTCATCGCTTCAACGAGGGCTACGGCCTCTCCGCGCTCGCGGTCGCACGTCTTATCGGACTTGCGCCCGGACTCGTCGTCACGGTCGACTGCGGGATATCGAGCGCCGCGGAGGTCGATCTCTTGCTCGCGGCCGGCATCGACGTTGTGGTGACCGACCACCACGAACCTGGCGAGGGCGTGCCCGCGAGCATCCCGGTCTGCGACCCGAAGCTCGGCGACGGCGCCTTCACCGAGTTGGCCGGCGCCGGCGTGGCACTCAAGCTCATCGCCGCGGTAGGCGCCCGTCTCGGCCACCCTGACGCGTGGCGCGAGCTGACGGACCTCGCCGCGATGGGGACCGTGGGCGACGTCGTGCCGTTGCTCGACGAGAACCGCGCCCTGGTGGCCGACGGCCTCACGCGTCTTCGTGCCGGGAAGCGAGCCGGTGTCGTCGCGCTGTGCGAGGCCGCGGGCGCGGACGTGAAGACGCTGACCGCCGAGAACATCGCCTTCGCGCTCGCGCCGCGCCTCAACGCCGCCGGCCGGATCGCCGACCCGGCGGAGGCGCTCGCGCTCCTGCTCGCGGACGACCCGACGCGTGCGACCGAGCTGGCGCATGCGCTCGACACGCACAACGCGACCAGGCAGGCGGCGGAAGCCGAGCTTTCTCGCGCGGCCATCATCGAGGCGGACGCCGCGTGGCGCGAGGGCGCTCGCGTGCTCGTCGTCGCGGGCGAGGGTTGGCACGAGGGGGTGCGCGGCATCGTCGCATCGCGACTCGTCGGACGCTACGGCGTGCCCGCGCTCGTGTTCTGCGTCGCGGACGGCGAGGCGCGCGGTTCCGGCCGCAGCATCGGTGACGTCGATCTGCACGCGGCCGTCACCCGGTGTTCCGGCATGCTGACGCGGTTCGGGGGGCATGCGGCCGCGGTGGGCGTGACGCTTCCCGCCTCCTCGCTGGAGGACTTCAGGCGGTGCCTCGAGGACGCCCTCGCTGGCGTCCCGGCCGAGGCTTTCGCACGGACGATGACCGCTGACGCCGAACTGCATCTGTGGGAGGCGACGCGCGAGCTCACCGCGGGCCTGGCGGTGCTGGAGCCGTTCGGGTGTGCGAACCCCAAGCCGGTGCTGGCGAGCCGGGGAGTGTTCATGAACGGCCGCATGCTCGTCGGACGCGAGAAGGAGCACTTCAAGTTCGACGCGTACGACGGCGTCACATCCGTGCCCGCGATCGCTTTCCGGGTCCCCGGCGCGGCGGCGCTGGCCGTCAACGACACCGCCGTCGATGTCTTGTATTCGCTCGAGGCCTCGAGTTGGCAGGGGAGGCAGCGCGTCCAGCTGATGGTGCGCCGCATCGTCCCGCACATCCATCCCGGGCCGTCGCCGGCAGCCGAGCTGGTCGACGAGTTGTTCGCGGACGCGCAGCGCATCCTCGCGCGTGGCGAGTACGCGAACATCGCCGATGCCGAGTCGTTCCATACCAAGCTCGCCGGCGTCAGCTTCGAGGGCCGGCAACAGGTCGTGGAGCGTCTCGCGGCAGGTGACCTTCTGCGGCTCGTGCGCCAGCCGGAGAACCCCTTCGACACCAACGCGATCGCGCTGTTCGACCTTACCGGGGCGCAGGTCGGCTTCTTCAACAAGAAGCTGGCGGCAGCGCTCGCGCCGGAGATCGATGGAGGCCTGGTCTTCGAGGTCACGGTCACCGACATCACCGGTGGCGAGACCGGCGAGAGCCGCGGCGTCAATGTGCTGGTGAGCCGCGCGGGTCTGCTCGAGGCCGACGCTCGCGACGCGGAGGCCCGGGTGGCCCGCCGCGCGGAGTTCGCGGCCCTGCCGCCCGCCGAGCTCGACGCGGCCCTCACCCGCGCTCTCATCGGAGACCGTGCGTTGCACGACGCGCAGCGGGATGCGCTCGCACATCTCGCTGCCGGCCGTTCGTGTCTGACCGTGATGGCCACCGGGCGGGGCAAGTCGCTGATCTTCCACCTCCACGCCGCCCGGGTCGCGCTCGCGCACGCGCGGGCGAGCGTATTCGTGTACCCGTTGCGGGCGCTCGTGGCCGACCAGGCGTTCCATCTCGAGGACGTGTTCGACGGGCTCGGCCTGGCGGTGCGCCTCATCACCGGCGAGACATCACCGACCAGGCGCGACGAGCTGTTCGCGGCGCTCGACGACGGCAGCCTCGACGTGCTGATGACCACTCCGGAGTTCCTCGAGCGGCACGCCGCGAGGTTCGCCGAGAGCGGTCGCGTCGGCTTCGTGGTCGTCGACGAGGCGCATCATGTCGGGCTCGCGCGCGCGTCGCATCGCCCCGCGTACGCGCGCATGGGCGATGCGCTCGAGGTACTCGGCAGCCCCGTCGTGTGCGCCGTCACGGCGACGGCGAGCGACGAAGTCGCGGCGACGATCCGCCGGGTGCTTCGCATCGAGGAGGTGGTCCTCGATCCGACCCGCCGAGACAACCTGCGTGTCACCGATCGCCGCGGCATGTCCGACAAGGCCGGCCATCTTGCGGCGCTGGCGGCGAGCGGCGAGAAGCTCATCGTCTACGTGAACAGCCGCGAGCAGTCGGTCTCCATCGCACAGCGGATCCGCGAGGCGAGCCCCCGGCTCCTTCACAGCACCGCGTTCTACAACGGAGGCATGGCCCGGGCCGCGCGCCATGCGGTCGAGCGCGCGTTCCGCGAAGGGGAGATCACGGCCGTGGTCGCGACGAGCGCGTTCGGCGAGGGCGTCAACATCCCCGACGTGCGCCACGTCGCGCTCTTCCATCTGCCGTTCAACCGCGTGGAGTTCAACCAGATGTGCGGGCGCGTCGGCCGCGACGGGAGACCCGCGCAGATCCACCTGCTGTTCGGTGAGCGGGACGGCAAACTCAACGAGCTCATCCTCGAATCGACGGCTCCCGAGCTCGACGATCTCCGTGCGCTGTACGCATCGTTGCGGGCGCGCGCGGCGCAGGCGCCCGACGGATGGGTCGAGGCCACCAACGCGGAACTCGCCGAGGAGACGAAGAAGCGCCGCCCACGCGCACGGCTGAACGACCGCGGTGTGTCGACGGGTCTCGGGGTCTTTCGCGAGCTGGGTTTCGTGACGGGGGAGGGGACCGGCGCATACCGTCGCCTCGCCGTCGTCCCCGACCCCGAACGTGTCGACCTGACGACGTCGGTCCGCTATGCGGAGGGCGTCGACGAGGCCGATGAGTTCAAGACGTTCCGCGAATGGGTGCTCGGCGCGCCCGCCGAAGAGTTGCTGGCGGCCGTCGACCGGCCGATCCTGCCGACGCCCTGAGGCACCGTCCGCCCACGCCCGTTCCGTATCGCTGCTAGAATCGGCAGCACATTTCTGTACGGATGCGGCGGGAGCCCAGACGCGTGATGATCACGATCGAGCAGATCGAGCGCAAGGTAGCGGAGTACAACCCCTCCGCTGACCTCACCGTGCTGCGGCGCGCCTACGAGTTCGCCGCGGCCTCGCACGAGGGTCAGATGCGCAACAGCGGCGAGCCGTTCATCGCGCACCCGCTCGCCGCAGCCGGCATCTTGGCCGACATGCACCTCGACGAGCCCACCGTGGTCGCCGGCCTGCTGCACGACACCGTCGAGGACAGCTCCGCCACGGTTGCGCAGGTCCGCGCGGAGTTCGGCGAAGAGGTCGCCGCTCTCGTTGACGGCGTCACCAAGCTCGGCAAGATCAAGTTCGACTCGCGCGACGAGGCGCAGTCGCAGAACCTACGCAAGATGCTCATCGCGATGGCCAAGGACATCCGCGTCATCCTGATCAAGCTCGCCGACCGCCTGCACAACATGCGCACGATCGAGTTCCTTCCCGCGGACCGCGCGCGGGTGAAGGCCATCGAGACGATGGAGATCTACGCGCCGCTCGCGCACCGGCTCGGCATCTCGCAGGTCAAGTGGGAACTCGAGGACCTCGCGTTCAAGGTGCTTGAGCCGGCGCAGTACCATCGGATCCAGCGCCTGGTCGCCGACAGCCGCATGGCCCGCGAGGCATACCTCAAGCAGGTCATCGACGAGCTCACGACCGATCTCGGGGCCATCGGCATCAAGGCCGAGATCTCCGGCAGGCCGAAGCACTTCTACAGCATCTACCAGAAGATGTCGCAGAAAGGTAAGGACTTCAACGAGATCTACGACCTCATCGCACTGAGGATCATCGTGGACTCCGTGAAGGACTGTTATGGCGCGCTGGGCACGGTCCACTCGATGTGGAAGCCGGTGCCGGGGCGCTTCAAAGACTACGTGGCGATGCCCAAGTTCAACATGTATCAGTCGCTGCACACGACCGTCATCGGCCCCGCCGGACGCCCCCTGGAGCTCCAGATCCGCACCGAGGAGATGCACCGCACCGCCGAGTACGGCATCGCGGCCCACTGGCGCTACAAGGAGGGCGGGCACGGCGACGAGACCTTCGACGAGCGTCTCGCGTGGCTACGGCAGATGCTCGAGTGGCAGACGGAGCTCAAGGACCCCCGCGAGTTCATGGAGGCCCTGAAGATCGACCTGTTCGAGGACGAAGTCTTCGTGTTCACGCCGAAGGGCGACGTGGTGAGTCTGCGCAAGGGCTCCACGCCCATCGACTTCGCCTATCAGATACACACCGAGATCGGTCACCATACGGTCGGCGCCAAGATCAACGGCTCGATCGTGCCGCTCGGCTACGAGCTGCAGATGGGCGACCGCGTCGAGATCATGACCAACAAGGGCTCCGCAGGTCCGTCGCGCGACTGGCTCAACATCGTGCGCACCTCCAGCGCGCGCAGCAAGATCCGCTCGTTCTTCAGCAAGGTGAGCCGTACCGACGACCTCGCCAAGGGCAGGGACGAGCTGCAGAAGATCCTGCGCAAGCAGGGTCTGTCGATCGGGTCGTCGACGGGCGTGCGCGCGATGACGGCCGTGGCGAAGGAGCTCAACTTCACCGAGTCGGACGACCTGCTCGCGCATATCGGCGCGGGGAAGGTGTCCGCCAAGCTCATCGTCGGCAAGCTCATCAAGCTGCTGGCGGGATCCGAGGTCGCGCCGGAGCCGGAGAAGGTCGAGTTCACTCTCTCCACTCCGATGACCCCGCCGAAGTCGCGTCGCAAGAAGTCCGGTACCGGCGTGCGCGTGAAGGGGATCGACGACCTGCTCGTGCGGCTTGCTCGCTGCTGCAACCCGGTCCCGGGCGATCCGCTCGTGGGCTTCGTCACCCGTGGCCGTGGCGTCTCGGTGCACCGGGCGGACTGTCCGAACGCGCGTGACCTGCTCAATTCCCCGGAACGCATCATCGAGGTCGAGTGGGACGCCGAGGCCTCCACGATCTACCACGCCGAGATCCACATCGAGGCGCGCGACCGTACCGGCCTGCTGCGCGACGTGACGCTGGCACTCGCCGAGGGCGGGGTCAACGTGTTGTCCGCGAGTATCGCCACGGACAAGCAGGGGATCGCCGCGATGCGGTTCCTCTTCGAGTTGGGCAACATGGAGCAGTTGTCGGTCGTGCTCGCGCGCGTCCGCACACTCGACGGTGTGTTCTCAGCCGATCGCCTGATGCCGTCGACCGGATCGGCGCACAAGTGAGTCCGCTCACGGTCGAGCGTCTGACGCTGGGAGCGCTCGAGACCAACTGCTGGATCGTGTCCTCCGGTCCGGCGGGTCCGCTCGTCGTGATCGATCCCGCTGCCGAGCCTGAGGTGCTGCTCGAGGCGCTGCACGGTCGCCCGGTCTCGGTCGTGGTGCTCACGCACGGGCATTTCGACCATCTCGGTGTTGCGAGCGTTCTATGCGCCACCGGCACACCCCTGCTCGTTCACGCCGCCGACGCCGAGATGGTCACATCAGCGGAAGCGAACGGGGGAGCCGCGTTCGGGTTCGATGCGATCGCCCCGCAACCGGATCGTCTGCTGCACGACGGCGATCTCGTCGAAGCGCGCGGCTTGCGTCTCGAGGTCCTGCACACGCCCGGCCACACGCCCGGTTCGATCTGCCTGTTGGCGCACGGCGCGGACGGTGGGCACCTGTTCTCCGGTGACACGCTCTTCGCCGGGAGCGTTGGACGCACGGACTTCGCGGGGGGCGACCCGCGTGCGATGCGCGCGTCGATCGCGCGCCTGGCCGCGCTGCCTCCCGACACGCGGGTGCATCCGGGTCACGGCCCTGAGACCACGATCGAGCATGAGGCGCGCATCAACTTCTTCTGGCCGAGAGCGTAGGGGACCTATGAACTCCGGGATGCGGGACCTGATCCTTGTCGCGACGGGCGGCGCTGTCGGCGCAGCGGCGCGCTACGGTGTCGGCCGCCTGATGGGACCGCAGCTCACCGGTGCCATCCCGTGGCACACCTTCATCGTCAACGCGACCGGTGCCTTCGCGATCGGGTTGCTGCTCGTCGCGGCGGCCCGGCTCGGATGGCCCGGCTGGTGGCGCCCGCTGCTCGCGGTGGGCATCCTCGGCGGCTACACCACCTTCTCCACCTTCGCACTCGAGACGGTCGAGCTCGCCCTCCGTGGCTCGTACGGGACCGCGGGACTCTACGCGTTCGGCTCGCTCGCCGTGGGTCTCGCCGCGGCTGCCGCCGGCATCTTCCTGGGCCGCGCCGTCCTGTAGGGCGATCGGCGAGGATGAGCTGCACTCGCATTGCGAGAAGTACGACCCCCAACGTCGTCGATGCTTTCGAGTCGCTGTACGAAGACGGGTGCGTAGCGCTGTGAACGTGGCTGCCACCGAGCGGCGCGCATCTCCGCTTCCCTGCTACACTCGGAAGCCGACGCACCGCATGCGCCCGAAAGGCAGCGACGCTCAATGGCACAGCTCAACTACCGCGCACCCAAAGGCACCGCCGACATGCTCCCGGACACCGCTCGCGTCTGGGAGTACCTGCTGCGGACCGCGCAGGACCTCTTCTCGCGCTACGGCTACGAGCCGATCTACACGCCCGTCTTCGAGAGCACCGACGTCTTCGTGCGCGGGATCGGCGAGGCCACGGACATCGTCGGCAAGGAGATGTACACCTTCGTCGACAAGGGCGATCGCTCTCTGACGCTGCGTCCCGAGGGCACCGCCTCCATCGTGCGGTCGACGCTCGAGCACAACCTGACCGCGAACGGCCAGAGCACCAAGCTGTACTACAGCGGCCCGATGTTCCGCTATGAACGCCCCCAGAAGGGCCGGATGCGCCAGTTCTGGCAGATCGGCGTCGAGGCGATCGGCATGGCCGCGCCCACGGTCGACGCCGAGGTCATCTCGCTCCTGATGGAGTTCTTCGCCGCCGCGGGCGTGCCCCGCGCCTCCATGCGCCTGCTCATCAACTCGATGGGTGACGAGAAGTGCCGCCCGGCGTATCGCGACAAGATCGCCGGATTCATCCGCGATCACTCGGACGACCTGTGCGAGGAGTGCGTCCGCCGTGCTGAGACCAACCCGCTGCGCGCTTTCGACTGCAAGAACGAGGGTTGCCGCTCCGTGATGGCCCAGGCGCCACTGCTCCGTGATGAGCTGTGCGACGAGTGCACCGCGCACTATGCCGCGGTCAAGGCGTCTCTCGACGCGCTGGGGGTCTCCTACGAGGAGGACAGCACGCTCGTCCGCGGCCTCGACTACTACACCCGCACCGTCTTCGAGGTCCAGGCCGAGGGCCTGGGCTCCCAGAACGCCATCGGCGGGGGAGGGCGCTACGACCGCCTGACCGAGCTCTTCGGCGGCCAGCCGACCCCCGGTATCGGGTTCGCGCTCGGATTCGAGCGAACCGTTCTCGCCCTGCAGGCCGCCGGCGTCGAGGTCCCGCGTCCCGCGATCGCCGAGGTCTACGTCGCGAGGGTCACGCCCGAGGTGGCGACCGCAGCCTTCGCGCTCACCTCCCGGCTGCGGGCCGCCGGTATAGCAGCCGAGACCGATCACCAGGACCGTTCGCTCAAGGCGCAGTTCAAGGCGGCCGATCGACTCGGCGCCCGCGCAGTGGTGATCGTCGGTCCCGACGAGCTCGCCGCGGGCGAGGTCGTCGTCAGGGACATGGGAACGAGTACCGAGACACGATGCACTCTCGACGCGGTCGTGGCGCTACTCGCCCCGACCTGCGTCTGACCACCTGCCACCACGCCCCATCGAAGGGAACCACACAAATGCTGGACGCCCGATACTCCATTCGAACCCACGTCTGCGGCTCGCTGCGCTCCGAGCACGTCGGCGAGACCGTCACCCTCGCAGGATGGGTCCACCGTCGCCGCGACCACGGTGGCCTGATCTTCATCGACGTGCGCGACCGCAGCGGGCTCGTTCAGTGCACGTTCGACCCGGACGCGTCCGGCGCTGCGTTCATCACCGCCGAGACGGTGCGCACGGAGTGGGTCGTCCGCCTCACCGGTACGGTGCGCCCGCGTCCCGAGGGCACCGTCAACGCCAACATGCCCACCGGCGCGGTCGAGGTCATCATCACCTCCGCGGAGGTGCTCAACGAGTCGCTTACCCCGCCGTTCGAGATCGAGGCGGGCATCGAGACCGACGAGGTCACGCGCCTCAAGTACCGCTACATCGACATCCGTCGCCCCGAAGTCCTCGCCGCGCTGACGCTGCGCGACAAGGTCAGCCAGCGCTTCCGCAAGTCGCTCGAGCAGCGCGGGTTCCTCGAGGTCGAGACGCCGATCCTCGGCAAGTCCACGCCCGAGGGCGCGCGCGACTTCCTCGTGCCGTCCCGCATGAGCCCGGGCCAGTTCTACGCGCTGCCGCAGTCGCCCCAGCTGTTCAAGCAGCTTCTGATGGTCGGCGGCATCGAGCGTTACTACCAGATCGCCCGTTGCTTCCGTGACGAGGACCTGCGCGCCGACCGGCAGCCCGAGTTCACCCAGGTCGATATCGAGATGTCCTTCATCCGCCAGGACGACATCTTGCAGATGATGGAAGAGGTCATGCACGAGGTCATGCGCGAGGCCGGCCACGACCTCCACGTCCCGCTTCAGAGGATGACCTGGGCGGACGCGATGGAGCGCTACGGGTGCGATCGCCCTGATACGCGCTTCGGTATGGAGCTTGTCGATGCATCGACGGTCTTCCGTTGGAGCGAGTTCAAGGTCTTCGCGGGAGCCCTGACATCCGGTGGGGCGATCAAGGCGATCAACGCGAAGGGCGCCGGCGATTGGAGCCGAAGCCGTATCGATGCGCTGAACCAGTTCGTTCTCGACGCGGGCGCCAAGGGTCTTGCCTGGGTCGCATTCACGAGCGAGGGCGAGGTGCGCAGCCCCGTCGCGAAGTTCTTCACCGAGGACGAGATGGCCGGCTTGCGCGCGGCGCTCGCGGTCGAGCCCGGCGACCTGGTGTGCATGGTCGCCGACGCCCGCCCCGTGGCCAACGAGGTGCTGGGCGCGCTGCGCCTGCACTTGGCCGACGCGCTGCAGATCGTGCGGACGGGCTTCGCCACCCTGTGGGTCGTCGACTTCCCGCTCTTCAAGTGGAGCGAGGACAGCAAGAGCTGGCAGGCCAACCATCACCCGTTCACGCGTCCGTTCGATGAGCATCTTCCGCTGCTCGACACCGACCCCGGCGCGGTCCTCAGCTACTCCTAC
>Ga0209430_1001854_pt1 | contig 14727 bp, 12 predicted proteins | sample BarGraIncub1133A_FD_184504 | JGI IMG/M metagenome (GOLD analysis project Ga0209430, IMG submission 184504) | Arctic peat soil microbial communities from Barrow, Alaska - Barrow Graham LP Incubations 11-33A (SPAdes) (version 2) | ecosystem: Environmental > Terrestrial > Soil > Wetlands > Peat... | reverse complement strand
ATTTGAAATTGTATTTCAGCCCTTTGGAGTTGTATTCACCGCTTTCATCCTTGAAAACCGGATTTTCGGTCATTTTGCCGGCAGAGTCGGGGCGACCAATGGCCGTAAGCAGGCTGCTGTCCATGTTCATTTGAATATAACCGGCATCCAGGTTCAGTTTACCATATTTGACAGAACTCGTTCCGTAGAGTTTGGCAACCCCGCCTTCCTCAAAAACCAGGGAATCTTTGGCTGAATACTCAACGATTTCGGTAACGGACTGTGGCTTTTTTAATTTAGATGCTGTATCAGCCACAGCAGCTGTATCTGTAGAAATCCAGTTGGAAATGCTGTCTTTCAGACCGGCAGCGTTCGCTTTCTGCAAAGCGGCAGCTGCCCGTTGTACAGCCTTGCCTGAGGGCAGGACTTGGCCGAATAGCGGGAACACCACCAAGCTGAACAAAACAGAAAGTCGTGAAAAATACATGTACTGCCCTTAATTAGTGCGCAAAAATACGGAAAACAACTTGGAAACCCGACGGCGGGAGCGTGAAAAGTGCTTAACGACAGTAACCTTATAAGAACATTTCACACCATCGGTCAAAACGTTTCACACCATCCGCCCCGTATTTGGCGAGTTTAAGCCGAACCTCCTCCACCGAAAATTCAATAGTAAGCTGAGATTTGGAGTAAAATTTGTCTGCGAAACAGATGATTTGTTCCTCTAAACTGACGGGGACGAGGTCCCGATGGGGCAAGGGAAGGTTTTTAGCCAAGATTTCCGTCAGGTAAAGGCCGGTTCCGGTATGCCGTTCACAGACCAATCCGTAAAGGGGCAGCCCTTCCTTTTCCAGTATTTCTCGCCCCAGATAGCCGTGACAAATGTAGGGGGCATCTCCAAAACAATGAATCTCAGGAGCATTCGTGCGATAGACACCAATGTCGTGCAGCAGGGCAGCTTCTTCAATAAATGCCTTGTCCAGAGACAACTCCGAATGCTTATCTGCCAGAGAAAGTGCCTTTTGCATGACATGACGACTGTGCAAACAGACCGTTTCGAACAATTCGATATTTGAACCCAAATGACGTTTCAATAGTGAAAGGGCGTCCATACATACGTTTTATGCAAAGGAAACCAATTCTTTTTGGTTGTTGTTGATTTTACGCTATTTTTGTAAAGGTAAACCAAAAACATCCCTATGCCCTATCGGACCCTGCGCTTTCTCTTGCTTTTCCTCGGATTGTTCCTCCAAACTTCCCTTATCGCAGTCGCTTCCGGATTTACCATCGTCATCGATCCAGGTCATGGAGGTCAGGACCCTGGCACCCTCGGCTCTTCCTGCAAAGAAAAAGATATTGTACTGGGCATTGGATTAAAACTGGGCAAACTTATTGAAGCCCGTCAACCGGACGTCAAAATCATTTTCACCCGCAGCACTGACGAATTTATTGAGCTCAATCAACGCGCCATCATAGCCAACAAGGCGAAAGCCAATCTTTTCATTTCCATTCACGCCGACCATGCTGATTCGCCCAGTCCCCACGGTCCCTCCACGTTTACCTTGGGGCAGAACCGTACGGCAGAAAACATGGCCATCGCCAAACGTGAAAACTCCGTCATTCTGCTGGAAGACGATTACAAACAACGGTACGAGGGTTTTGACCCGACTTCGGCAGAATCCTACATCATGTTTGAATTCATGCAAGACAACTACATGAACCAAAGCATCCAGCTTGCCTCCACCATTCAGTCAAAATTCGTCGCCAGTGACCGTTACGACAGAGGTGTCCGTCAAGACGTCTTTCTGGTGCTACGCTGCACCAGCATGCCTTCGGTTCTGGTTGAATCAGGTTTTCTTTCCAACCCGAACGAACAGGAATTCCTAAAAAGCGAGGATGGTCAGGAGCAAACAGCGCTGTGCATTTACAAGGGTTTTGCCGACTTCAGGGCTGATTATGACCGAAAGTCCACCACCTCAGGTTCTTCCAATAAACCAACCGACAACTTCAGCAAACCCGATTCCGACAAAGTCGCTGAAACGAATTCGACGTATAGTAGTGCTGTCTCTGAAAAAAAGGAAAAGGAGCTCCTTCCGGGAACCAAAAGAACGATCAAAAAAACCACGGTTACAACGGTTACGACAACAACGACAACGCCCTTGGATACCATTGATAACGGTATCATTTTCAAAGTTCAAATCCTGGCTTCCGATATAAAACTTTCAGCAGGCAACAAAAAACTGAAAGGCCAGGATGCGGTTTTTTATCTAGAAAAGAATCTCTACAAATATACCGTAGGCAGCTTCAGGACTTTTGCAGAAGCAAACCGGAAACGCCAGGAAGTCTCCGCCCGGTTCCCGGATGCCTTTGTCATTGCTTTTAGAAACCGTCAAAAAATTGCCGTCGAGGTGGCCAGGACAGAAGCAAACAAATAAAAAATCGTACTTTTGACCCGGATACCTGTAAGCGTTCGCTCTAAATCTTCTGAAAAATGAAAACGAATTTCAAAAGTGAAGCCAAAATCGGCTTGATTGTCATAGCAGCCTTTGCCATTTTTGTTTGGGGACTCAATTACCTGAAAGGGGTCAACCTGCTGAACCCGACCAACCATTATTATGTGAACTTCACCCAAATCGACGGCTTGGTCAAATCCAGCCCAGTCATGTTGGACGGCTACCAGGTAGGGCTCGTACGGGACATCCGCTACCAATTCAACGACCCGGGGCACATCATCATCGACTTGGACCTCAACACCAAGCTTCATCTTCCAGAAGGTTCCAAAGCCATCATCCAGTCTGCGTTGATCGGAAATCCGACCGTAGTGCTCAAATTGGGAGCGCCCACTGCGAAACTTCTTAAAAGCGGCGACACACTCTTGGCAGACCGAAACCCCGGTATCATGGATAAATTGCAGGACGGTATCCTGGCGGATGTACAGCACATGATCCAACGATCCGACTCCCTGCTGGCAAGTGTGGAGACGTTGGTCAACAATGGCAGCCTCAACCACTCACTGACATCCATCGAAAAAACGAGTAAGGAACTGTCCCTGCTTTCCGTCAAACTAAACAAGTCCATGGACAAGCTTCCCAGCATCCTGGACAATGTTTCAGCCATGACGGCCGAATTCTCTGCAGCAGGCACCAAAATCAATCAGATCGATGTCGCCTCCCTGAACAAAACCCTCACGCAACTAGAAAATATAACGCTAAAACTCAACAGTACAGACAATTCCATGGGATTGCTACTGAACGACAAATCGCTTTACCAGAACCTGAGTTCCGCGACCTTTAACTTGGGTACGACCGCATCAAGTGCGAATGCCTTGCTGCTCGATTTGAAGGCAAGTCCAAAGCGCTATGTCCATTTCTCGCTTTTCGGACCGAAACAAAGCAAGTAATTTTGTTTTAGTTTGTAAGTAGAATTTTTCTTTCTTCTCTTTTTTACGATTTAACACAAAAATAATAATGTACCGCAACCCTTTATTAACAGGGACTTAAAGGTGTGTATGTCATTATTGCGCTCTTAGACTGCCAAATTTGCAAGGTGTTCGATGCAAGACAGTTAGAGATTGTTAACTTTTTAATATGTTAATCTATAGTGGTTTAACTAATGACCTGACAGTAAACGATATACATTTTTACGAATTTTCACTGAAAAAAAGCGTTTGCAGAATCCTTTTTTTTTTCCAAAATTTGCATTCCCAAGTTTTTAAGCCCTATCACATACAATGACCTTAAATCACGAGTCCCTCTGGAATCAATGCCTGAGCATTATTAAAGATAATGTCCCCGAGTTGAGTTACTCTACGTGGTTTATTCCCATTGTTCCGTTAAGGTACGAAGAAAAAGCCCTGTTAATCCAGGTTCCCAGCCATTTCTTTTACGAACAGCTCGAAAGTCAATACGCCGACCTTATCGGTAAAGCCATCTTGCGGGTAACAGGTGAAAATACCAGACTCTTGTATCAGGTTATGGTTTCCGATACATCCATGCTGTTGGCTCCTGAAAGTCACCAACCAAACGTGAACCGGATTTCCGGCATCCCGACCCGCCTTACCACCTCGAACAATCCGTTCGAGCAAATGGTGCCTGGAAAATTGGAACCTCAGCTCAACTCCAACCTATCCTTCGGAAACTTCATCGGCGGTGAAAGCAACATGCTGGCCAGAACTGCTGGTTATTCCATTGCTGAAAAGCCAGGTAAGACCATTTTCAACCCCTTGTTCGTACACGGCAAGTCCGGTGTGGGCAAGACGCACCTGCTTCATGCCATCGGGAACGCCGCCCTGCAGCAAAACAGCAACCTGCGTGTCCTTTACGTTTCCTCCCACCTGTTCCAGGTTCAATACTCACAAGCCTACCTCAACAACACCGTCAACGATTTCATCCACTTTTACCAAAGCATCGATGTCTTGTTGATCGACGATATTCACGAACTGAGTGGCAAGACCGGTACTCAGAACGTATTTTTTCACATCTTCAACCACCTGCACCAAAACGGCAAACAGCTGGTCATCACCTGCGACCGTCCCCCAAAAGACATCGTCGGTATTGACGACCGCTTGCTGACCCGTTTCAAATGGGGCCTGACGGCGGAAATGGAAAAACCCAACTACGCCCTTCGTGTAGCCATCCTGGACAGCAAAATCATGCGCGACGGACTTCATTTCTCGCGCGAAGTGGTCGAGTACATTGCCAGAAATGCGACGGAGAATGTTCGCGACCTCGAAGGCATCGTCGTTTCCTTGATGGCTCATTCCGTCATCTACGAAAAGGAAGTGGACATGGAGCTTGCCAAACGGGTTGTTTCCAACGCCATTAAGATTCAGGAACGCCAGATTTCGGTGGAACTCATCGAAGAAGAAGTCTGTAAATACTTTGATCTCGAGTTGGAAATCATCCAATCAAAGTCCAAGAAGCAGGAAATTTCACAAGCCAGGCAAATTGCCATGTACCTTTCCAGAAAGTACACGGACAAATCTTATTCCAACATCGGTGAACTGATAGGCAAACGCGACCATGCCACGGTGCTGCACGCCTGCAAGACCGTTGGAAACTGGATAGAAACGGACAAGAAGTTCCGAACTTGTATTCAGGAGTTGGAACAGCTTATCCAAGGCACCGCATGATGTCTATGTGATGTTTTCATAGGACGTCAATCTCTGCGTTGCTTATTATTCGCCACTCCTCACGTACGAAAAGTACGCTCCGGGGTGTCTCACAACAAGCGCCTTGACCTTGGCGCCCTATGAAAACATCACTCATCACATTGCCAAACTTTTTTATTTCAAGAAACCTTGCTTTTTGATGGCTTTGATCCAGGCTTCCGAGAAGAACTCGTTGTCTGCCTTTTTGTAGCGAATATCGGTGTAAATCTGGGCGAGGGTTTCCTTCTGATTGATTTCAATAAAACGAAGGGATTCTTCAAGTGCTTCTTTTTCAGCATAAATCCTATCAATGGCAACACTATCAAATTGGGTATACGTTTCCTGATGGACGATGCCTTCCAAGGGCAGTCGATCAGGAAGCGGCGTACTTGCCGGCTCTTTGGGATAACCCACGCTGAGGGTCGTGACCGGCAGCACCAGTTGGGGTAAACCAAGCACGTCGATTATCATTTCGGCGTTATAGGTGGTCGTGCCCAAGTAGCAAATACCGAGACCTGCCTCCTCGGCGGCCACACAGAACGTCTGCGCTACAATAATGGCATCAATTGCCGCGTAGGTCAATGCCTGGACATTATCGAAGCCAGGGGCTGCATTGCGTTGCAGGCACCATTGGCCAATACGGTTGAAGTCGACACAAAAAGTCAGCACGACAGGAGCCTCGGTTACCTGTTTCTGATTGAAATGCGCCGGAGCGAGTGCCTGTTTTTGTGCAGCATCCCTGGTCACAATGATACAGTAGGCTTGCATGTTCCCGGTATTGGAAGAATGACAGGCCGTTTCAAGCAAATCAATCAACAGGGTTTCATCCAGCTCTTTTTCAGAATATGCGCGAACGGTACGTCGGTTTTTAAGAAATTTCATACGAAAAATTGAGTGTCAATGTTTTCTTTTTTCTACTACAAAAGTAGCCTATCTTTCTAAATTCCGATCAGGTTTGCTTACTTTTAATTTCACTGACCTTTTTTAAAAATATATATCGAATATTTATGCCAATTTCCAAAATGGAAAACTTTTCGACTACACTTTTTTTGTATTTGTTTGATTATCTGGTTTTTGTATATTGTTTTGGGAAACTTTCATTATTTCCAAAACAAATCACTCGAAACATTTTGTCAAGTCGTTTATTCAAACTAAAATTGTAATTCTAAAAGATTGTGAAAAACACTACCCAAAAAAATACAGCAAACATTTCTAAATCAACACAATTGAAACAGAAGACTTACACACACGACGAAGCCTTCCAATCATCTCTGGAGTATTTCCAGGGCGATGAATTGGCGGCAAGAGTTTGGGTCAACAAGTATGCCCTGAAGGATTCCTTCGGAAACCTGTACGAAGTAACCCCGGACGACATGCATCACAGACTGGCATCCGAAGTTGCCCGTATAGAAAAACGTTACCCCAACCCAATCTCTGAAAAGGAACTTTTTGGCCTTTTTGAACATTTCAATTACATCGTACCCCAGGGGAGTCCGATGGCCGGAATCGGAAACAATTTCCAGATCGGGTCCCTTTCCAACTGCTTCGTCATTGGCGTGGACGGTCCCGCCGATTCTTACGGAGCGGTCATCAAAATTGACGAAGAGCAGGTTCAACTCATGAAGCGCCGCGGCGGTGTCGGTCACGACCTCTCCCACATCCGCCCCAAAGGAACTCCTGTGAAGAATTCTGCCCTCACCTCTACCGGTATCGTACCGTTCATGGAGCGTTATTCCAACTCCACCCGCGAAGTAGCTCAAGACGGCCGTCGTGGCGCACTGATGCTCAGTGTTTCCATTCAGCACCCTGATTCTGAGTCATTTATTGATGCCAAGATGTCGGAAGGCAAAGTCACCGGCGCCAATGTTTCGGTCAAGATCACCGATAAATTTATGGAATCGGTTGCCAACGGTACGCCGTACACGCAGCAATATCCAGTCTACAGCGAGAACCCCACCTTCACCAAGGAAACTGACGCTACAGCCCTTTGGAAGAAAATCGTACACAATGCCTGGCAGTCTGCCGAACCCGGGGTGCTTTTTTGGGACACCATCCTGCGCGAATCCGTTCCCGATTGCTACGCTGACCTCGGTTTCCGTACCGTTTCCACCAACCCTTGTGGTGAGATCCCCCTTTGCCCCTACGACAGTTGCCGCTTGCTTGCCATCAATCTGTATTCCTACGTGAACAAGCCCTTCACTGCCGAAGCCCGTTTCGATTTCAACCTGTTCTCCAACCATGTGGCCCTTGCCCAACGCATCATGGACGACATCATCGACCTGGAAATGGAAAAGATCGACAACATTCTGGAGAAGATCACTTCCGACCCGGAAGGTGACGACATCAAACGCACCGAAACGGATCTTTGGTTGAAAATCAAGAAAAAAACAGCTCAAGGTCGTCGTACCGGAGTAGGCACCACTGCTGAAGGCGACATGCTGGCCGCTCTGAACCTGCGTTACGGCACCGAAGAAGCCTCCGACTTCTCGGAAGAAATCCATAAGAAACTGGCCATCGAAGCCTACCGTTCCTCCGTTTATCTGGCAAAAGACCGTGGTGCCTTCGAAGTGTTTGACGCTGCCCGCGAAGCCAACAACCCCTTCATCAATCGTTTGTTCGATGCTGATCCAAGCCTGAAGGAAGCCATGGTGAAATACGGCCGCCGCAACATTGCTTGCCTGACCATAGCACCCACTGGCACCACCAGCCTGATGACCCAAACGACATCGGGTATCGAGCCCGCCTTTATGGTCATCTACAAACGCCGCCGCAAAATCAATCCGAATGACAAGGGCTCAAAAGTAGACTTCAAGGATGAGAACAACGACAGCTGGGAGGAATACGTGGTTTTCCACCACAAGTTCGTAACCTGGATGGAAGCCAACGGCTATCCGACAGCCAAAATTTACACGGCGGAAGAACAGGAAGAACTCTTGCAGAAATCGCCTTACTACAAAGCCTGCTCCAACGATGTGGACTGGATGCAAAAAGTCAAGATGCAGGGTCGTATCCAGAAATGGGTGGACCACTCCATCAGTGTGACCATCAACCTGCCCACCGATGTCGACGAAGAACTCGTCGGCCAGCTGTACATGGAAGCCTGGAAGAGTGGCTGCAAAGGCTGTACCGTTTATCGCGACGGTTCCAGAAACGGTGTGTTGCTCTCCAATACTCCTGCCAAGAAAGAAGAAAAAGAGGAAAAGAAACTGATCTGCTTTCCGGAAGTTTCCCCGAAACGACCCAGAGAACTCAATGCCGAAGTGGTTCGCTTTCAAAACAACAAGGAAAAATGGATTGCCTTCGTTGGTCTTCTGAACGGTCGACCCTACGAAATCTTTACGGGTATCCAGGACGATGATGAAGGCATCATGCTTCCCAAGAATGTAACCAACGGTAAGATCATCAAAAACGTGGACGAATTTGGCCAGAAGCGCTACGACTTCCAGTTCTCCAACAAGAAAGGCTACAAAACAACGGTTGAAGGCCTTTCTGAAATGTTCAACAGCGAATTCTGGAACTATGCCAAATTGATTTCAGGGGTATTGCGTTACGGTATGCCCATCGACCAGGTACTCAAACTGGTTGGCGGGCTCGAGCTGGATACCGAATCCATCAACACCTGGAAGAACGGTGTGGAGCGGGCATTGAAGAAATACATGCCGGATGGTGATGCAAAGGGGCAGACGTGTCCGGAATGCGGACGCGAAACCCTTGTGTTTCAGGAAGGCTGTCTTCATTGTACCAACTGTGGCCACTCCAAATGTGGGTAATTGATCTACGATACCATAAAAAAGCGACTGAAAGGTCGCTTTTTTTATAGGCAGCTGACTCTCGACACGACACTCACAAAGTGTTGATAACTTCTTTACAATTTGTACGTGCCTGTATATTTCTTACCAAATTTTATATTGTATTTTTGACAAAAACATTCAAAACACTTTTGTTCAAAATGGACAACTTAGGAATTACGATAAGAAAACTTCGGGAAGAGAAGGGACTACCTCTGCGATCAGTTGCTGCATACCTCGATATTGATCAAGCAATACTAAGCAAAATAGAAAGAGGTCAACGCCATGCATCCAGAGAACAAGTTGTAAAACTAGCATCGTATTTTAAGATGGATGAAAGTGACTTGCTTGTTTCTTGGCTCTCTGATAAATTGGTTTATGAAGTAGCAGACGGCTCAGTCCCCTATACTATCGCATTAAAAGCTTTACAAGTAGCCGAGGAAAAAATTAAGTACAATAACTCAAAGGGGAACATTTGTAAATAGCTTTTACAAGTTATCAAACATAACAATATGCCAACACTCCATTTCAAAGGAAAAACTTTTGTTCAAAATCACCACTTGGCAGTAAAGTATCACCAATTGGTACCAAATAAAGAATTGAGTTTAACCGACAAAGTTTCCTTGCACGATAACCTGATAATTCAAGGAGACAACCTGAAAGTATTGAAGGCTTTGCTTCCTACTTATGCTGGAAAAATAAATTGTATTTGTATCGACCCACCATATAATACTGGATCAGATAATGGAAAATGGGTTTACAATGACAATGTAAATAGTCCAATGATCAATGAATGGCTGGGCAAAGTAGTTGATAAGGAAGATTTAACTAGGCATGATAAATGGTTGTGCATGATGATGCCACGTTTGAAATTATTGAAAGAATTGCTTCATGAAGAAGGGGTTATATTCATTTGTATTGATGATAATGAGGAATCGAATCTTAAAATACTTATGGATGAACTATTTACTGAATCAAATTTTATGGGTAAACTTCCCCGTAGGACAAAGTCCGGTGGCGGTAGCGCCGCTTCTGATTTTGCAATTGAACATGACTACGTTTTAGTATATGCTAAAAATAAGGAAGCAGTTCCAAAATTATTTATTCCACATGACCCAGATTATGCAGTGCGATATAAAGAAGAAGATAAGGATGGTAAATATTTTTGGGATACAATGGAACGGTCATCAACTGCAACTATACCATACAAGATTATTGCGCCTGATGGTGAAGTACTTACCGGCAAATGGTTCCGTGCTGAAAAAACTTTTTTAGCCGATTTGGAAAGAGGAGAAGTAAAGTTTCTAAAAAAGAAAGATGGAACATGGAGTGTTCAATTTAAGCAAAGAATGGGACAAGGTCGCAAAATTAGATCTCTAATAGAAAACGAATTTAAATCGAATCAAGCTGAATACGAAGAGTTTGGGATAAAAAGAAAATTTGACTATCCAAAGCCTGTTTCACTAATAAAAGAATTAATAAAAGCTTCAACCGATGAAAATGCGATCATATTAGACTCTTTCGCCGGATCTGGGACTACTGCTCATGCGGTTTTAGAACTTAATAAATATGACAAAAGCAACCGAAAATTCATTTTGGTTGAAATGGAAGACTATGTAGATGAAATTACAGCAGAAAGGGTAAGAAAAGTAATCAATGGTGTTCCTAATTCCAAAAATTACGAAACTGGCACAGGTGGCACTTTCAGCTATTTTGAACTAGGCGAAACAATCGAAATGGAAAGTTTACTGAAAGGCAAGAACCTGCCTTCATTTACAGAGTTTGCCAGATACCTTTTCTACACAGCCACCGGCGAAGAGTTCAACGAAAAATCCATCAACGAAAAAACAGGTTTCATAGGCGAAAGCAAAAACTACGAAGCATATTTGTTTTACAAAGCAGACATTGAATGGTTAAAGAAGAATGCCTTGACATTGGAACGTTGCAAATCGTTACCGAAATTTAAAAACAAACAGCGTTTGGTTTTTGCTCCTGCAAAATATGTGGACGATCCTACTTTGCTAGAATTCCGTATTGACTTTTGCCAATTGCCTTACGAAATTTACAGAATACAGAAATGATACTAAAGCACTATCAGGAAAAGGTATTGAAAGAACTGAAAGAGTATTTATCTGCTCTTTCAGAATTCAATGCCAAATACGAAAAGGCGTTGGAGTTCGATGCTGATATGGCAAGGGATTATAACTTTCCAAGACGAGCCTACGAACAGGCCACTGGCAGAACTGTTTACTATTCAAAAACCAATGGATTACAGGAGCCTTTACCCGACATTTATTTAAAAGTACCGACCGGTGGTGGTAAAACATTTCTGGCTTGCCACGCGATTGACAGCATTCAAAAAACATTTCTAAAAAAACAAACGGGCTTGGTTTTATGGATCGTTCCATCAACACAAATCTATCGTCAAACCATCGATGCACTTAAAGACAGAGATCATCCATATAGACAGATTTTAGATATCTCAAGCGGCGGCAGGACATTAATCAAGGAAAAAAACGAAATTTTTAATCGTCTTGATATGGAGGAACATTTGGTTGTGCTCATGCTGATGTTGCCTTCTGCCAATCGACAAAACAAAGAAACATTAAAGGTTTTTAGAGACCAGGGCGGTTTTACAGACTTTTTCCCTAGAGAAGATGATTTTGAAGGACATAAAAAACTGAAGGAACTCATCCCAAATTTAGATTGCTTCATTACCGAAATGGAACTATTCGGAACGCAAATTAAAACTTCACTTGGTAACACTTTGAAAGTATTGCGTCCGCTAGTTTTAATTGACGAAGGACATAGAGCTTATGGAGAATTGGCAAGGAATACCGTTCGGAATTTTAATCCTTCATTCATACTGGAGCTTTCGGCAACTCCCCCGCCAAACAGTAATGAATTGGTGAAAATCACTGGGCGTGAATTGCATGAAGAAGAAATGATAAAGTTGGATATTCACTTAACCAACAAAACAAGTTTAGATTGGCAAGACACTTTATTGGCAAGCTATGAAAAACGAAACGACTTAGAGAAAAAAACAAAAGAATACGAAGGAAATACAGGAATCTATATTCGACCAATTTGTTTGATACAGGTTGAGAGAACAGGAAAAGATCAAAGAGATAAAAAGTTTATACACGCAGAAGATGCCAAGGAATATTTGATTAAGAAATGCAATGTTCCTGAAAGTAATATAGCCATTAAGTCAAGTGAAAAAGACGATATTGAAGGAATAAACTTATTCACCAACGATTGTGATATTCGTTATATCATAACCAAACAAGCCTTGCAAGAGGGATGGGATTGTTCGTTTGCGTACGTGCTTACCGTGCTTACCAATCCATCTTCAGCAACGGGCATTACACAATTAGTTGGTCGAATTTTAAGACAACCATTTGCACGTAAGACCAAAATTAAAGATTTGGACGAGTGCTATGTTTATACTTTTCGCCAAAATGCCAGCACCTTGGTTCGAGAGATAAAATCAGGTTTGGAAGATGAAGGATTGGGCGATATTGCAGGGCGAATAGTAAGCGATACAGGAACCGACACAGGCGGTTTAAAAGACCAAGAAATTCAATACCGTCAAGGATTTAAGAAATTTGAAGGGAAAATTTACTTGCCAAAATTTGTAATTCAAGAAAAAGAAAGTTGGCGAGATATAAATTTTGAAATTGATATTTTAAGTCAAATTGATTGGGAAAACATCAATATTGAAGAAATAAAAACCCTTTCATTACAAAATAAGCGAAACAAAGAACAGGAAATTGCTTTGGGTTTAAGTGACGAAGAAAAAGATTTGCTAAAAGAAACCGGCAGAGAAGAAAAAATTGGCACTTTAGAAATTGATGAAGTATTTCTGACTAGACAGATTACTGACATTGTACCAAATCCTTGGCATTGCTACCAACTAGGCGAGAAAGCAATAAAAATGCTTTTACTAAAATACGACCGAGAAACAGTTGCCACCAACTTTGTTTTTGCAATTGAAGAACTGAAAAAGATTTTAGAAAAGGAACGCAACCGTTTGGCAGAGCAGGTTTTTAGACAAATGGTCGAGAGTAAGAAACTTTGCTTCTTTCTAATTTCAGACAAAGGCGGTTTCGTTTTGCCATCAAGAATAAAAGTAAAAAGCAACAAACAATTGAATCGTTCAGACAATACACCCATTCAAAAATCGCTGTTTGACTATGTTCCCGAAGAAAATATTAATGACCTTGAAAAATCGGTAGCTATTTATCTTGACGAACAAGAAAAATTGTTGTGGTGGTATCGTAATATGAGCAGACAGGATTATCATATTCAAGGTTGGAAACGAAATAAAATTTACCCTGACTTTATTGCTGCAGATAAGCAAGTTGAAAAAGACGATTACGGAACCGTCTATGTTTTAGAGACAAAAGGCATTCATTTAAAAAACGAGGATACAAAATATAAACAAGACGTCTTTGCCTTTTGCAATGAACTTGGCGCAAAGAAAGCTTGGAAAGAATTATTTGACGAATTTCCAGACCACAATTTTGAATTTCAAGTGGTGTTCGAGGATGAATGGCAAAACAAAATCAATCAATTAATGGCCAACTAATAGCCCCGAATTGTAGATTTTCGATTGATCAAGTACAACAAAGAATCAACTATAAAGGAGTAGTTAGGCTTCGGGCATTTTGCAGGTACCGTTCAAGGCGGCGCCGGATTCGATGATGAGGGTGGAGGTTGTGATGGTGCCGTCGATGCGACTTTGAGATTTCAGCGATAATTGTTCTGGTGCTACGACGTTACCTTTGACGGTACCTGAAATTTCGGCATTGGAGCACGTAATGTTGCCGATCAATGAGGCGGCAAGACCGAGGATGACTTTTCCTTCACTGACGATGTTGCCTTCCATCAGACCATCCAATCTCAGATCGGTGTCGGAACTGATGTCACCTCTGATTTTGGCGCCAGGAGCCAGAATGCTGTAAACAGTGACAGGGGGGTTAGATACTTCTTTTGCCATGATTGTTCGATTAGTGGAGCAAAATTACGATTTATATTGAAAGAACAAAGTACATTTGCAACAACAAAATAAACAAGCCATGGACTTTCTCACACTTAACAATATGCAGTTCCACGCCTTTCATGGTGTATTTGAACAGGAACAGATAATAGGGAACACCTATTTCGTTGACTTAAAGATCGGTGCGGATTTCAGCAAGGCATGTAAAACCGATCAAATTGAAGACACCATCAACTACGCATCCGTCTTTCATGAAATTCAAGAAGAGATGAAATCTCCCTGCAGACTCATCGAACACCTGGCCGAAAACATCTGCCAACGACTCAAAAAGCGATTTATAGAATGTAAAGTCCTTGAAATCAAGCTGACTAAGCAAAATCCACCGCTTCATGGCCAGCTTGAAAGCGTCAGCATTATTTTGACCCGTTAACGTATTTTTTGCATCCGGCAGGATAATCCATCAAAACTTTATGTACTTTTGTCGTCCTTTTCGCGTCGGAATTAAACAATCCGCATGAGATGAGTTTGTGAAACTTTTTGAATCCGGGCAATTCGGATTAAACCTTTTCAAAACATCACGACGATGAAGAATAAGTATATTCACTTGATTGAACAATCCTTTGAGTTCCCCAATGAGGAGTTTAATGTGGTTGAAAACGAACTTCAATGGTTCAACATTCCTTTGATGGATGTCATCAAACAGTATGGAACACCCTTGAGAATCTTCTATTTACCCAAGATCGCACAGAACATACAACGTGCCCGAAAGATGTTCAACGTCGCCATGGCGAAGGCGGATTACGACGGAG
>Ga0209430_1001853_pt1 | contig 14741 bp, 15 predicted proteins | sample BarGraIncub1133A_FD_184504 | JGI IMG/M metagenome (GOLD analysis project Ga0209430, IMG submission 184504) | Arctic peat soil microbial communities from Barrow, Alaska - Barrow Graham LP Incubations 11-33A (SPAdes) (version 2) | ecosystem: Environmental > Terrestrial > Soil > Wetlands > Peat... | reverse complement strand
CTCTTCCTCCAAGGATTTCCCGGCGCAATTTACAGCTTTTAATGCATATAATGAACCTCCCATCGAATGATCTGCCATGTGAGCAGTCGCTACAGCATGACCCGCTGCACGCACCAAGGCTATCTGAACTGGATCCTTCAATTCCCTGGCAAATGCCAGCATATCGACAGAAGCTTTTCGTGCATCACCAACCGTCGCATTTCCTCGCTCCCACTCTTTTCCCGCTCGAAGTGCATGCAAAAGACGTCCATCCAGCTTATCCCCAAACAAATGCAACACATGTTCCACACAGGCGCATGCCCACCCCATCAATTGCCAATGCTGCTCCTTTTTCAGAGGACCACCACGGTGTTCAGCAACGAATCGCCTGTCGCGCATCTATTCCTTCGAATTCTTATACCGCTTGTAGCCCCATCTTCCCAAGAAAACAACCAGCAAGACAACCCACAAATAAGCTAAAAATGTAAGCACATAAAGAAAAACTTCCCAACCATTTTTCAATGCACTCCAGAATGCCCCAAAAAACTTTTCTGAATAATTTACCTTTTCATAAAACGAAACCCGTAACGTACTGTACGCCACTTGATCCGTCAAATATTTCAATCGCCCTTCCACCGATTCGATTTCAGAACGAAGATCGGTCAATTGTTTTTGGATTTCCAGGACTTCTGTCAGATTTCGTGCCTTGTTCAATAACTCCGTCAACTTCAGCTCCGATTCCTTTCTAATCTTCATTCGAGCCTCCGTATCAATGAATTCCTCCGTTACATCGGCGATGGACGTCGTTTTACTTTCAAGCTTTTCCACTTGTACATTTTTCAGAATGCCGGTGACCAAACTGTCAAATCGATCTGCCTGAACCCGAATGATCAGATTGTACCCGACTCTGGATTTGTTTTCATAGCTGTCATCCTCCGTAATCAAAGCGCCATAAGTCTTTACAACCTTCTTGATATCCGTGTTGGTCGTTTCCGCATTCTTGGTCTCAAATTCCAAATGCCCGTTTTTTATCAGCATTCGGTCTTCCATTTTGACCTTATCAAGGTTCTTATTCATTTCAGCACCTGCTGAATGCTGACTTTCAAATTCACCAGCTTTTTTACACCCAAATAATGTGAGCGAAATCAAGAGAAAATAACTTACTTTTTTCATCTCATTATTTTTTATTTATACATTTTGGTATTCGATGCAACTCGCCAAATAATTGTTCACTTGTGTGAGCAATTGCTCATGGGCTCGTTTCATAATTCGTGTTTATCGATTTAATAGAATTCAGACAATACATGAACTGCCCGCAACGTAATCCATTTCGAGTTTTCACCCTTCACCTCCACGTTGTGAATCATTCGTCCGTTAAAAGAGTTTTCCAGTATCCATCGTTTTTCGGCATTCTGTTTAGATCGCAGCAAATCGATGGCAGATTGCATGCGGACATCCTTACAACCCAAATTTATCAGAATCTCCAGAATCTCTAGGACATCTGACTGATACATCAATGGAAAGCCAAATCTAAGCCAACCTGGTTTTGAAACCGTTTCCAGGTTATGACTTTTTTTGTAAATATGGTGGGATAACACATATTCCGTCAACTCTTGTATCTTATGATTCACTAAATCCGATCTGCTTGCTGTCGGAATGGCCGCTAAAGCTTTCAAGGACTTGATAACACCCATAAAACAGGAATGCTTGCCCCAACAGCTTTCAAACCGATCGTACGGCCAATACTTCGGTACACCCGATACTCCATCATCACAACGCTGATACTGACAAATCCAATGGATAGCTTTCTGAACCCGCTCATCATTCAAAAAGCCAAGCTCAATCAGGCTGAAAACCATGTTTCCAGTCAAACAAGGAATCACTTCCGAATGCCTTCCCCCTCCCACCTTTCCACTTTCATTCACGGAAAAACCAAAACCAGTTCTGTCAAAAGAATGCTCTAAAATGAATTCACAAGCTCTTCTGACTCGTTCATCTCCAGAATCGGCAGCCAATTCGGCTAAAAGGATCAATTGCCAGGCGGATCCTTTGTATTTATCTAAATAGAACCGCTTTTCTTCACCCCAAAACCCATCCGGTTTTTGTTTTTCCAAAAGCTTTGGGACTAGTCCGGAAATCATGATTTCATTCTTAGCTCCAATAACCTGAAGATGATCCATTGCAACGTTTTGCAATTTCGTCAACGCAAAATAACGAACAGAAGGATTATTATTTTCTAATAGCCACTTCATAGTTGCAGCATCCGCTATTTCTGACAAATGGTTCATCGCATGCAAATCATTAAAATTACAACGAATATGTAATGCCAATTCTTGTCCTTAACCCACTCCAATAAATCAATTGCCTGTTAATCCTGCCGGTATCCCAATTCAATCCCAAGCCTACCTTTGTGGCAATTCGTTTATTCAGTTTGTAGGAGAACCCAACATTGGGTTCTACAAAATACGAGTATTCAACAACCTGATCTGAATTGGATTGATTATCCAAATCGTATAGGATAAGCGATTCCGCCACATCTAAAGTGGATTGTATGACACCAACTTTAAAATTAGTATAAAAGTCTAACTTTTTCGTCAAATTGTAGAGACTTTCGCTTTCAAGCCCAAATTGAAAAGCTTTCAGCAACATATCGAGTTTATAAACTCCCGAATAATCACTGGAATAGTTTCGACCTCCCGTTGTCAAAAAAGCTGCATTAAATCCAAATAGGGTATTCTTGTCCAAATAGAAATCCAAACTCATGGAGTGATTCAAATAATTGGGGAATTTTTCGACCGCATTAATCGGAAAGGAATAGGTATGTTGTTCGAAACCATGTTGCATGGCTTTAATTCGACCCAGATTATAAAAACCAAATCCAGGTTCGTAACTAAACCGAACCGTTTGACCCACACAACATAGCGGCAAAAAGCAGATAATCGCCAAAAAAGGAATTTTTTTTAACATGTCGCCGTTGGTTAATTGCCTTGATTATCAGAATTTTAAAGTCAGGCCCATTCCATTTGGGGTTAACCCCAAGGTCAAATCGACAGTGTTTGGATTTGTGTTATTCAACGAACGTGTTACGTTGTAATTATCAACTGCCTTTTTCATATTTCGGCTTGCCGAATGAGCTATTGGAATCTGCACCATAATCAGTCCGCACCCAACTACCACCATGGACCAATAGATCGGTTCCTTCGCTAATGCCCTCGCTAAGGGTACAAACAAACAAGATGCTTCCCCGATCATCATAAAAGCCGAAAGATTGGTCGCATTTATACTTTGATTGTAAAATTTCACAGAGGATGGATTACCTTTCAATAATGTTTGCAGACTATCCATAGAAAGTACCTGACCTGCTTGTTCATATCTGAAACCAAAACCGTGCCACACTCGCTCTATTCGCTCATTTTTACTTTGGCTGAATGCCAAAATACTAACAAAAAGACAAAGTAATAAAAGCTGAAATCTTAGTAACTTACTCATAAAGGGATTCACCACCGTTAAATGTCACTGTATTTATTTACAGTTAACACAAATATAGGAACTATTGCTAATTCAGACAAGATTTTCTAGCACCTCATAAACGATTGGACAGGTTTCAGCATTCTTGACCGATAAATTATAGATTTGGTAGAACCTTTTCCGGTCAGTATGTGGATATTCCCTGCACGCTTTTGGGCGTGAGTCATAAATGCTGCAATAATTATCGGAGGGCAGGAAAGGACACGGCATAGTCTTAAATACTCTGTCACCATCTTCATCCGTTCTAAAATACTGATTGATAACATCCATAGATTTCATTCGCAAAGCTTTGGCAATTCGTTCTACGTCCTTTTCTTCAATCCGTGGCCCCAACTCCTTGCAACATCTCGCACATTTCAGACAATCAATGACTTCTGAGTATTTTTCGTGTAATGCATGGACCACCAGATCCATCCCTTCCAACTTCTTTTTGTTCTGTGAAAGAAACTTCTTCCATTTGGGAGTCGCCTTTACCGCAAGAAAAGGCAACGTGCTGTAATCCGAAGGTTTAATCAATTTTAAGAAAATTAATCTGCATCCATAAACTCTGCAGCATCGTTATAAAGCATTTTATTCTTTCCAAAAAACGAAATAATCTTACCACTTAGCAAGCCCGCGACAACGGCCAATGCTACCGTAACAGCGATTCCTTTTAATTGGGCAGAAATATCAAGTCCGGGAACAACGACAATCGCAGCAAGACCACCAAATATACCGGGAATTCCATGAAGATTTGAAACACCACATGTATCAATGATCTTATGGAATTTTTGTTGTTTCTCCTGCAAGATGGCAAATCCAACGGTTGAAATGATTCCTGCAACAGCACCGATGATCATCGCCTGAGGATGGCTGGCAAAATCACAGGTTGCACCGATAGCAACACCCCCTGCCAGTGCAGCGTTGGCAATATCGGCAACATGAACTTTACCGCGAATCAAAACCGATGCAAAATAGGTTGCCATCGTTGAACCACACAATGCGAGAAAAACATTCACAACAGTATGCGGAATAGATTCTACAGGAACTAGTGCTGCACAAAAACTTGGCCAGAAAACCCACAAGACCATACTCCCCAGAACCGAGTATTTATCGGTGGTCGCATCCGATTCAATGGGTACGTTCATATCTTTTTTCGAGGTCAGCGAAATGGCTGCGGCAATTCCAAAGAATGCACCAAAAGCATGAATGACAATAGAGCCTCCCGTATCGGCCACTTTTCCAACAAAATGAAAATAATCATCCATAACAATCCATTCATTCAACATATAAAAAGGAATGAACAACAACCCAAGTATCAAATACTGATATATCTTGATTCTTCCTAAAATGGCACCGGCTGCAATCAACAAACTCGCTGATCCAAATTCTGCCAGAATAAATTGTTCAATTTCTCCTCTTGCTTCAAAAATGCCTAAACTCTTGATTGATATATACAAAGGTAGCGAAATACTAACCAACAGAAAAGTTGCCGTTAAAGCAGAACGCCCATACTTTTTGACAAATACCATTAAAAAGCCAAAGCCAATCAACAACATGGCCATGATGTGAATGGCCCTGTCATATTGCTGAACTTGTAGAATGGATGAGATTTTGCTGGCATCTGCTCCCTGAGCAAAAATGCTGTTTGCATACAAAAGGGAAAGAATGGTCAATGAAACCATTCTTGGGAAAAGGTTACTTTTTTTCATTTTGAGGCCAAAATTGTTCAATAATTGGCGGTAAAAGTAACCTTTTAATTACAAATTCAATGCTTTCACAAGCTTTTTGCACGAAGAATCTCAGGAAACACTTTTCTTCCCCAAAATAATAAACTCCTTCCCTTCATAAGCCAGAAGAATATCCAATTTAAAATATAAGAACATTTCTTTTAGAACAGTCAAATTGAAAACATGATGATGCAGTGCCCTGTTTTCAAAATTCTTCAACGACCTTTCTCTGAATTGTTGCAGATCACCTGCTGGCAAATCCATACTTAAATCGTGCAGTTCTAGAATTTCATCCAAATGCGTTAAATCATCTTCTTGAATCTTGTTCTCAAAGTCACTAAGTAAATGAGTAAAGGTAGTATCTTGTCGATTGTGGTCAAAACAATTGTCTTTCTTTGGTAAAACAAGTAGTAACAAACCGTCCTTTTTAACAACCCGAATCCACTCATTCAATGCTTTGAATGGATTAGCCACATGTTCCAGACAATTGGACGATATCACAAAATCATATTTTGAATTCGAAATAAGATTTAAATCTGTTGCATCCAATATATATTGAATCCCATTCCTGTTTTTATTGTAAACATACTTCTGTCCACTTTCTATGGACCCTTCCCAAATGGTCGTATTCGAGAAATTACATCCGTCAAGTTCTTTCACAGAATAATACAATGGAATAAAACCACCATCACGGAAAATTCGGCTTGGCCCTCCAACCTCTAAACCAGATTTTCCGATAAAATAGTTCTTAATGGAAGCAAAATTTGGGATTCGCTCCCGTGTCATTTTATAAAAAATCCTTTTAAAGAATAATCCCATTTTCAATAATTTTTAGATTTCTCAGAAAGCCATTTGTCAAAGTTAACTAAAACCATCCTCTTTGCCAGACAGACAAAAGAATATTACGACAAAACCCACCATTTTCTGACATAAATCCAATCTATTTCCAGCCTTTATTTCATCGCCGAAACGTCAACGGATGTTCCAAATAATTTTATTTGATAGGGCCACTGCTCCTCTTTATCATCACCTCTACCTTTCATCCAATGCTCAGTGGGTGCTCCACTTACAACCAACCATAGGTACTGTGTATCCTTTGGAACCTTAAATGATGCGACTCCGGTTGAATAAGAATACGTCTTTCCATAAACACGTCTTCCATCTGATTTTACAGCCAGAAATCCATAGCGCCAACCGGCCTTTTCAACTTTAACAGCATTAAAACCTTCTGCTCCAGCAAGACCTTGAAAGTTAAGCTTAACTAACGTACCAGCTTGAGGGACCAACAACTTAATACCATTGTATCCATAGTTCTGAGGGCATTTGCTTTCAGAAATTCTATACCAATCCTTGCCTATTGAATCAAGTTTCGTAAAATGTTGATTCCGGTATGGCTTTGCGACCTGTTCAATCCGTTTCATATCCCAAGTAATAAACCTGCGCGCTGCATCGAAAATCTCATCATTGAAAGCCTTTTGATCAATAGAAGTTAAACGCTTATAAGTCATAACCGGGTCTTCACCCTTTTGCCCTTCACGCCAAATTTTACTGATGATGTCAATCCCATGTTTATTCGCCCAATACTCCAGAACATAGGGTGAATGATACATATTTTTCCCATGCATGAAAGCAAGGTGCGTTTGTTTCATGAAATCAACCAAATGGTAATTCTCAAAAGTCATCCATTCAGGATAAACCTGCCACAACATAAACTGAGAAGTCATCTCAGCTAATCCATAGCTACCACCACCTTCAGAGTGATTATTTACAGCTTTATCGATACCGGACAAATATTGAAATGAATGGCCCATTTCATGTGCCAAGGCTCCAAAAGGTGCTTTCCTCATTCTGACAGGAGGAGCCCAAAACGCACCAATTATGTTGTCTTCACCACCTCCATAAGCTGTTGCGTCTTTAGAATCAACAATGTATATCAGACATTTGTATTTATCTGTTATTGATTTTCCCTTTTCAACAAACTTCAAATCATTCACATAGAAATTATAAATACGTTCACCTTCTCTCAAGATATAATCTACATCAAATCGTAGCAAGGTATCCGGATTAGCCATGGGGTCTGTTCCAAACTTCTTGGCCCAAAAGATAGCCAGGTTCTCAGTCTGCTTCATCCTTTTGAAACTATACTCACCCGTATCGCTTTTTAGGTCTCCACATTGTTCCCTAGTATTGATAGGGATGTATAATTCCTTTGCTGTAGGTGTCGAAACTGTTCCAGAAGGAGTTACTTCTTTGGAATTAACTTGTTGAGCAGAAACCAATGCAACAAAAATTAATGCTGCATTTTTCATGAAAAGCTTAAACATAATATTACAAGTTGTTAGTTTATAGAATTTTATACGACTTCTGTAATTTCAATCACAACACTTGTCTCTTTGAATGGAGAAGAAACTTTTAATCCAATTTTCATTAAGAAATCACCAGAAAAAACATTTCCAGACTCTTCAAAGGTTCGTCTCCATTCGGATATCTTATTGATTTCCTCCACTTTATACGATTTCGTTGCATCGAGCCCCTGCAATTTTACAAAGTTGTAATTTGGATCATTCAGTGGGTGCAACGTATAGGAGAATAGCACCGCTTTGGCCTTAGCATCATCCACATACATCAGAACCGCCCTGCTATCTTCATAAGGTGATATAAGGCGATACATATTACCCTGCCAAATCACAGGGCTTAATCGTTTGTAATTGGAAACCGCTTCCTGGCTGTATTTCAATTCTTTTTCCTTCAAATCGTTTACATTGATGTCAAAACCAAGTTTCCCCATCATGGCCACGTCCGTTTTGAATTTGATGGATTGATTTCCCATCGAAGTCACGTGGTTGCATATCGAAAGTGCAGGGAAAAAATGTGAAAAGCCCCATTGAATGAATACCCGATCGAACGGATCCGTATTATCACTCGCCCAAAACTCGGTAAAATAGTTCAGAAAACTATAATCGACCCTGCCTCCTCCACCGGCACATAGCATCATAGGCAGGTCAGGGTATTTGCTTTTGATTCTATCCAGCACTTTATTCAAGCCAAGCGTATAATCAATATACAAATGCGATTGTTGATTCTTCAGATAGGTTGAATAGGCACTTGTCATCATCCGATTGCAATCCCATTTAAAAAACGCAACGCCGTTACCTGTTTGCATAATATCGTCAACTACCTTAAATACGAAATCCTGTACTTGCGGATTGCATAAGTCAAGGACCAATTGCGTACGATACAACGTTGGAACCCTGTTTGGCAGACTCAACACCCAGTCCGGATGTTTTTCATACAATTCGCTTTTTGCATTGATCATTTCCGGCTCAATCCAAATACCGAATTTGATGCCTGTTTTTGTTGCTTCTTCTGTTAGGAAACCAAGCCCGTTCGGAAGCTTTGCCTTCGTTGCCTGCCAATCGCCCAAGCCAGATGTCGAACCACTTCTTGGATATTTATTTCCAAACCAACCATCGTCCAACAAAAACATATCAACACCCAGTGTTTTGGCATTGGTGAACATGTCGGTCAACTTCTTCTCATCAAAATTGAAGTAAGTCGTTTCCCAATTATTCAGCAAGGTCAGGCGAGGCTTTTCACCATCTTTGAGCCCATATTTTCTGGCCCATGCATGCATATTCCTACTAGCCAATCCTTTACCACCATTTGAAAAGGTATAGATCATCGCCGGAGTCGTAAAGATTTTCCCCGGCATAAGACTATACTCCGAAGCAAACGGATTAATTCCAGAAGAAATTCGAAGGGCGTGGTTGTTGTCGACCTCAAACGCAAACCTGAAGTTCCCAGACCATGCAATCGTTCCTGCGATGAGTTCTCCAGTATTCTCTTCCGCTTTAGAATTTAAGGAGAGAAAAAAAGTTGGTGCAGCAAACATGGCGTTTCGAACACCCAATTTCGAGTCGATAACCTTAGTTCCCCGTGAGAGTTCACACTCTTCCATTCGTGCTTCCTCACCACAATCGCTGTAAAATTGAGTCAACCAATAGGTGGAGGCTTCTACATGCAACATCGATGATGCAAAGTTGTAAAGCATCACCGGATTCTTTTCCTGATGCTGAATCTCCGTCCACGATTCAATCACATCTTCTTTAAAAAATGCTTTATAATGAAGCGTAACATCAACCGGGTATTGAGGGTCTTTTAACTTGATGATCGTTTCGGTACAATTATCGTCTTGCTTGAGTGTTTTTTGACTTTGAAACGTTAATTCCAACGAAGGGTTTCCATCATTGTGCGTCATACGGATAGCCGGTTCAAACAAATTATCCGTCCCGAATGTTGGATAAGCAAGATGACGCAAATCGATCAAAGGATTACCGTCATTCACTGCAAACTTTTTGGTATTTTCTCTTGAAATGGCCTCGTAATCGGTACTGTTTACCAACTTCATGCCCAAATACGTCTGGTAAAGCTGTTGATTTTTACCGACTTTAAAAACCAAAATTGTATTTTCAGTTTCAATTCGGAGGAGTGGGTTTTCTTGTCCATGGATAGTGAAACATAAGGACACAAGTATAATTAGGAGTAATGATCGGTTCATTATTGGTGTTATAAAATGGCATTTCAATTCGATGTTCTTAGACACCAACGAAAGTATGAAGAACAAAAACCAAAAAGTGTCAGAATAATCGCAAAGAATAGTAAAATGCTACTAAAAGCGCAACGAATCTTTGGCCATTTCAGTTACTACCTCATTTTCAAAATTGTAAAGCTTAACAAAAGTCTGAGAGGCAGCATCAGCACCCTGCGGGGTAACAACCACAAAATTCATGGTGGTGGCAGCAACCGTATTATGATCAATCCATGTCCCAGAGTTCGCATAAATAGATTTCTGACCCAAATAATTATCAGAAGAACTGATTTTTGCATCGTGCGTATGTCCAAAAATGACGATTCTTTTATCTGAGTTCGGATTCAGAAAGTACTGATTACTTGCTTGAAATTCCGATTCACTTGACTTGGCAGCATTTGCAATTGCCTGATATACAGGAATACTAACTGCTACATGATTGTGAATTTGTCTTTGGATCCAAGTATCTTGAATGCCTTTGAAAAGATTCACATCAATAGCTCCACCTGCTATCGTTTGAAAGGGCAGAAAATCATTTACGGCATAGTTCCCAGTAAAACCATCCATATTTGTAACTAGAATCTTCTCATCAAATTTATTTGCAATCGTATAGGTGCTTAATGCCCTATTCCACACATTCCAATAAATAAAAAGTAAGTTTTGGCTTGCATCTCCCAAAACATTTTGTGTTATAGTCAAAACTGTATCTCCTGGAACGGTGGGTTCTTGCATTACATGAAGTACCGCAATTCTGGTATAGAAATATCCTGGGGGCAGAATGGTTCCCGGAGCAATCTCCTGATTTGAAATCGGGTCTGGAGCACAGAAAAAATTGTATCGGTGCCCATGTTCAATAGCCATTTTTGGGCAGTCAACCGGTGAATACGTACCCAAACCCTGCTCCTCATCCCGTGCCTGATGAATCCCCGGAAGGATTCGTTCAACATTGGCCGCTGTAATCGTCAAATCATGGTTCCCAGGCACATAAGTCACTAAGATTTTCCCTTCTTTCACAATGCTGTTTAAAGCATCAATAACACCCTTGTTGGTCGACGCTATTCGTCCTACAAAATCAGCCTGGTCCTTACCCTGATAAGTATTGACATTTGCTGGCACGAACCATTCGTCAAGCATATCTCCGGCAATGACGAGTTCTTTGACATTTGGAGCCGCTTTAATTTTCTGAAGCAGTTTCTCAAGTGCTCCAAGATTCACTTTGCATTCTGCATAAGCAAGATCGGCCCCAAGATGAAGATCGCTTAATACCACAATCAAATTTCGATCATTTCCGCCATTGCTGAATGGGTTAATACCAGTTTCTATCGGATCAACTTTCTCACAGGACGAAATCACCATTAAGGACGAAATCACTAAAATCACACTTGCTAACCTAACAAAAATTTTCATGGCGCCTATTTTTTAATAAAATTATTCAAAGTGAAATGCATACAGAATCAATTTTTTGGGGAATGTCCTTAAGGACGTTTTTTATCGAATATTTTATGCCCGGTGACAAACTATCAATGTATTGATCTTGGGTCAAAAATTCGATTTCATGTATTAAATCCGGATATTTTTGCATCATCCTAACAATCAAATGAAATGCTTTCCAGCGAACAGATGGACGTTTGTGTATCTGCTCCCAAATATCCACACACATACTAAAAACCCGACCTTCGTCATCTTCGCTTAACTCCATTTTCAGGAGGACGTTCAATAGCTCGCGCTTTTGCCCATCTTTTGCGGAAGGGATCGCGTCAATAATGTTTTTGACATATACACGAATCCGCACATCATTAACTTCCATGCAACTCCACAACAGCCATGCCGCACGCCAGGAATAGGGTTGTTTATCCGTAACAGCCAGTTGTATTGCCTCGTCAAAATCCTCTGGATGCGAATTCAAATAATGAATCATTCCATCCTTGTAAGAGTTTGTCAGAATATGTTCCAATGCCGTTTCCACGTTGTAAAAATGAAGAATGACCCAAGCATTATGGTTTAATATCCATTATGTGGCCAATTATAACTTTTCTCGAAGAAGGAGTTCAAGATCAGTTAGATTCGGATCTCTGGCCAGAATGGTACCATCTTTGTCAAAAAGAATGAGCTGAGGAATTGTTGATATTCCATATATTGATGCGGCAGGTTCTTCCCAACCTTTTAGATTGGAAAGCTGTGGCCATGTAATTTTTTCGGCTTTAGTAGCCTTTCTCCATTGCTCAAGATTGTCGTCCAACGACACACTTATGACTTTCAAACCTTTAGATTTATACCTCTGAAAAAGGTCTTGCAATTCGGGTATCAGCTCACGACAAGGCGTGCACCAAGAGGCCCAGAAATCAACTAATACAACACTGCCTTTACCAATGATATCCGAAAAAGCAATATCAACGCCATTCATGGTTTTCCCTTTAACGTCAGTAAATTTTTTACCAACTGCAGTAGCCTCCATTGCATTAAGATTTTTCTTAACTCGATCATATACGGATGGTCTTATATATTGAGTTGAAATAGCTGAAAACGCCTTTTTAAGAGATAATAAATGAAGCGTGTACATCTCATCAAGAAAAATTTTAGCTGAAATCGGATTTTCTGCATGAGTAACCACAAATCCTTCAATGCATTTTTCGTATTCCTCCAATATAATTTTGAACCGGTCATTTAAAGTTCTAACATCAACGTCCTCCAGTTTACCATTCTTGCGCAATTCTTCCAATTTCTTATTCAAATCAAGAATAATGTACAGCAGTGAATCCCTTCTACATTGAAAGGCTTGAAATTGATCGTTTTGTGGCGTTCCTGCTACACTGGTTTTATAGGTAGCACGAGTGGCATCAAATGAATCAATTTTAAAAGTGATGGAACCATCCTCTACCATAAACAATCCAGGCTCCATGCGATGATCCCGGGAATATATGCTCAGATATCCCAATGAATCGGAAGCTTGTCCCTTAAAATTGAAGCACAAACCTTCAACTATCGTTGAGTCCAGAACTTTTGCTTCATTGGTTTCAAGGTTGTACGACTTTAAATACAAGGTGTCACCCTCCAAGGCAGAATCAGCAACTGTACCTTTAACAGTATAATCATGCCCACCACAGGATGTCAGTAATTGCAATACAATAAACAGAAGCGGGAATATTACTCGGTTCATCCTTTTTATTATAAATTGATTTTTTATTTTTCTATCTCTTTATGCAAAGATAATGCTTTCCCTTTTTCGCCCATAAAGAAAGCGATTAAAACAACATCCTCTTTCCCATTGTTTACACCGTTATGAAATACATTGATGACTTCCGAAAAGGAGGACTTTTCAGCAAATTTCATGGTTTTATAATTCTCAATCTCAACAGTGAGACATCCTTTCAGAATATAAGCGAACACCGGAAATTCATGTTTATGCCAACCGGTCGAATCTCCAGGTTTAATCGTAATTTTTGAGAGCGTTACTTCATCTTCCTGAAAATCTGGATATTGAATTCTTTGGCCAATAGAGGTCGTGTCTGTTTTTAATATAGGCTCAATCAAAATCGAATTTTTGTATTGAGCTTTTACTACAAAACCTAATAAAACCAGGATAACGGTTAATGTCGTTTTTTTCATTAATTCCCTACAATTTATAATGGAATGAGATAAGCAGCAATAATATGACTTACCAAACCCAACAAAACAAACACGTGAAATATGGAGTGAACAAACTCATGTTTGGCTAATGCATAGAAGAATGAACCAACAATATAAAATATCCCACCCGCTCCCATCCAATACAAAACGCCAACACAATCTTTTTCCAAAACAATGCCAATCAATGGTTTGACAGCTATCAATATAGATAAGCCCATGAGCACATAAGACATCGTTTTTAGATTGCTATTCGCCTTGAGTGTTCCAAAATTCATGATCAACCCGATTAAAGCAAAAAGCCAAACCATACTAAAGAGTCCCCATCCCCAAAAACCCACATTTCGTAACAGGATCAAGGTGATGGGAGAAAAACTGGCAGCAATAAGCACATAAATGCTCCCATGATCAAAATGACGTAGGAATGCTTTTATTTTGGGCGTTTGCACATAGTGATAAATCGTCGAAGACAACATACATACCAACATACCGAAACCATAAATGGAATTCGCCACAATAGCCCACCCATTATCTGCTGCAATGGATTTATTCAACAACACAATAGTTGCAAAAGCAGCAATTAGCGCTCCAAATGCATGTGTCAGATAATTCGCCTTTTCTTCACGCTTGCTATATGATTTTAAATCGGACATAACTTATTCGTTGGAATTAAAATTGTAATGTTGCAAATTTACTCTTTTGAATCCAATCCGGAAGGTGTCTTGAACCACCACTCCTCAATAAATTCAGAAGCATATCCTTCTTCTTGATTTCCAGCCATATAAAAGCCATAAAGGAAGAGTTCGTCCTTGTTTATCTTTACGTAATACGTATTAGCAACACCACTCAAATTGCCCTTATTAGTTGTATGAAACATGACCATTGTACTATCATCAACCATGAAATATTTTCCTTGGTTGTATTCGGCTTTTTTTCCATTCTGAATAACTGTAGTAGAAAATTTGTTATCAGGACTGAAAATTATTGTTCGATTAATAACATTGTCAGGTATAGTCACACCATTACAATATCCAGATTGCAACTTCCAATTTCCAATTGGCCGATTGTCAGCATTTTCATCGGCTGAAATCAATCCAAAATAGAATAGACTAATTACCAGAAAGTAGATTTTTGACTTTTTCATATAAGTACAGTTAACTAACAGACAACTAAACTAATCATACAATCCCTTACCAATGAGTATCTGCCGAATACATTTTACAACCCTTGACTCTCTTGTCTTGGATTGTTTGGGTTCAGAGAAATAAAAAATATACGCTCTTTGTCTTCCCGGCGTCAACGCCTCAAACGCA